>Ga0209211_10009208_pt1 | contig 13225 bp, 9 predicted proteins | sample RifGroA2_FD_183992 | JGI IMG/M metagenome (GOLD analysis project Ga0209211, IMG submission 183992) | Groundwater microbial communities from Rifle, Colorado, USA - Groundwater A2 (SPAdes) (version 2) | ecosystem: Environmental > Aquatic > Deep subsurface > Groundwater | place: Rifle, Colorado...
TTCACGCTCGTGCCGGATGCGGAGATTGCCGCAGTGGAGTATGCTTTGAACACGAGGCCGAGAAAACGGCTCAAGTGGAGGACACCTTTAGAAGTCTGGAGTGGTGCACTTCAAGGTTGAATGTGCCGTCCGTCAATTTGACAGGGTAGGGCCGCTCGCATATACTCTCTGGACGTATATGAGTACGCTTAGAAGCTGGACGAAGTGGCAGGGGTAGCCCGGCGCAAGCTGTGCGACTCAAGCCGCTTTCAAGCGGCTTTTTTAGTACCTTATACGTTGCTCGTTGACATACGAAGAGCGACAAAAAGAAAGAGAAAAATTAACATCTCGTTTCCGGTTACTAGTCTTTACCGGGACGGGATGCAGGAATGCCACGCTGTGAAGCGTGGCTGTAAAAACACAAAGCAAAAAAGTCCTATCTGAAATAGACAGCAGGTAGGCAAGAAAGCAAGACCCCGCCGTCGTCGCGCTTGCGCGACTATGGCGAGGCAAGATACGCGGTTCTTAGAATTCCTAGCGGGAGTTCTGAGTAAGGGCGTGTGGTGGATGCCTAGACTGAAGAAGGCGATGAAGGACGCGGCTTAGCTGCGATACGCTTCGGGGAGGTGCTATGCAACCTTCGATCCGGAGATTTCCGAATGGGGCAACCCTATCGAGCAATCCTCGATAACTCTTGTCGTAACAGACAATGAGAGCAGACCTCGGGAAGTAAAACATTTCAGTACCGAGAGGAAAAGAGACCAATAGGTATTCCCTTAGTAGCGGCGAGCGAAACGGGAAAAGCACAAACTCAGCCTCAATATCGGAGCGCGAGTCTGTTTAATTACAGCTGGCGATTCGATATTGGGAATGGGGGTTATAAGGCTACGGCGTGGGTAAAACCGATAAAGTAAAAAAATGCTTAGTTAGTGGAACGAGCTGGGAAGCTCGACCCCAGAGGGTAATAGTCCCGTACACGAAAACGAAGCATCTTTATGGCTGTAGTTCTTGAGTAGCTCGAGACATGAATAGCTCGGGTGAATTCGCCGGCACTAACCGGTAATGCTACATACTTCTTCAGATCGATAGTGAACAAGTACCGTGAGGGAAAGGTGAAAAGAACCCCGGTGAGGGGAGTGAAATAGAACTGAAACCACATGTCTACAAGGAGTTGAAGAGGGCAGCAGTGTCCTCGACAGCGTGCCTATTGAAGAATGAGCCAACGAGTTGATGCGTACGGCTTGGCTAAGCCCTTTCGGGTGGAGCCCTAGCGAAAGCGAGTGTGAATAGCGCGTTCGTCGTACGTATCAGACCCGAAGCCAGGTGAGCTACCCATGAGCAGGCTGAACTTTGCAGAAATGCGAAGGGAGGGCCGAACCCATAGATTGTGCAACATCTCGGGATGACTTGTGGGTTGGAGTGAAAAGCTTATCGAACCTGGTAATAGCTGGTTCTCTCCGAAAAAGCTTTCGGGCTTGCGTCGCGTGTTCCCTCTGGGGGTAGAGCACTGGAAGAAGCGGATAGGTCGAAAGACCACTGCCTCTATCAAACTCCGAATACCAGAGGTCAAACGCGGCAGTTAGACTATGGGGGCGAAGCTCCATTGGTCAAAAGGGAAACAGCCCAGATCGCCGTCTAAGGTCCCTAAATCTACGCTCAGTGCAAATAAGGAGGTGAGATTTCTCTGACAGTGAGGATGTTGGCTTAGAAGCAGCCACCATTCAAAGAAAGCGTAACAGCTCACTCACTTAGAGATCTTGCACCACAAATGATCGGGGCTTAAGCGTAGTACCGAAGACGCGGACTTCACTTTTCTTCGGAAGAGTGATTTGGTAGGAGAGCGTTCGCATCGCGATGAAGGCAAAGGGGTGACCCATGCTGGAGCGTTGCGAAGTGAAAATGTTGGCACGAGTAACCGCAATGCGGGTGAGATTCCCGCACGCCGAAAGAACAAGGTTTCCTTCGCAATGGAGATCATCGAAGGGTTAGTCGGTCCTAACACGATGGCGAATGCCGCAGTGGATGGACATAGGGTTAATATTCCCTAACTTCCGCATTGAGCGATGGAGAGACGGAGTGCTGTACTTTGAGCCCCTTATTGGATTGGGGTTCATGTCGTGAGGATTAGCATCAGGTAAATCCGGTGCTAACTAAATCCGAGCGAAGTGGAAATGTGGAGGCTTCGGCCAAAGCAGATTCAAGGGAGCGCGCTTCCAAGAAAAGCTTCTACGCTTATCAATGTGGGAACCGTACCGCAAACCGACACAGGTGTTCAGCTCGAGTAGAGCAAGGCGAACGAGTGAGAGATCCCCAAGGAACTCGGCAAAAAAGCGACCGTACGTTAGCAATAAGGTCCGCCCTCAGCAATGAGGGCCGCAGTTAAAATTTCCCAGGCGACTGTTTACCAAAAACACAGCTCCCTGCAAACTCGTAAGAGGAAGTATAGGGGGTGATGCCTGACCAATGCCGGAAGGTCAAATGTGGTCGGTGGTTCTCTCGCAAGAGAGGATTGCTGGCGCTACATAAGCCCCGGTGAATGTCGGCGATAACTATAATCGTCCTAAGGTAGCGAAATTCCTTGTCTGGTAAGTTCAGACGCGCACGAATGGTATAACGACTTGGGAACTGTCTCGGGGATTTGCTCGGTGAAAATACAAGGGCGGTGAAGATGCCGCCTTCCTGCAGCTAGACGAAAAGACCCCAGAAGCTTTACTGTAATTTGGTATTGGATATACGGGTGCACCGCGTAGCGTAGGTGGGAGACTTTGAAGCATCGGTTTCGGCTGATGTGGAGTCGCCAATGCAACACCACCCCTTGTTTCTGTATGTTCTAACTTCTCCGGAAAAAACCGGAGAAAGACAGTACCTGATGGACAGTTTCGGTGGGGCGCTGTCCTCCTAAAAAGTAACGGAGGAGCCTATTAAGGTCACCTAGCCGCGAATGGAAACCGTGGCGATAGCGCATTGGCAAAAGGTGGCTTGACTGCGAGTCGTACATGACAAGCAGGCACGAAAGTGGAGCAAAGTGAACCGACAGTTTGCATTAGATGCAACTGAAGATTAACGGATAAAAGTTACTCTGGGGATAACAGGCTGGTTTCGCCTAAGAGTCCAAATCGACGGCGAAGTTCGGCACCTCGATGTCGGCTCATCTCATCCCGGGGCTGGAGAAGGTCCCAAAGGTATGGCTGTTCGCCATTTAAAGAGGTACGTGAGCTGGGTTCAAACCGTCGTGAGACAGGTTGGTCTTAATCTGCTGCAGGCGTTGATTCTTGAGGAGATTCGTTTCTAGTACGAGAGGACCGAAATGAACTGACCTCTGGTCTGGGGGCTGTACCGCCAGGTGCATCGCCCCGTAGCTATGTCGGGAACGGATAACCGCTGAAAGCATCTAAGCGGGAAGCCAACTCCAAGATTAGGAATCGTTTGAGGCTCGTGGGAGATGACCACGTTGATAGGCACCAGGTGGAAGCGCAGCAATGCGTGTAGCCGAGGTGTACTAATCCGCCGATCAGAACTCTTTGACTTCTAGTCAAGTAACGACGTCGCTCGGACGAGATGAAAGCTTGCTTTCATTTCCTCCTCGCTCGTCGTTAACGCTAGGAATTGTGAGAGTCGCGTACGCTTTCTTTCTTTTTTATGTCCGGAAGCATCGCCGCATGGCGATGCTTCCGCCCGCCGAGAGGCGGGGCTCTTCGTTGCAACGGACGCTCCGTCATCTGCCGATCGGCAGAGACGGATTGAGCGCTCCGTGTTGGTGCTTCGTCGGAGGGGGTACACCCGTTCTCATTCCGAACACGGCAGTTAAGCCTTCCAGAGCCGATGGTACTCGAAAGGGGAGAGTAGGCAGGCGCCAACACAGAGTGCTCAATAAAAGAACCGCCCCGTACCAAAACCAAAATGGTACGGGGCGGTTTCTGTTGTACAATTCCCCCATGTCCTGGGCATCACGGAGGCGGACGAGTTATCTCTTAGGCGTGATCCTTTTCTTCTGCGTAGTCATCGGCATACCCGCCGCCATCTGGCTCTATGAGCCGCCCGCGTGTTTCGACGGCAAACAAAATCAGGGGGAGACGGCAATCGACAAGGGCGGCCCGTGCCGCATCCTCGATGAACGCGCGCTCATCCCGCACTCAATCCTGTGGTCGCGCGCACTTTTGGTACGGGGAGGTTATTACAATGCCATCGCGTACATCGAAAACCCAAATAAAGAGGCGGGCGTCGGCGCCGTTCAATACCACTTCGGCCTGTACGACCAGCGCAACATCCTGGTCGCCGAGCGCGAAGGCATCACCTTCATCATGCCGGGCGGTATCACACCCGTGTTCGAAGGTTCTATCAACACAGGCAACCGCGCGGTTGTGCGCACCTACTTTGAATTCACGGGGGTGCCCGTGTGGGAGCGCATGACCAATGCCGCCGGCGTTCTCTCCATCAGCAACAAAGTGATGTCGTCCACCGCCTCGGTACCGCGGCTCGCCGCTATGGTCGAAAATACCTCGGTCGCGAGCGTGATTGCTCCGTCGTTCGCGGCCGTTGTATTCGATCCGGCTGGCAACGCGTTCGCCTCTTCGGCGACCACACTCGACCGTCTGGCACCGGGCGAGAAACGCGAGATCGTGTTCACGTGGCCGGATCCGTTCCCGGCCGCAGTCGGACGCATCGATATACTGCCGCTCCTCCCCCCGGCCCCCGCCGGATAACGCCATGATGTATCGTCTAAAACAGGCCGCGGATTTTGGTATCCGCCCTTTCGCTCATATCGATTGGTTCCTCTTCGCGGCGGCGCTCGCCATCTCGCTCCTCGGCCTCGTGACCATGCACTCGTTCGCGAGCGACCAGGACGTATTTTTCGACAGACAGATCATCTGGGTAGCCGTTGCGGTCGTCGCGTTCTTCGTTGCGAGCATGCCCGAATATAGTTTCTTACGCCGGACGCCGGTCGTGGTCGGCGTGTACGGCCTCGTAGTATTTTTATTGGTAGCGGTCTTTCTATTCGCTTCGGTCGTGAAAGGCGCGCAAAGCCGTTTCGACCTCGGGCTTTTTGCGGTACAACCCGCAGACTTGGCACAACTCGCGCTCATCATCGTCTTGGCGAAATATTTTGCGCGGCGGCACGTGCAGATAGCGCACATCCGGCACATTCTGGTCTCGGGCGGCTACGCGTTCCTCATCTGCCTGCTCGTTTTCCTCCAGCCGGATTTCGGCGGCGCCATCATCATCGCCGCCATGTGGCTCGGCATGACACTGGTCGCGGGCATCTCGTTCAAACATCTCGCGGCCCTCTTCCTTACCGGCGCCATCCTCGCCGGCGGATTGTGGAATCTCGGCCTCGAACAATACCAGAAACAGCGCATCCTCACGTTCCTCCATCCGCTCGCCGACATTCAGGGTGCCGGCTACAACGCCTACCAATCCACCGTCGCCATCGGCTCCGGCGGCCTCACGGGAAAAGGCATCGGCTTCGGGACGCAGTCCAAGCTCCGCTTCCTCCCCGAATACCAGACCGACTTCATTTTTGCCGCCTACGCCGAGGAATGGGGATTCATCGGCATCGTCCTTCTGTTCGGCCTCTACGCGCTCGTCATCATGCGCACCCTCGCCATCGCGGCCCACGGGAGCGACAATTTCGCCGTCCTCTTCGGCACCGGCGTCACCATCATGTTCGCGAGCCATTTCGCGGTACACGTCGGCATGAACATGGGACTCCTCCCCGTCACGGGCACCACGACGCCCTTCATGAGCTACGGCGGCTCGCACATCGTCACCGAATTCCTCGCGCTCGGCATCCTCATGGGCATGCGCCGCCACGCCCGCCCGCTCCCCTCGGCGCGCGACCAGACGGAGTTGGTGGGTGCAGTTTAGAAAGACCGAAAGACCTAGACAAGAAACGATATTTGTGTTATCTTCTAATGTAGAAAGGAGAACGCGAAAATGTTGCAAAAACCGCAAGCCTACGATCGTACATGCGGTAGTTGCACCGCATGTTGCAAGACATATAGCATCGCCGAAATTGCCAAAGAAGCACAAACTTGGTGTCCTGACTGTGCGATTGGCAAGGGATGTCGCAGGTATGAAACAAGACCTGCAATATGTCGAGAGTTCTGGTGTCTATGGCTCAACGGGTATGGAGAGAACGACGATTGTCCAGATAAGCTCGGCGTCGTTCAATCAATCGACATCGGAGCTTTGACTCCCAGCAACGGCATCACGTTTATGGAGTTCTTGCCCGATGCCTTGCAGAAACCTCGTGTCATTGAAAGGACAAAGGAGTTGGTCGGCGACGGGATAATCGTCTATCACGTTCCAATCAGTGGTCGGCAGCGAGTCTTTATGCCGGCAAATAAAACGACAGCGAATCTCAGCGTGGAATATCTTGCGAAGCAGGACCCCGAGATCATTCAGGCAGTTAACTCGCTGGAATAAGCCCCTCGACGGTTCGATTCCGTCGGGGGCTTTGCATTTTATTTAATCAATACCGAAAATGTTGAAGAAACTTTCTACCGATACAACGCGACCGTTTTCCCGACCATCTCCGCGAATGACCCGACGGCGCTCGGCTTTCTATCAGGCAAACTGTTTGCGAGTTTCTCGACGGCATCCGCGAGTGCGCGTCCGTCACTGGGGGGAACGAAGTGGATGTTCGGAATATCGGATGCTTCTTTTTGTACAACATTGGTCGCAACTATCGGCAATCCTGCCACGCTCGCTTCCAAGAGCACATACGGCATTCCTTCCTTTATCGACGGAAGCAGGAAAACATCGAATGCGGTGAGGTATTTTGACGCATCGGGGATAAATCCGAGAAAGTGTACGCGGTCGGCGACACCCAATTCTTGCGCGAGGCGCGTCAGCGCCTCGCGCTCCTCCCCGTCGCCGATAACGAAATACGAAACACCCACCCCGCGTTTTTTCAGCTCCGCAACGGCCTCAATGGCGTATCGTATGCCTTTGTTCGCCGTCAGTTCCGCTATCGTAACAATGCGTGGTGTGGACGTTGAAATGGAAAGCTTCGTGGATGCTTCCTCGCGCGTCCAAAAATCGGGAATATCGATACCGATAGGGACATAGTAAATCTTTTTCCCGATGAACGTCATCATTTTACCGATTCTTTCATCTCCTTTCGACACAACAATAGTTGCGGTACTCAGTAGGGCGGTGAACCAACTTATGAAGTAGATAAGGCTGCGCGCAGTCACGCTACGGTCCTCTTTGAACGGCCACCCGTGGACGGTGAATAGTATTTTCGGCACTCCGGCAAGCCGCGCCGCAGGCGCGCCAAGCGCGGTGGCTTTCGAGCTGTTGAGATGCACCACATCAGGCTTTTCTTTCCGGAACAGTTTCCAGAGAAAAAAGAACGCTCGTATCTCTTTGAGAAGCGAAATGTCGCGCTGGAAACCCGGCACTTCAAGCATCCGAATTCCTTTTGCCCGCAATCGCTCGACGAGCATGCCGCCTCCTCCGCATGCCACGACGGGCTCAAACTCCCTCGGCAGGTTGGTGGCAAGGTCATACACATAGCGTTGCGCCCCACCCCAGTTGGATTTGGTTATGACGAAGAGGATTTTTTTGCGGGGCATGGTATTTTTTAGACCCTTGTTTTAAGCCACATTTGGTGTAATGATACCCGATATGTCGCTTGTCCCCAAGCGTGAATACCTCCTGCTCTTTGCGGGGGATGTGCTCGTATTCGTGCTCTCGCTCTGGCTGACGCTCGCGGTCCGCTATTTCGAATTCCCCAGCAAAGAACTTTTCGTAAAGCATCTCACACCGTTCTCGCTCCTCTTCGTTGCCTGGGCCGTTGTCTTCTTCCTCGCCGGCCTCTACGGCAAACACACACGTCTTTTCAGAAGTCGTCTCTCCTCGACGCTGCTTTCGACGCAGATAGTCAACATCTCTCTTGCCGCACTCTTTTTCTTTTCCGTACCCGCCTTCGGCCTTTCGCCCAAGACCATCCTCGTCCTCTACCTCATCATCTCATTCCTGCTCGTGTTCCTCTGGCGCGTCGTGCTTTTCCCGAAATTGCCGCGCCCACTCCGCGGGAGGAAGCCCCGGGGCATCCTCATCGCATCGGGTCCCGATGCACACGCGCTTGCGGAAGAAGTCGCGAGCGATACGCGCTATCCGTTCAAGTTCGAGCAGGTCATCGACACCGCACACGCGCCTTCGCACGAGGTCATTCAGCACGCGTGCCGACTTGCGGCTAAGGATGACATGACGTTCCTTGTCGTCGATTTTTCCGACAAGGCATTCGCGCAGATCCAGCCCATTATTTACGGCGCGGCTTTTCACAAACGCCGCTTCGCCATCGTCGACATTGTCGAGCTCTATCAGGAAGTATTCGATCGCGTCCCGCTCTCCTTGGTGAAGTACGAGTGGGTCCTCGCGAGCGTTTCCGCATCGCGTGTCTACGACGCGGTGAAGCGTGGCATCGATGTCATGGGCGCACTCGCGATCGGCACCCTGTCGCTCGTCGCGTACCCTTTTGTCGCGCTCGCCATCAAGCTCGACGACGGGGGGCCGGTCTTCATCACACAGCACAGGGTCGGCAGGTACGAGGCGCCCATCCGTGTCGTGAAATTCCGCAGCATGAGCGGCAACGACGAAGGGGAGTACGGGAAGCATGGCAGGACGAAGCTCGTCGTGACGCGCGCAGGCTACTGGCTCCGCATCCTGCGCATCGACGAATTTCCCCAGCTCTGGAGCGTCCTTCGCGGCGACCTCTCGCTCGTGGGACCTCGCCCCGAGCTTCCGGCGCTCGCGGCAGAATACAGCGCGCGCATTCCGTACTACAACGCGCGCTACCTCGTTAGCCCGGGGCTGACCGGCTGGGCCCAGCTCAAGCACGACCGCGATCCGCATCACGGGACCGATATCGCGGAGACCAAGCGCAAACTCTCCTTCGACCTCTACTACCTCCGCCACCGCTCGCTTTTGCTCGATATATTTATTATTCTTCAGACAATACGCGTCATGCTGACGGCGCGCGGTTCCTGAAACATATGACAAAGAAAAAAGCTGTTGTGACGGGTGGTGCGGGATTTATCGGCAGCAATCTTACTGCCGCACTCGTCGCCCTGGGCTGGGAGACGCACATCGTCGATATCGATCCCTCGTTCCGGCGGGAGAGCCTGCCGAAGGAGGCGACGCTCCACATCCTCGACGTCCGCTCGAACGAAAAGCTCCTGCCCGTGTTCGAAGGCGCGGATGTCGTGTTCCACACGGCGGCAAAGCCGCGGGTCTCGGTTTCGGTCGAGTTCCCGGTAGACACCGCGGAGCACAACATCATCGGCACCGTCTCGGTTCTGAAGGCGGCAGTGGACGCAAAGGTGCGACGCGTCATTTATTCGAGCTCGGGTTCTTCATATGGCAATCAGGACACACTGCCGCTCCACGAAGATATGCGGGCAAATCCGGTCCATCCGTACGGAGTACAAAAATATGCGGGGGAACTTTTCACGGGTATCTGGCCCAATGTATACGGTCTTGAGACCGTCTCGCTCCGCTACTTCAATGTCTACGGTCCGGGGCTTGATCCCAACGGCCCGTATGCGCTTGCGGTCGGCCGGTTCCTCACCGCGCGCAAAGAAGGCAAGCCGATAACCATTTACGGCGACGGGACGGTGACGCGCGATTTCACCCATGTGCGCGATGTTGTACGGGCGAATCTTCTTGCCGCAGAAAGCACCAACGTAGGGAAAGGGGAGGTCATCAATATCGGCGCCGGCCGCAATGTGACCATACAATACCTCGCCGAGATGTTCGGCGGCCCCATCGAGTACGCTCCGCCGCGCATCGAAGCGCACGATTCGCAGGCCGATAATCGGAAGGCAAAAGAATTGCTCGGCTGGGAGCCGCAGGAGCGGCTCGAAGAGGGCATCGCGGAATTAAAAAAGGAATTCGGACTTTCATGATAGTAGACGGCAAAAAAATTGCCGAGGATATCTATACGGAGCTCGGTCCGAAATTCTCCTCGCTCGGCAGACAGGTGCGGCTCGGCATCGTCGTCGTCGGCGCAAATCCGGTCATCGAATCGTTCGTCCGCGTCAAGACCCGTTCGGCGGAGCGTCTCGGCATCGAGATGGTGCGCATCAATCTTTCGGAGAGGAGCGACGCGGGAAAAGTCCTGCAAGCGGTTCAGCGCCTCGTGCACGACACCGACGCGGTCATCGTCCAGTTGCCGCTACCGCAGGGGCTAAGCACCAATGAGATGCTGTCCGCGGTCCCCAAAGAAAAAGACGTCGACGCCCTCAATCCGCATATACCGGAGGAAGAGCGCCTCGTCCACGCGCCGGTCGCGCTCGCCGCCGTCGAAATATTGCAGAGGAGCAACGTCCAAATAGCCGGGGCACGCACCGTCGTCGTGGGCGCAGGCCGCCTCGTTGGCGCTCCGTCTGCTTGGCTCCTCAGAAGCCTCGGCGCCCAAGTCTCCGTCTTCTCGCTCGAAGAAGGCTCCATCGAGGATCTGAAGACCGCCGACATCGTCGTTTCGGGGGCGGGTAATCCGGGTTTCATCAAACCGGAGCATTTGAAGCAAGGCGTCGCCTTCATCGACGGCGGCACGAGCGAGCTCAATAAAAAAATTGCCGGCGACGCCGACCCCGCCTGCGCCGGGGTCGCGGGCGTCTTCACCCCCGTCCCCGGCGGCGTCGGCCCCGTCGCCGTCGCGATGATATTCCGCAATCTCCTCACGTTGGTCAAAACATCCGCCTAGCCGACGATATTGCAGTGCGCGCTTCCCTGCGTATACTAAGGCCTACTATGTTGCAGAAACGCCTCACCGCATTACTGATTTTGCTCGTGGGCGCCGGTATCGCGTGGTTCGTCTACTCGTCCGAGGTCAGTGGTGCACGGCCCTTCAAGCTCGGCCTCGACCTCTCCGGCGGCACCCAGCTCGTCTACCGCGCCGACCTCAAGGCCATCGCGGCGACCGATGTTGCGGACTCAATGGCATCTCTGCGCGACACCATCGAGCGCCGGGTGAACATGTTCGGCGTCTCCGAGCCGATAGTGCAGACCGAACACGGCGGTACGCTCGCGGGCACATCCGAAGAGCGCCTCATCGTCGAATTGCCGGGTGTGACGGATACGCAGAAAGCGATTGCCCTCATCGGGCAGACACCGGTCCTCGAGTTCCGGCTTCTCCGAGGCGAGACACCGCCGGGCGAGATCTCAAGCACCACCGTGAATCAGCTCTTCGAGCCCGCCGCCATCACGGGCAAGGACCTCGCGAGCGCCCAGCTCCAGTTCAATCAGTCGGCGGGCGGCATTCCCAATGAGCCCGTCGTCGTCCTCAAATTCAATTCGGAGGGTGCCCGCATGTTCGCCGCGCTCACCCGCGACAACGTCGGCCGCTACTTCGGCATCTTCCTCGACGGCGTCCCCATCTCGGTCCCCGTCATCCGCGAGTCCATCCCCGACGGCACCGCCGTTATCTCGGGCGGCTTCACCGCCGAAGGCGCGAAAGAGCTGGCGCGCAACCTGAATTACGGCGCGCTTCCCGTGCCGATAGAGCTCATCTCCACGCAGACCGTCTCCGCGACGCTCGGCGGGGAGGCCGTGCAAGACGGCATCCTTGCGGCGCTGTGGGGCGTGATTGCGGTCGCGATTTTCATGGTCCTCTGGTACCGCCTGCCGGGGCTGCTCGCCACCTGCGCGCTCATGCTCTACGTTCTTGTCGTGCTCGCGCTCTTCCTCGTCATTCCCGTCACGCTCACCGCCGCAGGCATCGCGGCGTTCATTCTCTCCGTCGGTATGGCGGTCGACGCCAACATCCTCATCTTCGAGCGCACACGCGAGGAGTTGCAGGGAGGGAAGAGTGCCAAGGAAGCCATCCACGACGGTTTTGCGCGCGCATGGCCTTCCATCCGCGACTCCAACATTTCCTCGATGATAACCGCCGTCATTCTCTTTTGGTTCGGGACGTCGCTCATCAAAGGCTTCGCCTTGGTCTTCGGGCTCGGCGTCCTGGTTTCCATGCTCACCGCCATCACCGTATCCCGCACGTTCCTCATGGCGCTCGGCCTCGAAGCCAAGCACGGCTTCACCCGCCTCCTCTTCGGTTCGGGGACACACCTATAGTATGTTCATCATCCGCCACAGAAATGTTTTCTTCGCGCTGACGGGCATCCTCGTGCTCGCGTCGCTCGTTTCGCTCGCGGTCTTCGGGCTCAAATTCGGTACCGACTTTACGGGCGGCACGCTCGTAGAGATACGCTACGACGGCACGCGCCCCGATGCGGCCCCGCTGACGGAAACGCTCAACGACGCGGGATTCAAGAACTATTCGCTCCGCGAATCGGGGGACAATGGATACACGCTCCGCACACAGTCGCTTACCGACGCGGAGCGCGGCATGCTCTCGGCGGTATTTTCGTATCAGGGCGGGACGGCCTTCGTAGACCAGCTCACAGAAGTCGGCCCCACCATCGGCGTCGAGCTTCGCAACAAAGCACTCATCGCGCTCGCGCTCGTCCTTCTGTGCATCCTGCTTTTCATCGCGTTCGCGTTCCGCAAAGTCTCACAGCCGATATCTTCTTGGATATACGGACTCATCGCACTCATCACGCTCGTACACGACGTCATCATTCCGGTCGGCTTTTTTGCGGCTCTCGGGTTCCTCACGGGTGCGCACGTGGACACGCTCTTCGTGACCGCCATCCTCACCGTCTTGGGCTTCTCCATCCACGACACCATCGTGGTCTTCGACCGCGTACGCGAAAATCTGCGCGTCAACCACGACCACAACCGCAAGGAGGATTTTGCCGATGTTGCGGGGAGAAGTTTGGGCCAGACCTTTGTACGCTCCATCAACACCTCGCTCACCGTACTCTTCACGCTCCTCGTTCTCTACTTCATCGGCCCCGCCTCCACGCGCGACTTCGCGCTCACCCTTCTTGTCGGCATCACCGCGGGCACCTATTCTTCGATATTCTTGGCGACCCCGTTGCTCGTAACCACCGAACGGTGGCTTAAAAACCGCAAAAAGTAGCCCTCCTCCAATTTCTCCCGTTCCTCCCTTTTGTGCCCCTTTATTCCCATTTTTGGGCAAGAAGTGATATTGTTTGCGAATGGAGATAAAAACAGTCGGCATCATCGGACACGGCGCTTTCGGCGCGCTCGTGGAGACGCTTCTCAAGCGCTTCGCGCCGTCCATTGAAGTGCGCGCGTACGATACCAAAAAAGGGAAGAGTTCGGCCACGCTCGCGGAGGCGGCCGCGTGCGATGCGGTCGTGCTCTCCGTCCC
>Ga0209211_10009209_pt1 | contig 13224 bp, 17 predicted proteins | sample RifGroA2_FD_183992 | JGI IMG/M metagenome (GOLD analysis project Ga0209211, IMG submission 183992) | Groundwater microbial communities from Rifle, Colorado, USA - Groundwater A2 (SPAdes) (version 2) | ecosystem: Environmental > Aquatic > Deep subsurface > Groundwater | place: Rifle, Colorado...
GCATTGCGATCGTCAAAGAGCAGAGCCGTGTCCTTAGGCCCGGGGGGCTGCTCGTCATCGGAGTACCTGAGACGTATAGTCTGTACACTATCAAGAAGCAGATAGCCATCCGTCGTGGCACGTGGTTCGCCGGCTGGGAAACGCAGTTCAGCAAGCGTGAGTTGCGGGCGTTAGCGACAAAAGCGAAGTTGAAGGTGGTCGAGTGCCGCGTCTACGGCAATGCGCCGCTTTCATTCCCTCCGTTATTGCAGCGCATCACCACGATGCTACACATCAACCGGTGGCTTGCAAGCGATGTTGTAGTCTACTGCACGAAATAGAAACGACATATCCCCTACTGATTATGGTTCTTAAGCTGATGCCGGCGATGTCCTCGTTCAACAATCTGTGTGATCACTCTGCGCATGGCATCGCATTATGCGTGCTGAAGTAAGCAGAATAGTTCCATGTACCTTAGCCGTTCCACTTGTTGTCCTTGATGAGGCAATCGCCTATAGCCTTGCGCGCTTCGCCGCGGCGCTTCTGGTGTTCGAGAAGTATCGGTACGATGGTGTCGACGAGGATCTGCTTGAGCTCGCCCGAGAGGAGATCGCCTGCTTCATAGCGCCGTTTGATGTCAAGGAGTTTTTCATCGTCCGGCTCGAAGTATGTCAGCCATTGGAACGCCATGTCGACCGTCGTGTCCCCGCCGTGCTTGCGGTGCTCTTCTACAGTGTCTTTGCCGCCCGAGAACGCGTACTTCATCACCTTCTTGCGCACGGTCTTCGGGTCGTCGGACATGAAGATAGTCGAGTCTTTCGCGCTGCCCGTCGTGCTCATCTTCCCCGGTCCCGTCAGTGGCGGTAGGAAACGGCAGTGGAGTGCGGCCGGCTTGTAGTAGCCGAGTTTCGGCAGGATGTCCCGCGTCACGCGGAAGTGCGCGTCCTGGTCGATAGCGTAGGGGATGAGGCACGGGATGTTGCGGCCGGCGATGACGCTCGGCAGCACGCACGGCACCGATTGCATCGTCGTGTAGAAGATCGCGCCCACGTTGTGCTCGTTCGTGAACCCGAAGACCGCTTTAGCGGTAGTGAAGTTGAGCTTCTTCGCTATCCGGATGGCGATAGGATACATCGTGCCCGCGAACTCAGTGTCGATGAATACCTTCGTGCGCTTGGGGTCGAACCCGACCGCCAGGACATCGAGCGCGTTTTCATGCGCGAGGCGGTTGGACTCTTCGAGAGTCAACTCTGGTTTGAAGAGGAATTTCTCGTCGTCCGTTATCTGGAACCAGAGCTCGACGCCGTACACGTCCTGCAGCCATTTCGTGACCATCCACGGGACGATGTGGCCGAGGTGCACTTCGCCAGATGAGCCGCGTCCGGTGTAGAGGAAGAACTTGTTCCCCTTATCGTACTCGGCCAGTATCCACTTGAGGTCGCGGTGCGAGAAGAAGATGCCGCGCCGTATAAGGTGGTGGAGCGTCATCCCTTTCTTTTTTGCGTCGCTTTCCAAGCGCTCGATCAGGTGCTTGTCCAGTTTCTCGGTGCCGAACTCCTTGATGAGCTTGTCGTAATCGACCTTGCCTTGGATGTCTGCCCACGGATCGACTTTGGTCGTCATGCTGTATCGTCCTTTTCGGCGTCTTATAAAGATAGCGTCCACTGGACCTTTCTCCACAAAACTATTAAATACTACTTTTACTACCTATAGCACTATGGCTACTAAAACGGTAAAAATCAGCGAAGAGAACTACCGGCAGCTCACAAGCATCGCGGGAGAGATGCAGCGTGATGAAGGACGTTCCGTCTCTGTCGATGAAGCGCTCCGTATGGTACTCACACGTCCCACACCAAAGAAGAGTCTACTGGATTTGCCGAAGATAAAGAACGCGGCTAAATTAGCGGACGCCATAGAGAAAGCGTACAAGGAATCTCGCAGCGACATGGGGAGGAAAATCCCTTGGTAATGCTTGACAGTGATATCATCATAGCGATGCTACGTAATGATCAGGCAGCGCTCGCAGCGTTCAGCCGGCACAAGGAAAAAGGGTCGCTTGTTGTCTCATCGTTCACATGGTATGAGATCATGATTGGTTGCGGGCCGTTGAGTAAGAAAGGCCAGCTTGCGCAGATCGTGGATTGCCTCGAAGGTACGGGAATTATGTATGTGGACGATACCGTTGCGACGGTGGCGGCTCGTTTTAATATTCTACTCTCGAAGAAAGGACGGCAGATAGGCATGGCTGACAAATTCATCGCCGCCTCCTGCGTCGTGAACGGTCAGACGCTCATCACGCGCAACACGAAACACTTCGAAGGAATCCCCGGATTGAAAGTCGAGGCGTGGTAGTTCTTTGCATAAGATGTCTGATTTTCGCGTGCTTGATCTTTTAATTTAGGAGTACCTCGTGCTTCAGCTCGAGGGTGAACGCCTTGGAGTATGACCAGAAATCGTGCCGATTTATGCAGGCACGATTTCGTATATTCACGGAACGGAGTGAGTCAGATGCTCCGCGTTCATCGAGTTGAAGCATAGGATACCCCGCCCTTTAGGGCGGGGTTATTCATTGCCGTTACGAAGACAGTTTAAATCCATACGCGCGCGCTTTGCGATGGCCGATCGCTATCCTCACGCGATGCCGCGAACCGTTTCCCTCGACAAATTTTGTTATTGCCACCGGCACAGTGGTTGTCTCTCCAACTATCTCGCTTAGCGATAACTCGACTCCGGTGCATCCCGGTCCCATGATCCAAGCGACAGCATCTTCGAGCTCTTGACAACGCATACCTGCCAAGTTCTCCACTGTGAAAGGCCCCTCATATCCCCGTATCGGCCGCGATCGTTCCCCGTAGTATTGAACTCTCTCATAGATCGTTCCTATTTGGTGTGTTATGTATTGCTGGTTGATCGCCGTGCTGGTGATGACGCCGACACTAATGCTGTCACGCAAGACTGCTGCGATGTCACTAAAGCGATCCTGTTGTCGATCATAGACTGTTTTGATGGTCTGGAAAAAGATTTGCGTGTCAGGTATTCCTGTTTTTCCGTCGATGCCATTAGCGTACGCAGCCACCCATTCATGCTGCTCTCGTTCCGCACCGTTGTCGAGCGGTTTGACGGTGATGGTGACATCACGCCCCCGACCTTGGTATGTGACGTTCGGCACCGAATAGTACGCGATCCTATCTGATCGGCTGATCTCCAACGGCGTTTTCCACACGCACATCGGAACTTTGATTTCGAGGCCGAACGCATTGAGTTCCTTGATGACGCCCAGGATTTCCTTCACGTCTTCATGGTTAGGTCTCTCAGTGCTCTCGCATCGTCTTTTGAGCGTGTCATACTGCTCGCTCAATCGGTCCAACGTGATGTTAAGAGGTTCAGTCATGTGTGTTCACTCGTGCTTTTCTCGTATCGCCACGCCACGCGCCGGCTGTTTGGCATCAAAATTGCTGGCGTGGATACAAAGAATATCCCATTTATGCACTCCGAGCGTATAGGGGAGATTGTCGCCTGACTCGCGTCCGACGCTGACGTTATCTCCCTTGATAGATTGATTATTTTCTTTGATGAGTTGTAGCTGTTGTACGGTTTCTATGAATGTCGATGCAGGCATGTTTGCTAGTGCGGTGGTGACTGCATCCGCATCGCCTTTCCACATGAAGCTCAAGGAGCCTCGGTATGTTACCTCTTTTGATTGTACTGCTTGCGGTGTGCTGTATTGGTGGACGATGGCGTGTTTTACATCGCATGTGCTCGTCATCATCATCCCTTTGAAATCATCCCTGAACTGCTGTCTGACCTCTTCAATTACCCTTCGCTGCTGTGCGTGCGGATGATCTTTGTTCTTATTGAGCATCGCAATCATGTTGAAGATAATCTCTATGTCAGGAACGCCGATCTGCCCGATGATGCCTAATGGGTATTTTTGCATCCATTCATGTTGGTGCATAGACTCTCCGTTATTAAGGAGTTTTTTCGTGAGGTCCACCGTTCGTGATCTTCCGCGGTATTGCACGCCGTATAACCGGAATACGTCAGGGCGCCTCTCTATAACAATCTCATTCTGCGAAATATCCGCGTCAACTCCGGGGAACATTGCGTGCATGTTCAATCCGATTCTGCTTAATGCTCCTCGTGCCCTCTCATACTCGCCCATGAGCTCATGAGTTATCGGATTGTCATCGAATAGCAGCGATTCTATCTCTCGCTTTGCGTTGTCGTACTGCTCGCTCAAGCGGTCGATGGTGATGTTGAGAGGTTCAGTCATAGTGCACTATCTGTTTTTTCGTGTATTGCTACGCCGCGGGCGGGTCTGTTGCCGTTGAGGTTGTTGCTGGCGTAGATGTTGAATCTGTCATTGAAGACGCCGAGCACCAAGACACGCACATCGTTGTAGCTGGTCCAGAGAAATGTGTTCCTGCCAGTAATGTTGTGTGCTGCCTGGTTGATTTGCGTGGCAGTCATGTATCCTCCAAGTGCCATTGCAAGAATATTGGCGTTGGGTTGCCGCATCAACCAATCATCATTTCCATCGATGTAACTATATTGCGCGGCGTGTGGGGTGGAGTATTGATGCGTGATACTGCCGGATTCTATTCGCGTGCTCGTCATCATCCAATCTGTATTAAAGTCAGTGTCAAGTATGTAGCGTAGTTCTTCTATGAGTGTTCTTTGTTCTGTGATTGGATGGTTTTTGTTGTCGTCTAGTGTGATTGCAATGTTGAAGTATATCTCTGTATCCGGGACGCCGGTTCTTCCAAAGAATCCGTAGGGATAGTCTGTCATCCATTCGTCTTGGCTTTTTTTCTTGCCTTTATCAAGACGTTTTCTTGTTATATCGACAGTTCGTTCTCGTCCGCTATACTGTACGCCGTGGAGTCTATAGACGTCTGGCAGTTTTTCTATCACAAGGGCTTCCGTGCTGCCTGTATGTGGTATACAGTATCTTGGTGGGGGTACGTTAAGTCCTATTTTGTTGAGCTCTTTGATGGTGTCGAGGAGCGTCACTACATCCTCTGCCTCAGGATGCCGCGGGCCTTCGCATCGTTTCCTGAGTCTGTCATACTCTCCGCTCAAGCGATCGATGGTGATGTTGAGAGGTTCAGTCATGTTGCGCCGTCATTGTTTGTTGTATTACGATACCAAGTGATTTACGATTCCCGCTAGCACTGTCATTAATGCTAATGCCGAATGAATCGTCGCCACGATATCCCATCGCTACTGTGCACGGTCCGTATTTCATATCATTCAATCTCTTGTTTATTGTCGGTATCCAGAGCAAAATTTGTCGCATGTTGCCGTTGTTGAGTGGTTTGGTTGCGTATTGCAGGATTGCTCCTGCCTCTTCGTATCCCTCGCCGAAGAGTGTCTCTAATGTTTGATGGGCGTCGGTTGGGATAGCGCACCGATCCCCAATCATGTTTGACGGTCGTGTTGGCGCGAGCTCTATGAGTGAATACCATTCGTTGTATGGCGTACCTTGTGGTACGGGAATTGTTGTTGGTGAGCTGCCGTCGTGATGATCAATTGTGCATATTGTTTCATCGTAGTGTGTGCTTGTGGCAGTGTGTATAGTGGGTGTCCGGCATTGTTTGCGCAGTGATTTCATGCAGTATTCAATAACTGTTTGTAGTCCAGTGTCATCACGACGCGTGTAGCATACGCGTAGGAGTTGGTATAGTAGCCGTATCGATGGTGGTTTTTCACCATAGTTAACGCAATTCTCGTATTTCGCCCATCGATGATTCGATTGTAATATCTCTTCGCCGTTTTTGTCTTTGATGATACCACATAGTTCGACAGCGGCAATAACGCCCGGCATTGCTGGTATTCCGGTGAAAATATGCCCGTTGAGTGTAGGGATGATACTCTGCGCGCGCTTAGCGGTCTGTGCTGGCGCGCAATACGGGGGAGTATTTACGCGTATACCGATACTCCTGAGATTGCGTATTGTGGTATTGAGGCGAGCAATATCTTCACTATTCGGATTCCCAGTGCTCTCGCATCGTCTTTTGAGCATGTCATATTGCTCGCTTAGGCGATCAATGGTGATGTTGAGAGGCTCGGTCATTGGTGGTACCACTATTGTTTATGCACTGCCATTCCGCGAGCGGGCCTATCGTAGCCGATGCTGCCGTAGGCGATGATGTCGAACCTACCATTGCCGCTGACGCCAAGCAGCAGAGGATTACTGTACTCTTCTGGGCGCCAGACGCATGTTCTTCTATCTGTGATGTTGCCCAGGATATCATCTAGTCGTGCTGCTGTAGTGTTTCCTAAGATTTTGGCGATGGCGTCGCCGTCTGCGAGCTGTGTGAGATAGCCGTTTATTCCTTTGATGCTGTTTCTTGTTATTGATTGTGGTGTTTGGTATTGGTGGACGGTTTTGTCAGAGTAAGCTCTTGTGCTTGTCATCATACAATAGTCTCTGAAGTCTTCTCTGATGACGTCTCTTACGTGGCCGATGAGTTGTCTCTGTTGTACATCAAGATGTTTTTTGTTTTTGTCAAGTGTGTCTATGAGTGTGAAGTATAGTTCTGTGTCAGGTATTCCTATGTGTCCGATGGTGCCTAGTACATACTCGTCCAGCCATTCGTCTTGTGTTCTTCGTGCTCCGCCATCTAAGAGTTCTCGCGTGATGTATACAGTGCTATTCTCTCCGCGGTATGGTACATCAGGTATCCGGTAGGTTTCGGGCATTCGTCCAAAAGTGGCGGTCTTTGGCCTGCAGTACTCAGGCGTTTCAACGGTGATTCCCATTGTTCTGAATGCGTTGATGATGGCGAGTAACGATCCTGTGTCTTTTTCACGCGGTTGCTCAGCGTTCTCGCACCGCTTTCTAAGCGTATCATACTCTTCGCTCAGGCGATCGATGGTGATGTTGAGTGGTTCGGTCATGTGTCTCCTCATCTTGGCCCGATGTCATTCGTGCTTATGCCGTCCGCTTTGAACTTCACCACTTTTGTCGATGATTGCCTTGAGTTGTTGTCTTTGAGCCGTGAGAGCAGTGGTCGTTGTTGGTTGACAAGATAGGCGTTGTGTATCTCGCGTAGCGGCGTCCCTATCTCCGCTTCGATCTCGGGGAGAAACTCGAGCAGTTGCTGCATTCTTTCCGCCGATCTCTTTCTGAACGGACGCATGAGCGTGTAGGAGTGTCTCAGCGAGGGGTGTGCTGGCAATTCAGCCTCCCGTAGCTCTTCCTTGATGCGCTTCTCATCAACGCCGCAACACTTCGCTATGCGGATGACATCCTCTCTGTCGCTTGGTCGCGTCAGATCCTTCAGTATCATGATGTCCAGCGGGTCGGCCAGCTGTATGATGAGTTTATCGATGATGGCATGGAACCGGGATCGTCTTTCCATATCGTAGGAGAAGTACTGTTCTATGATCTCCCGCCCGAACACCTCGACTTTCGTCGCTCCTTTGGTGTATGTGTCCGGTTGTCCCACATCCGACCCGCCATATGACGATCCAATGCGCGTGTATAAACAGCGTTCGAGCGCGTAATGAACGGCGTCGTCCGATCTGGAATCCTCAATGCACACTATATCCAGGTCTTTTGTGCGTTGTTTTATGCCGTATTGGACGAGCGCCGCTCCGCCTATCACGTACACCGTCGATGGATGATGGATGTGCGGGGCTATCTCGCGGAGGGGGGCTAAAGGGTCAATGCTCCAATCCTTGTCTATGATAGCACGTCGCACCGGTACGTCGATCGCTTCGAGCGCTTTACACGCCGCGTCGTACTCATCGATGAGAGGGAGCGTACCTTGCGTCGCGAAGCCTGTGCTAACAGATGGATAGTCAGGATGGCCTATCAACGCTTCGAGCGCACGCGCGTAGTTCTCGCTCAAGCGATCCAGTGTGATGTCGAGGGTTTCGGTCATGCGTCATCTCGTGGTATGACTTTGAAGCCGTATATGTTACGGACATGCTCTGCGGTTGCTATTTGTGGAGTGTTGTACTCTTCGTCCGAACCGTAAAACGATACAAAACCCGACCGTAATGATAGGTATGTTCGCTCTTTATTCCAGAGTCTTTTCCTGAGATAGTTTGTCGTTATGTCTTTGCGCTTGACGTTGTCTCCGAAACTGTTTATGATGCGATTGAACTCTTCAAATTCCATGCCGCTGATGGCCATCGACAACTCATCGGCGCAAGTTTGTTCGCTCAGCATTCCGTCGACCAAGCCATACATATCGACCTTGATCGCGAGCTCCTGTGCAGTCCCTTGTTGATGGACGACGCTCTCCCCAGAAATTACAGTGCTCGTTCCCCAGCCATCTTTGAATATCCTACCGAATCGATACGCAATATCCTTTGTTCTCGGATCCGCATTGCGCGCGTAGATGCTCTTGTAGAGTGCTTTCGCTGTCTGCATGACTATCTCCGTATCTGGTACACCGAAATCTCCGATGATACCTTGCGGATATAGGCGTACCTCTTCGTCCATGCGGCATTGGCCGGTGGCTATGGGTTGTTCAGTGACGATGACGTCGCATATACGTCCACGATACATGACGTTCTTGATGTCCATGTGTCCGCGGCTATTTTCGGACGCGTTCTGCCTGTTGACGACGCGTATCATCGCCGTCACATCAACTCCCAGATTTCTGATATGGTCTACAAGTGATTTGAGGCGTCTGTTATCATTGACGGAGGGGACTATGGCGCTCTCGCATCTCTTCTTGAGCTCATAATACTCTTCGCTCAATCGGTCCAATGTGATGTTGAGAGGCTCGGTCATGTGAGTTTACTCGTTTTTTAGCACTGCCATGCCGCGAGCGGGCCTATCGCTGCTGATGCCGTTGCCGGCGCCGATGCCGAACCCATCATCGTCGTAGCCGACGCCAAGCACCAAGGCACGCTCATTTTTTGCATTGCGATAAACGTATATTTCTGAACCTGTGATGCTACACGCAGTTTCGTTCAGGCGTGCTGCCGTAGTGTTCCCCAAGATTTTTGCGATGGCGTCTCCATCCGGGAGTGCTATGAGGTTGCCGCTTTTGCCATTGATGCTTTTTTTTGTTATTGCATAAGGCGTACGGTATTGGTGAACAGTTTTTTCCGGGTATGCTTTTGTGCTTGTCATCATCCAATATTTTCTGAAGTCTTCTCTGATAACCTCCGTCACTTCTTCTATTGTCCTTCGCTGTTGTATGTCAGAGTGTTCTTTGTCTTTGTCGAGTGTTTGTATGAGTGCAAAGTAGATTTCTGTGTCTGGTATTCCTATTTGTCCGATAGTGCCTAGCGGGTATCGTTCTAGCCATTCGTCTTGTGTTCTTGAGGTTCCATTGTCTAATAGTTCTCTTGTGACGTCTACGGTGCGGTTCTCTCCGCGGTATGGTACGTTGTGTACTCGGTAGATCCTTGGTGTCTGTTCAATGGTGGAGGTTTTCTGCCGAAAGTACTCAGGTACCTCGACAAGAATGCCTATCTTGTTGAATGATGCGATAGTCGCGCGCAATGACATGAGATCGGTATCGCATGGTCTCTCAACACTCTCGCATCTCCGTCTAATTGCATCGTACTCTTCGCTCAATCGGTCCAATGTGACGTTGAGAGGCTCGGTCATCGAACCACCTCAGAGATTATCGCGGATAGCGACGCCACGGACCGGTCCGGGTGTTTGCTCGATAAAATATGTGCTAATATGGAATTTTGAATCGCTCATATTGCAGAATACGTTGTTATTAGCTTTAGTGTATGTGACTTTAGTATCCTTTCTTGTAATGCCGACCATTGCTCTGTTGAATGCTGCAGGGGATATATCTCCGCCAAGTAATGCAGTGTCGGACATATACTGTGAAGGATCCATAGTTGTCTCTATGCCTGTTCCGCTTATTATGTTGTTAGACCGTCCGTTCTTGCGTGTTAGTGTATGCGGCGTGTTCCATTGATGTATCACTTCGATGTTACTTGCCGTAGTACTAGTAACCATGTTGTACTTCTCGAAATCGCTCTTGAGTGTTCCGACCACTTCAGCGATGAGTTCGCGTTGCCGGTCGTCAGGATGGTCTTCATGGTTGTCGAGTGTCACCGCAAGCTGCACATATATTTCCGTGTCAGGCACGCCTACAATGCCGTAGAATCCACTAGGGTAGCGTTGCATCCATTTGTCGGGCGTCATCTTCGCGCCGAAATCGAGCAATCGTCGTGTGATATCGACAGTGTGCTGTTTCCCGCGGTACTTCACGCCGTGCACGCGATAGACATCGTGGAACTTCTCAACGACTACGACTGCGCCCGGAGTCGCTATAGTATCTTTGGTGAGCAGTTCCATCTTCACGCCGAACATCTCGAGCTTTTCTATGGTGCCGCGGAGTTCATCGTGCAGTCTTGTCACATCGCTCTCGAGTGTTCCGCACAATTGCTTGATGCGTTTGTCGCGTAGCGCTACTGCTGCGCTGTACGCATCGCTTTGTCGTTGGTATCTCTCTGTGAGTGCGTCGAGCACTTGGTCAGGTGTGGGATCCATAGGTATTCCTCAATATATTGGCGTGAACTTTGGCGGCACATACTTCGCACTTGTTCCCGTGACGAGAACTCTATCCCCGAGGAGCTGGTACTGTGCGTTGAAGACTGCTGTTGCGTCTTCAGGCACTTCTATCGTCGTGCTGTGTACATTTCCGTAATACGGTAATGCGCCAATTATGTGCGCGACTGCGCTGCATCGTGTATAATTGCTCGGGATGTTGCAAGTATAGACCTCTGAAAGCGGTAATTTTTTCATTTTCACAGTTTCTTGCTTTGTTTTCTCCTTGGACGGTATCTTCACACCGAATATTTCGAGCTTCTCCATGGTGCCTTTCAGTTCGTTGTGCAGTCGCTCGACGTCTTGTTCGAGCGTTGATTTGAGTTCAGCGATGCGCGCGGCACATTCGGCTTTCGCATGTTCGTACGCTTGCTGTTGCTGTTGATATCTCTCTGTGAGTGCGTCGAGCACTTGATCGGGTGTAGGGTCCATGGTTATTCCTCGTCGGTGTGATATGTTCAGGGTTATTGGGTTATTTTTTTACGCCCTCTTCAGGAGTTGTTTTTGGAGAGATGCCCACACCAGTAACTTGAACCGAAGTACCTCTTTGGGGGATTGTTATAAGGTGATATTTTGCTTCTACGACCAATGTGATTCCCGCATCTACGTTGATGTAATGACTGTTCTCTCCATCTATATCGACGCTGTGTAGGGTGGTGTAGATGCCGGCCATTGTGTACGGATTGTTTGAGGCTTTCATTCCGATCCTGAAGTCTCCTAACGAGACGGGGTACACTTTCTCTATTGGTAAACGTTTCTTTAGTTGTGTTACTGCATTATTCTCTTGCACGCGTTCCTCAAGCGCAGGGTCTTCATCAGGTAGTTCGGGGTTGATTCCTATCGCATTGAGATCTTTTGCTGCAGCCTCTAGCTCCTCACGTTTTGTCCGTAGGATGCCGAGCGACTCATCGTACGCAGTTTTCGCGCGCGCATAGCTCTCGGTTAGACTGTCGATTCTTTTATCGAGTGATTGCGATGCTTGGCCATTCTCTGTTCTATAGCTCTCAGGTGCCATGTGTATCATTCTCCTTTTGGATTGTTGTCTTTACCTTTCACGAGACCGACGCCTGTTACCCAATGAACCTCGCCCACGACGTGATAACGAGCTTCGAGAACAATATCAACTTCTTTCCGCACGTTAATGTATTTGGGGGTTCGCCAGTCTGGTTCTCCCCTCTGGCCGAACGATACACTTGAGAAAATATTGAAGAATACGCATCCTTTACGATAGTCAGTTGCGATGGCATAATGTTGAAAAAAGGTATCGATAGATACATTGTAGACCTTATCGATGGGGAGTTGTTTCGTAACGTTTTTGTCAACGTGCTCTTCGAGACTCTTTTCCATTTTATGCGTTTTTGTTGGGACGCCGATTGCTTCGAGTTCGCTTGCTACAGCGTTGAATGCTTCATGCTTCTGGCGTAACGTGTCTTGCGCACTCTTGTATTTAGCTTGTGCACTCGCATAGCGCGCGGTCATGTCGTCTATTTTTTTGTCGAGTGGTTCGTCTGCCATGTGTTTCATCCTCGATTAGCTTCCGCTTGCGGCTTCGGGCGTTGTTTGTTCTCAACGGTGGTGGTTTCTATCGTCATGGTTGCATACGCGTTCGCTGCGCGCATGTTGGGCGCGACCTCGAAGTCGTTCTGTGTCGTGCGTGCGATGTATCCTGCGTGCGTTTCGTAGAATTTAGCATCCATTTCGTTCATCTGTCGTACTACCCCGTCCGTGACACGCTGCATGTCTGTGAGCGCGGCCGTGGCGTTGGCGCTCGCTATCTCGCCACGCGTGAGGCCGGCGTAGTTGTGCAGTATGGCACGGAGCTTGAGCTTCTGCGCTGTGGCGCGTTCGAGCGTCTGCTCGGTCACGGCGAGGATAGCGATGCCGCTCTCGACGCCGGAGTTGTATATCGCGATGCATGGCGCGGCGTGCTGGTTCTGACGGGCCAGCAGCGCTATCTCCGCGTTGTTACGCTCCACGCGCTCTTTGAGTTTCGTGATCGCCGCGCGGGCGGTCTCCTCGCCGAGCCGTGTCGTCTGCCGAGCGCAGTATTCGGGATCGTCGTAGCTTTTCCCGATGCTCTCGTTCTCGAGCGTGAGCTCTTGTATGCGTGCTATGTTCGCACCCACGCATTCGCGCGCGAGCGTTATGCCTTCGCGGACGTTCTTCACGTAGGATGCGGTCGTGCTGTATGCTGCGCGTATGACGTCGACATGCTTGTCGAATGTCTTGTAGCCTTGCTCGAGCCATGCGTGTTCGTTCTGGATGCGCTTGCGTGCGAGCGCATCATCGATCCTCTCGCGTAGTTTCGCGCTTTTGTTATTCGGTAAGACTTTGAGGATGATACGGTCCTTCACGCGTTGGAATCTGTTGCGTGTGGGCATCGCAGGGACGGGCGGTGGGACGTACTCCGCGGGGACGTCTATCGCGGTCGGTGTGCTTGTGAGCTTGGTGAGCGCGTTACGCATATTCCCTTCCGGCATCTCGTCCGGTGAGGTGTATGGTGCCAAGGGGTGTTTCGCGAGGGCGTCTGCCACGATGCGGTCAAGAAGCGGTGTGGTCCACGCTTCGTCGTGGGAGTTCTCTGTCGTTGCGAGGTCTATCGCGGGGATGCTGATCGCTGCCCGCATGCTCCGTGCGATGGATTCAAGAGTGGTATCGGTTGCCATTGCCGACGGTGAATCGACCAGCATTTAAATACATTACTG
>Ga0209211_10009210_pt1 | contig 13224 bp, 9 predicted proteins | sample RifGroA2_FD_183992 | JGI IMG/M metagenome (GOLD analysis project Ga0209211, IMG submission 183992) | Groundwater microbial communities from Rifle, Colorado, USA - Groundwater A2 (SPAdes) (version 2) | ecosystem: Environmental > Aquatic > Deep subsurface > Groundwater | place: Rifle, Colorado...
GGTCGTCGATGAGCTGGTTGATGCGCACGAACACATGCGACAGCGTGACCAGACCTTCCACTCCGCGAACCAGTTCGACGATTTTTTCGTTGTCTGCCATGGCCGGACAATCTCACGATGCCGCCGCTCCGTCAAGCGTCGGCAGTTTCAAACATCACGGGCGTTGCAAGCCGGAGCGACGCGCCCCTCTGTTATCATTGCGCGATGCTAAATATTCAAAACATGACCTTCCTGCAGGGCGGCATTCCGCTGTTCCAGCAGGCGAATCTACAAGCGTTCGCGAACCAGCGCATCGGCTTGGTCGGCAAAAACGGCTGCGGCAAATCCACTCTATTCCGCCTGATACGCGGCGAACTCAAACCCGACGGCGGCGACATCTCGCTGCAAAGCGGCAAGACCATCGCCTTCGTCGAACAGGAGATCGCCAACTCGGACCAGCCCGCGCTGGAGTTCGTGCTGGACGGCGACATGCAGTTGCGCCAACTGGAAAAAATCCTGTCTCGCGATCAACACGACACTGCATGGTTCGAAGCCCAGCACCAGTTCGAAGCCATCGACGGCTACGGTGCACCGGCACGCGCCGCGCAACTGCTGAACGGGCTGGGCTTCGCCAGCGATTCGCTGGTGCGCCCAGTGACCAGCTTCTCCGGCGGCTGGCGCATGCGCCTGAATCTGGCGCGCGCACTGATGCACCGCGCCGACCTGCTGCTGCTCGACGAGCCGACCAACCACCTCGACCTCGAAGCCATCCTCTGGCTTGAGCAATACCTGTCGCGCTATCCCGGCAGCATCCTGCTGGTGTCGCACGACCGCGAATTCCTCAACGCGACTGTCAACCGCATCGCCCATGTGCACGACTGCGTGATCGACAATTATGCCGGCGACTACGACGACTTCGAGCGCACTCGCGCCGAGCGCATCGCGCAGCAGAACCAGGCCTTCGAGCGCCAGCAGGAAAAAATCGCGCACATGGAAGACTTCGTGCGCCGCTTCCGCGCCCAGGCCACCAAGGCCAAACAGGCGCAGAGCCGCATCAAGGCGCTGGAACGCCTCACGCGCATCGCACCCGCGCATGTCACCGACGGCCATTTCGAGCTGGAGATCGAAGCGCCGGAACGCAGCCCCGACCTGCTGCTGCGCGCGGAAAAAATGGGCTTCGGCTACGGCGACAAGCAACTGTTTCAGAACGTCGACCTGATGCTGCGCAGCGGCGCACGCATCGCGCTGCTGGGCCCGAACGGCGCGGGTAAATCCACGTTGATCAAGCTGCTGGTCGGCGAACTCGCCCCGACCACCGGCAAGCTGGAGCTCACGCCGGACATCCGCATCGGCTACTTCGCCCAGCACCAGCTGGAGAACCTCGACAGCAAAGCCACGCCGCTGCAGCACATGGAACGCGTCGCACCGAAGGAAACCACGCTAGCGCTACGCACCTTCCTCGGCCGCTTCGGCCTCGCCGGCAACGAAGAAGACCGCCCGGTGGAAAGCTTCTCCGGCGGCGAAAAGAGCCGCTTGGCATTAGCACTGCTGGCTTGGCAAAAACCCCACCTGCTGCTGCTCGACGAACCCACCAACCACCTCGACCTCGACATGCGCGACGCCCTCACGCTGGCGCTGGAGGAATACACCGGCGCGGTGGTGCTGGTGTCCCACGACCGGAGTTTAATTCGCGCCGTGGCCGACGAACTCTGGCTGGTAGCCGACGGCAAGGCCGAGCTATTCGACGGCGATCTGGAAGACTACAAGACCTGGATCGAAGCGCGCCGCCCGCGCGAGTCCGTGCAGGCCCAGCCGGAAAAGCCGAAGCAGGAAACCGCCGCCAAACCGAAGAAAAAAGCCCTGCTGTCGAAACAAACCAAGCTCGAAGCCGAACTGAACAAGGCGCAAACCGAACTGACCGAGATCAACGGCAAACTGGCCGACCCGGCCACCTATGCCAGTTGCAGCGGCGACTTCATCGCCGACTTGAATGCCCGGCGCGAGGTGCTGGAAACCAAGGTCGCGGAACTGGAAGAAAGCTGGCTGGAACTGGAGATGAGTCTGGAAGAAGCGGTGTAATTCAATCGGCAAGGGTGCGAACAAGAACCTCTACTGAGTATCGAGCCTTTCGGCGATATAGCCCAGCCGCGGCAACGCGAAATACAATCGCTGAATTACGGCCCCATTTGTTGGGCCCACTGGAAAGCACTGATGAAAACCCCGAAACGTATTGCCCCATTGGTCGAGGATGGCCTGGTCGATGAAGTCATCCGTCAATTAATGAGCGGCAAGGAAGCCACCGTGTATGTGGTGCGCTGCGGCGACGATATCCGTTGCGCCAAGGTTTACAAGGAAGCCGACAAGCGCAGCTTCCGCCAGAGCGTGGATTACACCGAAGGCCGCAAGGTGAAGAACAGCCGCCGCGCCCGCGCGATGGAAAAAGGCACGAACTACGGCCGCCGTGCACAGGAAGAAGCCTGGCAGAGCGCCGAGGTGGATGCGCTGTACCGCCTCGCCGCCGCCGGCGTGCGCGTGCCCAAGCCGTATAACTTCCACGAAGGCGTACTGCTGATGGAACTGCTGACTGACGGCGAAGGCAACGCCGCCCCGCGCCTCAACGACCTGGCATTTACCGCTGAGCTGGCACTGGAATACCACCGTCTCCTGATTGCGCAGGTGGTGCGCATGTTATGTGCCGGCGTGATCCACGGCGACCTGTCCGAATACAACATACTGGTCGACAGCAGCGGCCCCGTCATCATCGACCTGCCCCAGGCCATCGATGCCGCCGCCAACAACCATGCTTGCCAGATGCTGCTGCGCGATGTCGAAAACCTCGCCGCCTACTTCGGCCAGTTCGCCCCTGAGCTTCTGTCCACCGATTATGGCAATGAGATCTGGTCGCTCTACCAAAGCAGCCAGCTACACCCGGAAAGCGTGCTGACCGGACGTTTCGAGCGCGACGAAAAACCCGTCGACCTGAACAGCGTCATGCGCGAAATCAACGACACGCTCAAGGAAGAACAAGCGCGGCAGCAGGCAATTGCAATTCGGGCAAACCGAACGCGAGCGAGTTAAGACTACAGCGAATTTTCCGCCGCATCGTACTACCCCAAGCAATGCCGATTTCGTCGCCATTGACATTCCCCGAAAATCGCGAGTAGAGTCGCGCCCACTTGCAAATCCGCCGCAATGCACACCACACCGCAAGCACGGTGCGGGGCTACCGGCGGCTCCACCAGAACAGGAGGCTGGCGCAAGTTGCATCTACCGGTTCCAACATAAACATCGTTTGTTCTCGTAAGACTCCCTCATCCTGCAGGATGAAATGTCTTTGCATGATCGCCCCGGATTACTCAGGGTGCGCAGGCCACAAAACCACAATGCCGTGAAAAACGGAGAAGCAATATCATGAAATCGCATATAGCAGCGTTTCTGGACTACCTGCCTTGCTATGCATAACAACATGGAGGAACGTATGACGGATACATTCAGCGGGCAGGGTGGCTCCAGCCCTGTTTTTTCCTATTCAGTAAAGATCATGACGAAAATTTCATTCGGTAAAAATCAGGCGCTCTTGTGCCTGGGCTTACTTGCATGTGCGCACAACGCCATTGGGCAAACATGTGCATCGGCAGGTATTACGGTGCCACCGGGATTTACCGAGGTCAGCCCGGCGCCCACAGTGGCTGCATGGCCGAGCAAATATGCGCCGGTGCAAGCCCCGTGGAATGGCGGCATCCAGGCCGGATGCACCGTTGCGCCGAAAGCGAGTACGCAAGTGGTTCTGTATCGCGCATGGGGTGGAGGCAGTGCAACAGGGACGGGCAACTACTCGCAAAGATTGGGCGGTTGGTGGTCGTTGCAAAACCCCGTTACACAATACTCGACCGTAACAGATTGGCGTGCAGCGAATGCTGTTTGCCCAACTTTTAATACGGCAACCACGGTCACCGTGTGTACGCTCAAGGCAGATACAAAAGTCGTCATCGGATATACCCAGAGTATTTATTACCAGGCAACGCCAGGCTATGCGGAGTGCGTATATCCCCAGAACAACAATGCATTGCAAGTATCCGTTTCAAATTATCCGGTCAATACCGCTTTTGTCGGTGATTGCGCGGAGTCAAGCAAAGATATTCCCGTCCCGGTGAACTGGCTCGGAAGATAGGGGCTTGGCCAGAAAACAATGAGGCATTGAGGAAATTCGCATCACAAAAATGAAAATCGGCGTCAGCAGCTTTGTTAAACGGAGAAGCACATGAAAATAAAAATCACCGACCATTCTCCTCGCAGTCTCGATAAGCGCGGCCTGACGCTGATAATCGCGCTGTTTTGCGCAGCCAGTTTGTTTTGCGCCGGCAATGTCGCCGCCAGCCCCGGCTCCGATAGCCAGTCGGCGGATCCCGTCGCATTTTCGTTTGTTTTTTTCGGCTGCAACCGCATGGATAAAGATGGTGTTGAAGCCACCCAATCCAGGAGCACCGCCAACGTAGCTCAATTGCGCCAATCTTTTCAGGACATCGCCGATTCGCCCCGCTTGCCGAGCTACGTGTTCCTGGGTGGCGACATCGTGAAAGCCAAAAAGCCCGGTACGAAAGTTTTGTCCAAACAGCTTTCCGCCTGGGTCGAACTGGTCTCCGATCCCAGGCAAAATCCATTGCTGGAAAAGAAAGTTCGGCTCGTCGCTTTCACCGGCAATCACGAATTGCTGATTAATCAGGAAGACGGCGACAATTGCAAATATGAGCAATGCCCCAACCCGCCCGCTTATTCCTATTGGCAGGAGTTCATGGGGAAAAAGCCTGCCAAATTCATCTTCGGAAAAAATGGGCCGCAACCGGGAGGCAAGGACGGGCTGCTGGATGACGAAAGCAAACTGAGCTACAGCTTCCGCAGCAAGGACGTGGCTTTCATTATCCTCAACACCGACACGCAGATCGACAAGGACACCATAGGCGACGTGCCCTTGCACTGGCTGAAAAAGCAACTGAAGAGCGCCCAGCAGGATACCGGCATCCACCACATTTTTGTGATGGGGCACAAGCCATTGCAGTCCAGCGAAAGTTCGGGCAGCGACCCCACCGGCAACCGCACCATCCGCACGGAGCAAGCCGAAGCCTTTTATACCTTGCTGAACGACCCGGCAGGCGACGGCTCGCCCAGCAAGGTGCGGGCCTACCTGGCCGCCCACGCCCACGAGTGGAGCTACGCACCCAAACTGACCGTCGGCAACCTGATCGGCGCTGTGCCACAAATTATCGCGGGTAACGGCGGTAGCCCACCCAGTTCCTCGTGGACCGGCGACAAGGCTTATTTCGGTTACACGCTGATGGAAATCACTCGGGACGGCGCCGTCACCGCCACGAGCTACGGGCGCCCCATCGGCGATCCGTATTACGATCAAAAAGCCGGAAAAACCACATTGCGGGAAAGCCATGTCTTGTATACGCCGGCTCAAACCGACAGAAACCGGCCGCATTGATTAGAGCCCCGATATAACGAACCAGCGCGGCAGGATGGATTTGAGCAACGCGCTACCCATCGATTGGATTGATGGGTAGCGCGGAGCCTGACCGGAGTTTATCGAAGGGCTCCATCCGACCTGCAAACTACAGCCACGCCGCCCCGCGCACCCCGCTTGAATCTCCGAACCGGTGCTGCACCAGCTTCGTATCCACCCGATCCGAAAACACCCAGTTGCCCCACAGCGCAGGGACATTCGCATACAGCCGCTCGATATTGGACATGCCGCCGCCCAGCACGATGACGTCAGGATCGAGGATGTTGATGACATGCGCGAGCGAACGCGCGAGGCGGTGCTCCCAGGCTTGCAGGCTGCGCTCGCAGGCGGCATCGCCCTGCTCCGCTCTGGCGACGATCTCTGCCGGACTCAGTGAGTCACCGGTGTCGATGCGATGCAGTTGCATCATGCCCGGCCCGGACAGGAAGGTTTCGATGCAACCTTGCTTGCCGCAGTAGCAGTCCGGGCCGGGCAGTTCATGCGGCTGCGGCCACGGCAGCGGGTTATGCCCCCATTCGCCGGCGATGCCGTTGGGACCGGTGAGGATATGACCGTTGACGACGAGGCCTGCGCCGACGCCGGTGCCGAGGATCACGCCGAACACGACTTCAGCCCCCGCCGCCGCGCCGTCGGTCGCTTCGGACAGCGCGAAGCAGTTGGCGTCGTTGGCTATCTTCACCTTGCATTGCAGCAGGGCTTCGAGGTCTTGCAGGATGGGCTGACCGTTGAGCGCGACGGAGTTGGAGTTCTTCAGGCATCCGGTGGCGCGGGAAAGCGCGCCGGGCGTGCCGATGCCGACCGAGCCGCGCTGGCCGAGTTCCGCTTCGGCATCTCGCACCAGCACAACGATAGTCTGCAATGTCTCGTAGTAATTTCCCTGCGGCGTAGGCGCGCGGCGGCGCAGCAGTTCATTGCCGCCTTCGTCCAGCGCGACGATCTCGATCTTGGTGCCGCCGAGGTCTATGCCCAGTCTCATTGTTTGCCCACCTGGAGCCAGAAAGTCACCGGGCCGTCGTTGACCAGACTCACCTTCATGTCCGCGCCGAACACGCCCGTCGCTACCCTGCCATGACGCTCGCGCGCCGCGGCAACGAAGAAATCGAACAGCGTTGCGCCCTGCTCTGGCGGTGCGGCAGACGAGAAGCTGGGACGCGTGCCCTTGTGGGTGTCGGCAGCCAGCGTGAATTGCGGCACCAGCAGCAGTTCGCCGGCTATGTCGGCGAGCGAGAGGTTCATCTTGCCGTCGGCATCGGGAAAGACGCGGTATGTGAGTATGCGTTCGAGCAAGCGCTGCGCGCTGGTTTCGTCGTCCAGCTTCTCGACGCCGACCAACACCAGCAGGCCGCGCCCGATCCGGCCTACGATGCGGTCATCCACCGTTACGCTCGCCTCGCCGACGCGCTGTATCAGTCCGATCATGTTCTTGCCATCCCTCCCATTTTTCCCGCCTTGCAACTCGACGCGGAATGTACCGGAGTCGATTTGTTTTGACTACTTAACGTCTGCGCTTACGGTCAAGAACCGAAGCCAGCCAAGAACCCATGCGCTACAACCGCGTCCCGAATTCGATGTTGTCCAACCCGCCGTCAGCAAGTCATTGACATCCTCCGAGAGCCGCGAGTACAGTTGCGCCCACTTGCAAATCCGCCGCAACGCACACCATACCGCAAGCACGGTGCGGGGCTAACGGCGGCTCCACCAGAACAGGAGGCTGGCGCAAGTTGCTTCTACCGGTTTCAAATAAATATCGTGTGTCCCTGCAGCGGTTGCCTCATCCCCCCGGATGAAATATCTCTGCGCGCTCGCCCCGGATTATGCAGGGCGCGCAGGCCATTATCGAAATAATCGAGAACCGGAGAAGCAAGGTGAACGACGGAATCTGTCCGTCCTGCAACCGTTCATTCCCGCGCAAACGGGAACGAGCGCCAGCGATAAACTTGTTCAAGGGGAGTCAAAATGTTCTCGAGTTTTCAGTTTTTCTTCGTGCCCTTCCGGCATCGCCTGATTAGTTCCTGCCTGTTCATAAAACATAGCTGACAACGCTCGGCCGTCTCGATACGAGAGACGCCGGTCTGTCGCGTTCGACGCGGGCGCATGACATCCATTTTTATTTCTGAATATCCAAGCATGGGGGCTACGATGGCTGATAACAATTTGAATATCAATTTCGGACAAAAGGGAATCGCGGACTTTCCGCACTACGGAATTTTTTCCACCTTCACCCTCAATGGGGACAGGAAGGATGCTTACCAGCAGTGGCTTAAGGTGGCAAAAATAACGGATCGGCTATGCGCCGGCACTCAATACCAAACGGTGTGCGTGCGCGGGGTCGATTTCGCTCTGTGGACGCAATGGTGCGAGACCCACAAGATGCCGGTTCCCAAAGGCTCGCCCACTCCAAGCAAATTGAAGAAACCGCCTTTCAAGCAAAGCGGGGGCGATCTGTGGTTCCACATCAAGGGAGACTCCGAGCAGTCCTGCCAGAAAATCCATGACGCGATAGCGAGCGAACTGGCATCGATAACCGAGAGCGTCACCTTCACCGTCGGCGACAAGATGCACAGCGGAAAAGTGTTCGGCGGGCGCTTCATCGACGGGCTGATCAACCCCGTCGATCCGGTGAATCTTTCCGAGAGAGTCATCGTTGGGGACGAGGACCCGTACTACCGGGGCGCGGCCTATGTCCTGCAGCAAAAGTTCAAGCACAACTGGGACAGGCTGAACGACATGAACGCCATCGAAAAAGAAAACATGATCGGGCGCAATCAGGACAACACCATATTCCCCACCCAGGACGACCGCAGCCACATCAAATGCGTGCGCAAGCTGAACGGCGAGCGGATGACGCTGAGCATTCTGCGCCAGGCCCTCCCCTACGGACACTCGCCGTCTGCGAAGGGGAACGAGGAAGGCGTGTACTTCGTCGCCTACGGAAAAAGCGGCGATGTGTTCGACGACCTGATCGACGGCATACGCGGCCCCGAAGACGGTTACGTCAAGGACAAGATGCTGAACAACACCCATTCCGGGCTGGGCAATTTCTGGTTCATACCCGGCGCGAAAGAAGCCGGACTCTCCGGCCCCAAGGGTCAGGTGGAGGTGCCCATCAACGAGTATTTCGAAGTCCGCAGCAAGAACGGCATGATGTTCTACAACAACCGGGACTACATCCACCAGTTGAAATCCGGACGAAAGGATCTGGAGATCAGCGACCGTATCGTGGCGCTGCTCGCGGAAACCTTCGACGGCTGGAACGACACTTGGGAGAAGAAGGTCACCATGCCGTCGCTGGGCCATTTGCAGCAGCACCTGAAAGCGCCGCGATGGAAGGATTTCAAATGGGTGGAGAAGTCTTCCACGGCATTGCGCAAGGGGCTGGCGACCAAGATCAGCCTGTCCGACGTATTGCTGAGGCAAGAATTCCGCCTGCAGGCCAACCTGTTCAACATCAAGCCCCGCGAGATTATCGTCGGCAACATGCCGCCGCTGACGCTGGGCAGCGGCACCCGCGTGATGGAGTATCTGTCGCAGGACGAGAAAATCGAATTCTTCTTCGGCACGCTGAACGAATACTCGTCCACCGGACACAACGTGCCGAACTACAAGAAGGCGCTCCGCCTCGGCGTACCGGGATTGCTCGACGAAGCGCTGGCCAAACTGAAGACCGCGACCGACGCCAACCGGGACTTCTACCAATCCGTAGTCTGGTCGCTGGAAGGTCTGCAGGAATTCATCCTCCAGTACAGCCACCTCGCCTCCCGGCTGCATGACGAAACCCCAGAGACCAGCAAGGCCGAGAGGAAGAACCTGGCCGGCATCGCAAAGCGCATGAAGAAGCTGGCTCACGGAAAACCGGAAGGTTTGCTCGAATCGTTGCAGCTGATTTTCATCATCAATTGCGCGCTGCACCAGATAGGCGAGCCCATGTCCATCGGCAGGCTGGATCAGTACCTGATAGACGCCTATGACGCCGACATCCAGTCGGGAAAGCTCAAACAGGAAGAGGCCCAGGAAATCATCGATGCCTTCTGGCTGAAGATGGACGAGACGGTCTTGTACAACCGCCAGAACATGCAGGACTACCTGACCTACGGCACCGGCGCGGTGTTCTATTCGGCGGGCAATTTCCCGCAGGGTTCGGCGCTGAACCAGTGGGTGCAGCAAGTCACGGTAGGCGGCTACCTGCCGACCGACACGAAGACCCCGCAAGACGGCTGCAACGCCATCACGCTGATGTGTCTGCGCGCGGCGCGGCGTCTGCCGCTGAACGCGCCCTGCCTGTCATTGCGCGTCCACAAGAAAATGAACAAGCCCATCCACAAGGAAATACTGGAAGAAGCGGCGAAAGCCATCCTGTCGGGAGGAGCGCACCCGGTGCTGATGAACGACGACAAGTTTTCCGAAGGCCTGCTGCAAAGCGGCCCGATGTCGCTGGCCGACTCCAGGGACTACACCTGCGACGGCTGCTTCGAACCCATCATCGGCGGCAAAACGGAATGGGCCTTCAGCTACGTGCCCATCCTGCCCGTAGTCGGCATGGCGATGAATCAGGGTGCCACCATCGAGGGTGCGGGCTGGGTCAATTTGCGCGGATTGAAGAGCGGCTGGAATTCGCCGCCGCCGGAGGAAATCCACAGCTTCGAAGCGTTCATGGAAATTTTCTACACCCAGTATAAATGGCTCATCAGCGCGTTCTACAACTCGCTGATGAACAACTACGGTGCGCTGGGCAATGTCTGCCCGAGCCCGCTGTTCTCCTCGATGGTGGACGGCTGCATGGAGAGCGGGCGGGACATGACCGACGGCGGTGCGGAATACCACATCGTGGCCCCGATGATGTGCGGCATCACCAACACCATCAACTCGCTCTATGCGATCAACAAGATGGTGTACGACCCGGCGACCGCCGTCACTACCCTGCCCACGCTGTTGCAGGCCCTGTGGAACAACTGGGGCGAGACCATGCAGGAGCCGTTCCAGAATGTGCTGGCCGGGACGGCGCGCTCGGAAGACAACGCGGCCCAGTACAAGGAGCTGCGCCAGTTCGCCCTCTCGCTGCCCAAATTCGGCCGCGGCGACAGCCCGGAGCTGAAGGCGTTCGCATCCATGCTGGTGGCCAATTGCGTGAAAATCATCCGCGACGGCATCGACCATCCGCTGCCCTCCATCGGCAAGAACTACGAGGCGCTGAAGAAAAAATACGGCACCGGGGAAAAGCCGTTTGCGTTCACCGTCACGCCGGGCGTCGGGACATTCGAAGACAACATCGGACTGGGTGTGGGCATGGCCGCCTCGGCCGACGGCAGGCTGGCGGGCGAGACCATCGCCGACGATTTCAGCGCCTCGCCCAGCCCCTGCGACATGCCGCCCGATACGGCGCCGATCGACATCTTCAAGGCCCTGAAGGACTGGAACGTCCCCGCCATCGGCATCGGCCTTTCCAATGCCGCTCCGGTAGACCTGAACGTCCGCGAAGATTTCCCGCTAGACGACATGAAAGAAGTGATCCGGCAATTCGCCGACGGCGAAATCGGCTCCAACCTGCTCACCGTCACCACCGCCGATCCGGAGACCTACGTACAGGCCCAGACATTGCCCGAGAAATACGACCTCGTCCGGGTGCGCCAGGGCGGCTGGAGCGAGTTCTACATGGCGATGTTCCCGCAGCACCAGCAGTACATCATCCGGAGGCCATATTTCGGCGCCCCCGGAAAAGAGTAAATGGGACACGCCGTCACAACCCAATCTTGGAAAGATAAAGGATACCTATGAAAACACTGTCGCGCTTCCTGTCCCTCTGTCTGCTGTGCTTGCCGTCCGCGGCATTCGCCCAGTCGATGCCGCCGCTCAATAGCAATGCATGGAATATCGTTTTCGTGCAAAGTTTCGAAGCCTCCGCGGCGACCAACAATCTTTCGGTCCAAGGCTTCAATCACGCACTGCAGTTCGGACAACTGCTCAACACCATCACCTCCGGCAAGAGCGGCGATGTCAGGCAAATATACTCCCTCGCCCCCAAGTCCAGCCCTGAGGACATGACGTCGATACAAAGCATGGAACCGTATGCCGTGCTGAACAACCGCGGCATATCGCACATATTGGTCAACAGCGGCGGCATCACCGCATACAACTCGCCTGCGTATATCGTCAAAAATATCCTCAGCAATCAGGCGCGCGGAGACTACATCATGTCCATGCCGGCGGCCATGATTAACAGCACCGTCGCGGCCCTGAGCGATCCGACCGCCCCCACTGTCGGCATCACTCCGGGCAATTACAACCAATACCTCGTACTGTCTGTCGAAAATGGAAGAACGGCGATCAACATCTATGACGACAACATCAAGCCTGCTGCCAGCTACCCCGACTTGAGCTTAAAACCAACTGCGCACTATGCGTGCCCTCAAAGTCCAATCACCTTTACGGCAAAAAAGCCGAAACCCTCGAAGTTCCAGTTCAATGCCAATCAAACCGTATATTTCGTCCGGCATGTGGAAGCCCATCCCAATTCCACGTTCGAGAATGGCAACTTCGTGTGCCAGGGCGAATGGCGCGCCATCGGAGCGAACAAGATACTGCTCGACAAAACCGGCGGTAAGGTAAAAAACATTCTTACCACGAACCCAACTAATCTGATTGGCTGCGACACCAGTTGCTCCTATGTCCGGCCATCGCTCACGATCTCGCCTTTCGCAATTCAGCATGACCAGAAACTGACGCTAGCCGCATTCCAATGGAACGACGCCCCCACTCTGGCGGCCAGCCTGTTCACCAAGAACACACCCTATTCCAGCGAAACGTTCAATACGTCCACCACACTGGTTGCCTGGGAACACGAACACATCGAGAAGGCGATCCAGTATTTGTTCAATGCCATCTACGACAACCCCGAAGCCGCAAAAAAGATCCCGGCATGGTCCTTCACCGACTACGACACCATCTGGAAACTCCAGACCAACGACAAGGGCGATATCACTTTCAGCAATGGCTGCGAAGGCATAGACAGCGATTCGCTGCCCAGCACCTGCCCGGCATTCCCGGCCGGGACGAAGTAATCCTGGCTCGCGAACAACCGAAAAAGTTTGCCGTCGATTTCACCACCAATTCATAAACACGTAACGGAAAGAGAAAACATGACTCAGCCATCTCCTCCCAAGTCCCTTCCCGGCGCGAATTATTTCGAGGTTTCCATCGTTAACAACACAGGCACCAATGATGGTGCAGACGGAAATGGCGGGGTCAAAAATGACAGCCTCTACATTTCATTGGTCAGTCAAACGCAGGCCTACAAGTTTGGGCAGTACGTCAATGCCAGCAATCAAACGGTCTATGTTGCGACCGTCGATACCTCGCCGGGCAACTCGGTTGCCTCAGTCCAACTCTCGACTCTGAAAAATGGAATCGACAACACGCTCGGGTTCTATGTGGAAGTATTTGATGCCGCCCCGATCCCATTTACCGGGGGGCGGATTTACTTTGCCGATCAGCCGAACGCTGTTCCGTATGCCAATAGCCAACCCGGAGGAATCGCCCCCGATGCTTCGTTCGATTTCGATTTTGTCGAAAATTAAGTTACCCCCGGCAAAGCCGGGGGGTTATCTCTATTAGCCCCTCAAAGGGGCAAAAACGTGATGCGCCTAAAGGCGCTGGCTCACATGCCTAATTTGAGCTGATCATAACGGGCATCTTCTTGGTCTTGATTTCTAACATATGCCCTGACC
>Ga0209211_10009218_pt1 | contig 13217 bp, 6 predicted proteins | sample RifGroA2_FD_183992 | JGI IMG/M metagenome (GOLD analysis project Ga0209211, IMG submission 183992) | Groundwater microbial communities from Rifle, Colorado, USA - Groundwater A2 (SPAdes) (version 2) | ecosystem: Environmental > Aquatic > Deep subsurface > Groundwater | place: Rifle, Colorado...
AGTGCAAGGACGGCGCGTGTGTGGGAGGCTCGTCGCTTCTGTGCGACGACGCCAACGCCTGCACGGACGATGTGTGCGACAAGGTCAAGGGCTGTGTGCACGCCAACAACAAGGCGGCGTGCGACGACGGCAACCCGTGCACGAGCGACGTCTGCAAGGGCGGCGCGTGCGCTGGCACGCCCAACACGGTCGCCTGCGACGACGGAAACGTGTGCACGCAGGGCGACAAGTGCAAGGACGGCGCGTGTGTGGGAACGGCTGTCGGGCAGGTTTTCTGCGACGACGGCAACCCGTGCACCGTGGATTCGTGCGATCCGGCGAGTGGATGTACCCACAAGTCGGCTGTGACGAGTCCGCCGTTCGTCTGCGACGACGGTAACCCGTGCACGCAAGACGACAAGTGTTTTGGGGGAAAGTGTTTCGCGGGTCCGACCATGGACTGCGACGACGCGAACCCCTGTACAGACGACCAATGCAATGTTGGCGTCTGCAAGCACACGCCGAACGCCGCGCAATGCGACGACGGCGACTCCAACACGACAGACGACGCCTGCAAGTCGGGCAAGTGCTCGGGCACGCAGAAGCAGACCGGCGGTTGCAAGACTGCCGCGGACTGCGCGGCGTTTGACGACGGCAACGCCTGCAACGGCGTGGCAATCTGCAAGGCAGGCCTCTGTGGCCTGACCGAGCCGATCGTCTGCACACCTTCATCGGTGTGCATCGTCTCCAAGTGCGAGCCCGCCTCGGGCAAGTGCGTGGAAGGGCAGGCGCAAAACGCCAAGCCCTGCGACGACGGCAACGCCTGCACCTCGGGCGACGCCTGTCTCAACGGCGTCTGCAAGGGCGAGCTCGTCAACTGCGACGACGCCAACCCCTGCACCGACGACTCCTGCAACGGGGGCGTCTGCAAGCACGTGAACAACACGGCCGCCTGCGACGACGGCAACGCGTGCACCTCGGGCGACAAGTGCTCGGGCGGCGCCTGCGCGAGCGGAGCCAACACCTGCGAGTGCCAGTCCAACGTGGACTGCGCCTCGCTGGAAGACGGCAACGCCTGCAACGGTACGCTCCTCTGTAAGGGCGCCAAGTGCATCGTGGATCCAAAGTCCGTGGTCTCGTGCTCGGCCGCGCAAGATACTGCGTGCGGCAAGAACACCTGCGACCCGACGACGGGTAAGTGCGCTCTCGTCCCGGCGAACGCTGGAACGAAGTGCAATGACAACGACGCGTGCACCAAGGACGACGTCTGCTCGGGCGGCGTTTGCGCGGGAGACCAGTTCTCCTGCGACGATGCCAACCCGTGTACGGACGATGCCTGCGACCCCAAGAAGGGTTGCGCGCACGCCAACAACACGGCCACCTGCGACGACGGCAACGCTCTCACCAACCTCGACGCGTGCAAGTACGGCAAGTGTGTCGGAACGCCGATCGTTGTCCAGTGCGCGAAGGACAATGACTGCAGCGACGCCAACACTTGCAACGGAGCAGAGAAGTGCGTCCTCGGGCTGTGCAAGCCCGGAACGCCCATCGCCTGCGACGACGGCATCGCCTGCACCACCGATGTGTGCGTGGAAGCGGTGACGCTGAAAGGCGACCACTGCAACCACACGCCGCTTGACAGCCTCTGCTCAGCGGGGCAGTTCTGCCACGTGGCGGTGTATGGGTTCGAAGCGCAAGGGTGCGTTCAGTGTGAGTATTCCTCGGACTGCGACGACAAGAACCCTTGCACGGAAGACTCCTGCAACACCAAGTCGGGCACGTGTTCGCACAGCGCCGAAACCAGCGACAGTTGGGGCTGGCCGAGTTGTTCGGACGGAAGTGCATGCACCACCGGCGACGCGTGCAAGGAAGGAAAGTGCGTGGGCGAGGCAGTCAACTGTGACGACAATAACCCGTGCACCAACGATTCCTGCGACCCCAAGAAGGGTTGTGCGCACGCGAACAACACTGCGCCGTGCAACGACGGCAGTGCGTGCACAACGGGCGACACCTGCTCTGGCGGCGTGTGCAAGGGCGTGACTGTCAACGCGGACGACGGCAACGCGTGCACCTACGATTACTGCGACAAGCAGTACGGCGTGGTGCATTACGCCAAGACCTGCGATGACGCCAACACCTGCACCACCGATGTGTGCGACGCGGCAAAGGGGTGTGTCTACATCCCCAACAGCGCGGCGTGCAACGACGGCAGTGCATGCACCACCGGCGACGCGTGCAAGAATGGCTCGTGCGCGGCAGGGGCAACCCTTTCGTGCAACGACGCCGACCCTTGCACCGCCGATGCCTGCGATCCCAAGGTGGGTTGTTCCCACTCAAAGATCGCGGGATGCCCGGCACCCGCGCCGCCGGCTCCGTGGGCAGTTTCCATTTCGGTGGAATTGCCCACGGGCGCCACGACCACGGCCGAAGCCCACCTCTTTTATGCGGATACGGTTGCTCCGGCAACCAAGGCCGCGGAAAAGATGGGATTGGCGCCGTTCTCTTTGTCTCTCGGACAGGTGGAAGCCTGCACGTGGGGCATTGAGATCGCGGCGCGTGTTCCAAGTGGGACATGGCAGTGGTACGGGTGCGATGCTGGCGCTCCCAGTCTCACCATCCTGACCGTCAAGGTCAACGGGGTGGGGAAGACTGGGGTGCTCGTGAAGCACCCGTGGGCATGCGGCGGCGCGGGCGAGGGCAACCTAGCCTTCACGGCCGCACAGCTCGGCTGTCCATAAGCCGAGCGTCGCCACGCAGAATGGGCGCCAGCATCATGGTGAAACCGCAAGGTGTAAACCGTGGCGCTGGCGCCCAAAGTTGCCAACTTCCCACCAAACCAACATTTCATCCGGTGCGTCCGCGCCGTATGAGATTCCACCAAAAGACAGTCAAACCACTGTCTTTTTTCTTTTTTATATTTGTGGTATACTAGTGTGTACTTGTGGATAAGTAAATTTCAATTTTATGACTCATAAAAAGACAAATGGAAATAGTAAGAAATCCTATGGTGTAGGTACGGATGACATTATGGATTTTTTGAAAGATCATATGGTTATGCGGGAGGAGTTTCAAGATCTTAGTGGTATAGTAAATAGAATTGAAGAACGAGTCGGTGGTCTTGAAGAACGAGTCGGTGGTCTTGAGAATGAATTAAAAAAGACAAACGATACATTGCTTGGTTTATCAAATTTGGTGCGTCGTCATTTGGAAATTTCTGATGACAGATATTTTGAAGTACGCAAAAAGCATGAGTTATATGAATATTGGATTAAAAAAATGGCAGAAAAATTAAAAATGAAACTGGAAATTCCTAAAGATTTAGCGCGCGCGTTGTCCTATTGATTATACTGAATGGTTACCAAATCATATCTGGATGATAAATTTGTATTTCCATCATTATAAAAAAACAGACAGGGTTTACTGTCTGGCAGGTGATGTGGTTGGAAAAACGAAACGGCACAATGCGTGCTGTTTTTTTTGTTGTGCGCGTGGTGTGTGAGAGTGAGCCGTGCGCTGCAGGCTCATCCACGTGATTCAACACCCTGGGATTGTCACATGCTTGCACTGCCCGCCTTGGCATTTGTCCACGGTGCACGGATTGCTGTCGTTGGTGCACGTGACACCGTCGTTCTTGGTGTCTGCCTTGTGCACACAGCCTTTGGACGGGTCGCACGAGTCCGTGGTGCACGGGTTCCCGTCGTTGCAATTGGGAGGCGGTCCGCCCACGCATTTTTTCTCACTGCATTTGTCCGCGGTGGTGCATTGGTTGCCATCATCGCATGGATCTTTGTTGCTCGTGAAGAGGCACCCGCCGGCAGGGTCGCACTTGTCATCCGTGCAAGCGTTGTCATCGTCACAGAGTTTCAAAGCACCGCCCACGCACTTGCCCGCCGCGCATTTGTCCACCGTGGTGCAGGCGTTGCCATCATCGCAGGGCGTGCCTTCCAGTTGGTTGTGCTTGCAAGAGCCGTCCGTATTGCAGGAGTCCGTGGTGCATGGGTTGCCATCATCGCAGAGGCCTTCGTCCGTCTCTCCGTTGCAGTTGTCATCCAAACCGTTGCATATCTCCGGCTTGGTTGGAATACTGCAGGGCGTGAGCCCGTCCGCGGTGCACATGCGAGTTCCTTTGCAGGTGCTGGGGGACGCCGCGTTGTAGCACGTGGTGGAAGACTGGAGCTTCTTCGCGCGAGTGTTACAGTCACAGAGTATGTCTCCCTTGAGAGAGCACTGATTGACCGCGACATCGTCCACGGCAAACTCTTTGCATTGGTAGTTTGCGGGGCAATCCGCGTCCAACGCGCACCCCACACCGCAGAACTTGCCTTCCGGACCGTGATCCAAGCACTTGTTCAAAATGCCGCCGTTATTGCAGTCCGCGTTTTGAACGCATGGATTGCACAGTCTTGTGAATCGCGAGAAGCACAGATATACAGGGTCTCCCCCTGTTCCCGTTATCTGGTCGCAACCGTATCCTTCTGGGCAGTCTGAAACGCAGACTTTTGTGCATATATTCCCGTCTTCGTTTTGAATGCAGAATCCGCTGAAGCACTCAAAGTTCTGCACGCATGTTGCGCCAAACTCGCCGGGCGCGAAAACGGAATCAGCTTCTCCTGTCGGCGTCTCCGCCACATTCCCATAGTCGGGCTTGATAGCGGAAGAGTCGTGGATGTCAGGCTTGGCATCCACAGCGGCAGTATCCTTGGGAGTAACACTGTCTTCTGTTGTGGTGATCCCGTATATAGGATCTTCGCCTCCAGAACCGCATCCGGAGGGCAGGGTGGCCACCACAACGAGAGTCAAAATTGTCAAAGTGCGTTTCATCGTCGGGGCCCTCCATGTGCCCGTTGTTCATCTTAATGCGAAAGAGTACTTCTCTTCGCAATAGGTTATCCTATCAGGCAATACGGGTATTTGTCAATATGTGGGATAAGAAAAAACCTACGGGTTAAGCGTAGGGTTGGGTCAGATGGTGAGATTAACCGCGTCTATGAGCGCGTTTTTTGTGTTGGCGCGCTTGCGCGCACTGCCGCTACGGCTTGCAATCCGGAATCGGCGTGTTGTGGCACTTGCCGTTGGTGGGGTCGCACGAGTCCACCGTGCAGGAGTTGTTGTCGTTGCAGAATTTCTGCACGATGCCAACGCATCCCTTGTCCGAATAGCACCAGTCTCCAGAGGTGCACTGGTTGCCGTCGTCGCACGCCGTGTAGTTGGGGAGCGTGGTGTGGATGCATTTGCCTGTGCCCGGATTGCAGGAGTCTGTAGTGCAGGAGTTGCCGTCGTCGCAGTTGACGGTGGCTCCCGGCATGCACTTGCCCTCCTTGCATTTTTCGCTCGTGGTGCACTGGTTGCCGTCGTCGCACGCCGCTCCGTTTGACACGTTTTTGAATACGCATCCGGAGTTTGGATTGCACGAGTCGCTCGTGCAGTCGTTGCTGTCGTCGCACTGGATGTAGACTCCACCAGCGCACGCGCCGGCAAAACACGTGTCGTTTTTGGTGCAGGCGTTGCCGTCATCGCACCCAAGTCCGTCCGTGTATTTGCTGATGCACCCTATCTGCGGGTCGCAGTAGTCCTTGGTGCAGGCGTTGCCGTCATCGCAGTTGATGGCCTTTCCCGCGCAGACGCCTGCCTTGCAGACATCATCCGTGGTGCACGGGCTGTAATCATTGCAGACCCCATTGTTGGTGAGGTGTGTACACCCCACCTTGGGATCGCACTGATCGCTCGTGCAGGGGTTGGCGTCGTTGCAGTCCAGTGGCTTGCCCGCGCAGACGTAGCCACTTTTTTCCATTGAGAAGGCGCACACGTCGTCTTGCGTGCACGCGTCGTTGTCGTCGCAGGTAGAAAGTCCTGACGAGGTGTGCACGCACTGCCCGCTCACCGTGTCGCAGGAGTCTGTAGTGCAGGCATTGTTGTCGTTGCAATTCTTCATTTGCCCCGACGTACACTTGCCTCCCGAGCACGCATCGCTTGTGGTGCACGGATTCTTGTCATCACATGGGCTTCCAGCCTGCGCGTCTGTGGACACGCACCCGCCAGCTGTGCCGTCGCAATAGTCGTTGGTGCAGGGGTTGCCATCTTCACACACCAGCGGCGTGGACACGCACACGCCATTTTCGCACTTGTCGCTCGTGCACGGATTGCTGTCGTCGCACGCGGCTTGCGACAGCTTCGTGAACACACATCCGACTGTCTTGTTGCAAGTGTCCTCGGTGCACCCGTTGCCGTCATTGCAAATAGTCGGTGTGCCTTTGCACTTGCCGCCCCAACAGACATCGTCTGCGGTGCAGGCGTTGCCGTCGTCGCACGTGTCTATGTTGTTGGTCAAGACACATGTGCCATCCTCGGGGTTGCAAACGTCGTTGGTGCACGCGTTCATGTCATTGCAGGATTTGTACGTCCCCGGCACGCACTGGCTGTTTTTGCACGTATCCCCAATGGTACACGCGTTGCCGTCGTCGCAGGCGGCGCCGGCAACGTTGAGCGGCATATGCTGGCAAAAGCCTGCGTTGCACGGCAAGCCATCGCTGGACTTGCCCGCGCAGATTGCGAAGCAGACATCGTTGGTACACGCGTTGCCGTCGTCGCAGGTTGCGGGACCGTCGCTCACCTTGCAGGGCTTGCTATAGTCCACGCCCTGCACGTCCGCACTGGCAACGTCGCCCTGATTGGCGGCGTCCGAGACGGCTCCGACCGTCTCTTGGTCGGCACTTGTCGCGCATCCGCTTGTGGCGACCGCAGCCGCGAGGCTCAAAATGGTTAGGGCGCGCATGGCACTCCTTAAAAGGCCGTATCAGGCCTTGTATAGAAAGAACTTTCGGAAAGACGCGGCTTTCGCATCTATATGCATGTATAGTTTATTATATGAATTTTGTCAAGCTAAATTTGACTCAAGGACCTGTTTGTGCTAGGGTAAGATGTTACCCTAAAATTAGGGTAAATATGCTCTTTTTTAATCTATATTGACTGATTTTTTGCATAGAGAGCCATAGGCTGTCTTTTAGAGTTTTTTCTCTAAAGAGTCTGTCGCCAAATACGCTTTTGTGTAGTATTCGGCGACAGACCCTTAAAAAAGAATGTTCTAAAAGACAGTTTATGCGCTCTGAATATGATTGTTCGTGCGGGTGCACGGATTCTCTTGTCAGACGTTTCTGTCCTACGGCAGGGGATTTCTCTAGCCGTGTTGGTTGAAAGAAGCCCCAAAGGAGGGGGCAGAAAATGACGAAGCTCAACTTGACCGTGCTGGCGGGGGCTCTCCTCGTCCTCACCCTCTTTGGTGGGTTCGGCGCCGCGTGTGCGGCCGCCGACAAGAACTACGACGCCGCCATGGCGCCGGCGGAGATGGAGATCCGCACGGCGGCCCTCATGGGCGCGCCGAAGAAGGCGGTTACTGATCTAACCGCGCCACTCGTTTGCACAGAGGACACCGACTGCCAGTTGTTGAAATACTGGCAGGCGGATCAGTGCAACGGCATCGTCCGTTGCACCATGCAGACCCCGTGGACCACGGGTGTCTGCGAAACGTTCGTCGCCCAGACGTGCGTGGATCCGTCCACCACGTACTGGCCGCTCGGAATCGGGTGCAATTTCGCATCCGACCCGGACGGGTCATGCGACGACGGCAATGCCTGCACCACAGACTACTGCAACCCGTACTTCTACGGGGGGCAGGGTGGGTGTGCGCATCCCCAGACCGCTGGGGAGGCGTCATGTGGCATGGACGGCTGCGTGTTCAAGCAACCGACTTGCTTGAACTACGCCGCCAACACGCAGACCTGCAACGACTTCCTGAAGTCGTTCGCGGGGCATGCCTGTGACGACGGCAATGCGTGCACTTCGGGCGACGCCTGCGGGACAGACCCCGTTGACGCCGCGTTCAAGTGTGTCGGCGGCGCCGCGCCGGACTGCGACGACAAGAACCCGTGCACGGACGACTCGTGCGACCCTGCGAAGGCGTGCGTCACGCTCCCCAACGCCGCAACCTGCGACGACGGCAACCCGTGCACCACAGGCGACGTCTGCGGTGGCGGCAAGTGCGTCGCGGCGTTGAAGATCTGCGACGACGGCAACGTATGCACGGACGACTCCTGCGACACGCAGACCGGCAATTGCGTGTTCGCCAACAACGTGGCCGCCTGCGACGACGCAAGCGCCTGCACCACAGGCGACACGTGCTCGGGCGGCAAGTGCGTCGGCCAGGCCGTCAACTGCGACGACAGCAACGTGTGCACCGACGACTCCTGCGATCCGGCGAAGGGGTGCGTCAACCTCAAGCTCTCGGGCTCGGGGTCGGTCTGCGACGACGCAAGCGCCTGCACCAAAGACGACCACTGCCAGACAGGGCAGTGCGTCGGCCAGGCCGTCAACTGCGACGACGGCAACGTGTGCACGGACGACTCGTGCGACCCTGCAAAGGGATGCGTCAACGCCAACAACGTGGCCGCCTGCGACGACGCAAGCGCCTGCACCACAGGCGACACGTGCAGTGGCGGCAAGTGCGTCGGCCAGGCCGTCAACTGCGACGACGGCAATGCGTGCACGGACGACTCGTGCGACCCTGCAAAGGGATGCGTCAACGCCAACAACGTGGCCGCCTGCAACGACGCAAGCGCCTGCACCACAGGCGACACGTGCAGTGGCGGCAAGTGCGTCGGCCAGGCCGTCAACTGCGACGACGGCAATGCGTGCACGGACGACTCGTGCGACCCTGCAAAGGGATGCGTCAACGCCAACAACGTGGCCGCCTGCAACGACGGCAACAAGTGCACCACAGGCGACGCCTGCAAGGCCGGCACCTGCGCCGGGCAGAATGTCTGCACGCCGGAGTCGGACCATTGTGGCGACGGCGTGGACAACGACCAGAACGGTGTCGTTGACTGCCAGGACACCGCGTGCGCAGGCGACGCGCTCTGCGCCCAGCAGGTTTGCAAGCCTGTCGGGAGCGTGCAGTGTGAGACGTCGTGGTCGGTGGATCTCACCGGCCTCACGGGGACGATCAACAAGTGGGGATGCGCACCACCCACCTCGGTCCCAGGGGCCGAGAAGCTCTGGCAGTTCACTGCCGATGCCGCCTACACGGTGGAGGCGGGCTTGTCCGATCCGTCGGACAAGCACATCCTCGTCGTCGCCAAGGGCAAGTGTACGCCCTCGGCCTGCGAGGCCATTGACTACAAGGTAGTGGCAGTGCAGGTCGCCAAAGGCGACACGCTTTTCATTGGCGTGGACACGCTCGTAGGCGCGCTCCCAAGCGCCACGAGCGGCATGACCCTCACCTTGAAGTGCACACCGCTGTAAAAGAAGCGGGGACCCAAAGTGGGATAGGTGAGCGGCGGGGGTCGGATATCCGGTTTTCCTCCCCTGGGAACGGAGCTTCCGACCCCCGCGCTTGCCTCGCTCATTCAGTCAACCCAACCCAACCTCAATAGCTACTAACCTAGCTATTTTTTTTATTTTTCTGCTATACTATAGGTATCAAGTTAAAATTAACAAAAAGCAGAGATACTCCATGAGCAACATAGCTTACTCTGCGTAGTTGCGAATGGAGTATCTCTGCTTCGTAGCAGTAGATATTTAATTGATTGTATGGCAGGAATTGGTATTTTTATTTTGCTATTCATCATAGCATATTTATTTTTTTGGGACCGTACCATCATTCTTTGGTATGTTTTGGTATTCTTAAGCCCGTTCACCGGCCTTGTCTTGAACTTAAGCGAGTTTGGGTTTACCAAAGATTTGCCGTACATCGGGCACATTAACGCTCCATACGCGGATTTTGCCGCATTGTTCTTGTTCGCGCTGGTTGTTGCGCGCATGGTATTCCGTTTGGTTAAAGGCACTTTTGCTGTTTCCGCCGAGGCGCGCGCAACCGGCTGGTATTTTTTCTTTCCATTTTTGTTTGTCGCGTTTATCTCTATTGTTCAAGTTGATCCGGAAGCGCGAGCGAGCGCCCTTAAATATTTTTTGCGCCCAATCTTGTTTTTTTATCTGGTATGGATAGTGCTTCCCTCGCAAATTATTACCAGCAAACGCGTACTCAAAAACAGCATGATACTGTTTTTGTCTACCGGCATAATTGCCGCGCTTATGGGGTTAAGCTCTCTCTTTTTTAAAGAAGCGGCATTTGGTTTTTTGACGCGCGTAACGCCGATAGGATGGGGGAGTTTTTATCCATTTGGGTGGAACCAGAATTTGCTTGCCGAGGTGCTCATTGCTACCGTGCCTTTGGCCGCGTATTGCATGTGGCGCGCCGAGGCGGTATGGGCGCGCAAGTGGTATTTTGTGAGTTTTGTTTTGATGGTTGCGACCGCTTTGTTTACCTTTTCTCGCGCGGCATGGATTGCGCTTGCGGTTGAGGGTGCTCTCTATATGTTTTTTTACAAGAAAATATCACGCGCCGCGTTTTTGCGCACTGCGGGCGCAGTGCTTTTGATTCTTTCTCCGCTCGTTGTGTATATGGTGATGTTTATCCGGAGCCCCATTGTAACTTCTTCAAACGCCACGCGATTTGATCTTACCGGCATCGCGTGGTCAGCGTTGAAAGAACATCCATTGCTTGGCAATGGTGTTGGGTCGTTTGTTCCGCTGGTAGAAGAAACGCGCGTGTTTGGTTTGGAATACGGGGATCCGTTGGACGCGCATGGCGTGATACAAAAATTGATTGCGGAGGTAGGGTTGTTAGGCACGATCGCGTTTATTGTTTTTGCGGTATGGTGTTTTGCTCATTTATATCGCGCGTGGGTTTCGCGGAGCGAGCGATCCGCTTCTCGTGCGTTGCTTGCTTGTTGGTTTTTTGCCGTCGTGGGGAGTTTTACGTTTCAATTATTCAACACTTCATACTACGGAGCGCATTTGTGGCTGCCGGTGGGGTTGGCGCTTGCCGCCGCGCGTTTGTTTGAATCTTCATCCGTATGAGCACATCATCTGGAGCCTCCATCAAAATTATTCATATCATTCCCACGCTTGCATTGGGAGGCGCAGAGCGCCTTGTGGTTGACGTGTGCACCTGTTTGCCGCGCGAGGCGTTTGAAAGCGTTGTGGTTGTTACGGTAGCAGGCGGTCCTTTGGAAGAAGAATTAAAAGCCGCAGGCGTGCGTGTTGTTCACTTGAGTGGGCTTATCAAAAAACCGTCAAAAGCAAAGTGGATTTTGTGGCATCAGCGAGTGAAGGCTTTGGTGGAGTTTTTACGCAAAGAAAAGCCTGTAATTTTGCATACGCACCTTACGAGCGCGGATATTGTGGGTTGGCGCGGCGCGCGCAAGGCAGGCATACGGCACGTGGTGAGCACAGAGCATAATATAAATGTGGATGAAAAAAAGTGGCAGACATTTTTAAAAAAAATATTGGCAACCGTGCCGGCGCGCGTGGTGTGTTTGTCGGAAGCTATCAAGCAGTTTGCCGCGCACACGTATCATTTCCCGGAGAAAAAATTACAGGTAATCTATGACGGAGTTGATGTGCAAAAGTTTTCTCCTCGGGAGAATATTTCACGCGACACAAACCGTACGCCGCAGATTACCTGCGTGGCGCGTCTTGAACCGCAGAAAGGACATGACACTTTGTTGCGCGCGCTTGCGCTTTTAGATGATATGGCATGGGAACTGGTATTGGCAGGGGATGGGTCTTTAAAGGAGTATGTAATAGACTTGGCGCGCGTTTTAAACATACGCGAACGGGTGAATTATTTGGGCGCGCGGCGGGATATTCCCGCAATTTTGCAGGACACGGATATTTTTGTTTTGCCTTCATTGTGGGAAGGGTTGGGGATTGTGATTTTGGAGGCGGGTGCGAGCGCGGTGCCGGTGGTGGCGTCAAATGTGGGTGGTATCCCCGAGATGGTTGTTGACCAAGAAACGGGTTTGTTGGTTCCACCCGGAGATGTTGAAGCGTTGTCGCACGCTTTGCGTGCGTTGTTGCAAGATAGCGTACGCGCTCGTGAAATGGGCACTGCCGCCCGCGCGCGCGTTGAACAAAATTTTGCACTCCCGCAGACGATAGAAAAATACAAAATGTTGTATGAAAGTTTAAAATAATAAATTTTTGGTTATATATTATGCGTATTCTTCAAGTCAATAAATTTTTCTATAGCCGCGGGGGTGCAGAGACCCACTTTTTTGACGTGATTGATCTCTTAACCGCGCACGGTCATGAAGTGGTTCCGTGGAGCATGAAAGATCCCGCAAACGCGGCAAGCGATTACGAAAAGTATTTTATTGACCCCATTGATTTTCAAAAGCGCGAGTCGTGGGCGCGTGAATTCAAAAAAGTCGGCCACCTTTTGTATTCAACGGAAGCGGCGCAAAAACTTGATCGTTTTTTGACTGATGTTAAGATAGATATTGCGCACCTACACAATGTGTATCATCATTTTTCGCCGTCAATTTTTGCGGTATTCAAAAAACACCGCGTGCCCGTGGTGATGACTTTGCATGATTACAAACTCGTCAGCCCCAACTATCGGTTGTTTAATCGCCACGGAGTGTGTTTGTGCTCGCGGCATCATCGGTATTACGAGGCGGTGTTTAAACGCTGTGTGGATGACAGTTTGCCAAAAAGTATGGTAGCCGCTTTGGAATTGTCATTTCATAAACTGTTTCAGTTTTATGAAAAAGGCGTAGCTCGTTTTATTGCACCGAGTGAGTTTATGCGTACACTCATGATTGAATGGGGAGAGCCGGCGGAAAAGTTTGTTACACTGAATAATTTTTTGAATCCTGCGTGGTACGCATCTGCTTCCTTGCCTGCTCCTTTGCCGCGCACGGGGGGCTACCTTTTGTACATGGGTAGGCTAAGCCACGAAAAAGGCATTTTATCGCTTATCTCCGCAGTGCGGCCACTCACTCAAGTTTCGTTGAAGATTATTGGCGCAGGGCCGCTTGAGGATTCTATCCGCACGCAAATAAAAAATACGCCTCATATTGAATTGATGGGGCATAAAGAGGGCGCGGAGTTGGCTCGCATCGTAGAAGGCACTCGCGCAGTGGTGATTCCTTCAGAATGGTTTGAAAATTATCCAATGTCGCTTATTGAAGCGTTTGCAAAAGGCAAACCGGTAATAGCTTCTGCAATCGGCGGCATTCCGGAGATAGTGCAAGAAGGAGTGAACGGATGGATGTTCCCGCCGGGCAACGCCCGCGCGTTACGCGCGATCATTGAACGGGTCTGGGGGTATGAAGATAGGGTGTTGCAAACCGCCGGCCGCGCGGCGCAAGCCTACGTGCGCGGACATAACAATCCGGAGG
>Ga0209211_10009219_pt1 | contig 13216 bp, 18 predicted proteins | sample RifGroA2_FD_183992 | JGI IMG/M metagenome (GOLD analysis project Ga0209211, IMG submission 183992) | Groundwater microbial communities from Rifle, Colorado, USA - Groundwater A2 (SPAdes) (version 2) | ecosystem: Environmental > Aquatic > Deep subsurface > Groundwater | place: Rifle, Colorado...
CGCCCCACCACGTTGCAATTACCCTTATACAGCTTAAGCCTGACTGTGCCGCTGACTGTTTTTTGAGTTTCTTCAATAAACTTATCCAGGGCTGTCCTTAATTTGGAATACCACAGGCCGTAATAGATAAGCTCCGCGTATTTAAGGGCTACGGTCTCTTTGTAATGGCAGGTTTCCCGGTCTAAGACTAAAGCCTCTAACTCCCGGTGCGCGATATGCAAGATAGTCCCGGCAGGGGCCTCATAAATCTCCCGGGATTTTATTCCCACCAGCCGGTTCTCAATCATATCGCTTCGGCCTATGCCGTGCTCTGAACCTAAATTACAAAGCTTATCAATAAGCTTAAGGGCATCATAGGCCTTGCCGTTTATTTTCTTAGGTATGCCCTTTTCAAATTCTATTTCCACATATTCCGGCTTATTCGGCGCTTCTTGAGTGGAATTAGTCCACTGATAACAATCCTCCGGCGGACTCACCCAGGGATCTTCTAAAACCCCGGATTCTATGGAAACCCCCCATAAATTCTTGTCTAAGCTGTAAGATTTTTTCTTGGTAACATCAATGGGGATCCCTTTGGCTTTAGCGTATTCTATTTCTTCTTCCCGGGATTTAAATTCCCACATTCTTACCGGAGCGATAATTTCTAATTTAGGGTCAAGAATCCTGGAGGTAACCTCAAAACGCACCTGGTCATTGCCTTTTCCGGTACAGCCATGGGCAATCGCGGCGGCCTTTTCCTTATGCGCCACCTCAACCAGATATTTGGCAATCAAGGGCCGGCCTAAGGCGGTAGCCAGAAGATATTTGCCTTCATAAACCGCATCCGCTTTTAAAGAAGGGAAAATAAAATCCTTCACAAACTCGCTTCGCAGATCCTTAATATAAACCTTGGAAGCGCCTCCTACAAGCGCGCGTTTCTCAATCGCCTCAAAATCCTCACCCTGTCCCAGGTCGGCAATAAAACAAATAACCTCATACCCTTTATCCTTAAGCCAATGCACACCGCAGGAAGTATCTAGACCGCCTGAGTAGGCTAAAATAACTTTCTTCATTTTTCACTAAACACTAAACTCTAAACCCTAAACTCTAAACAAACTCAAAACCTTAAATCTAAAATCCAAAACCACCGGTCATTTTTTAGTTTTGGGTTTATAGCTTTGGGTTTGTTTAGTATTTAGGATTTCGGATTTAGGGTTTCTCCCTTTTTAACAGTTTTAATAATATCGCCTTCTGCACATGCAGTCTGTTTTCCGCCTGGTCAAAAACCACTGAATTCGGGGAATCAATCACCTCATCGGTTATTTCCTCTCCCCTGTGCGCCGGCAGGCAATGCATAATCAAACAATCTTTCCTGGCGGATGAAACAAGTTTTTGATTAATTTGATACTCCCGGAATATTTTCCTTCGCGCCTTGGCCTCTTTTTCCTGGCCCATGCTCGTCCAGACATCAGTATAAATCACATCCGCGTTTTTGCAAGCTTTTAATGGGTCGCGGCTTAAGCTGATCAAGGCCCCGGAAACCAAAGCCATCCCCAAGGCCTCTTTAAAAACTATCTTATCCGGTTCAAATTTATTGGGTGTGGCGATATTCAGGTGTAAACCGGTTTTCGCGCAGCCGTAAAGAAGCGAATGGGTAACATTGTTACCGTCACCCACATAGGTTAGTGTCCTGCCTTTAAACGAACCGAATTTCTCTTTTATGGTATATAAATCCGCCAATCCCTGACAGGGATGCGAAAGGTCGGAAAGTCCGTTAATTACCGGCACGCCGGCATATCTCGCCAATTCAATAATATTCTTATGTTCAAAGGTCCGCAGGACTATTCCCTGAACATAACGGGAGAGCGTCTGAGCCACGTCCTTGATTGCCTCTCTCACCCCTAAGTTTATCTCCCCCGGACCCAAATAAATGCTTAAACCCCCAAGCTGAAACATACCCACCGCGAAAGATACCCTGGTCCTGTTGGATGGCTTCTGAAAAATCAGGGCCAGAGTCTTTCCCTTCAGGCTCTGAGAGTATTTTTGCTTGTTTTCTTTAAGCTTATCCGTAAGCAGAAAAATCTCTTCTATTTCCTTTAAGCTTAAATCCTTAATTGATATCAAATCTTTTTTCATTTTTAACCTGTGACCTGGCGGCTTTGCGGCCTGGCGGCTTCCTGTATTGCCTTATCCAATATCCCCACTGCCTTGTCCGCCTGCTTCTTAGTAACATTAAGGGCCGGCATCAGCCTTAAGACCGTTTCGTGAGTGCAGTTAATCAATAAACCTCTTTTAATACACTCCTCAACTACCGGCTTCCCGGCCGTATTCAGTTCAATGCCGATCATCAACCCCAAACCTCTTACTTCTTTGATTACCGAATATTTCTTAGCCAGTTCTGATAATTTATCTTTTAAATATTCACCCATTTCCCGGGCATTGGCAATCAGCTTTTCTTTACGCAGGGCCTTAAATACCCCTAAAGAGGCCTTACAGACCAGAGGGCTCCCTCCAAAGGTAGAGGCATGTCTTCCCGGGCCCAGGATATCGGCAATCTCTTTTCTAGCCACCATTGCTCCGATAGGCAATCCTCCTCCTAAGGCCTTAGCTAAGGTCATTATATCCGGAGTGATTCCGTAGTGCTGATAGGCGAACATCTTAGCGGTTCGGCCCAGGCCGGTCTGGACCTCGTCCGCGATCAAGAGTATCTTTTTCTCATCGCAAAGCTTTCTTAAATATAAGACAAAATCCTGATCGGCAACATTTATCCCGCCTTCGCCCTGCACCAGCTCAATAATAATTCCCGCGGTTTTATCCGATAGTGCCTTTTTTAGGGCATCTCTATCATTATAGGCAACGCTCTTAAATCCCGCGGGAAGCGGTTCGAAGCCCTCTTGATATTTTGCCTGTCCGGTCATAGTCAAGGCCGCCAGGGTCCGGCCGTGAAAGGAATTATTAAATGAAATTATCTCATACCTGCCTTCGCCATAGGCCCGGGTGAGCTTTACCGCGGCCTCATTGGCCTCAGCCCCGGAATTGGCAAAAAACACCTTGCCGGGAAAGGAGTGGCAAATTATCTCTTTGGCTAATTTTGCCTGCGGGATAGACAAGTAATTATTAGGCAGATGAATCAGCTTATCTATCTGGTCCCGAACCGCCGAGACCACATCCGGATGGCAATGCCCCAAAGAACTCACCCCCCAGCCGGGAAAAAAATCCAGGTATTCCTTACCGTCAATATCAATAACCTTCATCCCCTTTCCTTTGACAAAAATCAAAGGCATTCGGGTATAGGTAGGCATAATATAATCCTGATAGGCTTGGAATATTTCTTGTTTCTTCATCTAACTTTTAGATCGTAATTTTGCGTTTTTAGTTTTAACTTTTAACTTATTTAATGATTTCGGTGCCGATTCCCTGTTTGGTAAAAATCTCTAAAAGCAAGGCATGGGGGATCCGGGCATCTATAATATGGGTCTTCTTTACTGTGGCCTCTAAAGCGGATATACAGCTCTTTACCTTAGGGATCATCCCTTGATGCACTGCCCCTTCCTTAATCAAACCATTGGCCTCGGAAATAGTCAAGGTGGAAATAAGCGAACTAGTGTCGCTGGTTGAGCGCATAATTCCCCGCACGTTAGTCAAAACCACTAATTTTTCCGCCGACAGGCTGGAGGCAACCCTGGAGGCCGCCTCATCAGCATTAATATTATAGGTTTTTCCGTCTTTGCCTTTTCCCATCGGACACAATACCGGGATAGAGTAATTCTTAGTTTCCCTGAGTATCGGCTCAGTGTCTATCGCTTCCACTTCGCCAACCAAACCCAAATCCTTGGTCTCTATCTTTTTACGGGCTAAGATTACCCCGCTATCTTTGCTGGAGAACCCTGTCGCCTTTTGGCCTAATTCCTGAAGCTCCGAAACAATTATCGCGTTAAGCTTCTCCAGCTCTTCCTCGACCACCGCCAGGGTCTTCGCGTCGGTAACCCGCATCCCATCCACAAACTCGGTCTTCATACCCTCCTGCTTCATCCTCTCGGATATATTCGGTCCGCCGCCATGAACCAGGACCGGACATAAGCCCATATAGCTTAAAAAAACAATATCTTCTAAAACTCCCTGGCGGATTTTTTCATCGCCTAAAATGCTCCCGCCGTATTTTATCACCATCACCTTACGGTGAAATTCTTTAATATAAGGCAAAGCCTCAATTAACACATCCGCTTTTCTAATCGCGTCTTCCATGTAAAAATCGCTGAACTACGCGGAACTATACGCAGAACTACGCAATACATTTATGCGTGGTTCCGCGGACTGTTCCGCGTGTTTCCGCGCTCTCTTTAATTATATTCCGCGTTTATCCTGATATATTCCGGGGTTAGATCTGAGGTATACACTACGGCCTTGCCTCTACCAACCCTTAAATCTATCTTGACTATTATATCCTTTTTCCGGAAAGAATCACCCTCTATTTTTATTTTTTCTCTGACCTCTGCTCCGGATGCCCCCACCGCCGCCACTATCCTTCCCCAGTTAGTGCCTCCGCCGTAAACAGCGGTTTTAAAAAGATTAGAATTGGCTACGGCTAAAGCCGCCCGTTTTGCCTGCGTATCATCTTTGGCTCCGGATACCTGAATAGTGATAAATTTGCTCGCTCCTTCGGCATCCAAAATAATCATTTTGGCTAAACCCAGGCAGATTTCACTTAAGGCGGTTTTAAACTTAAGAAAATCCCGCGCGCCTAAACAGACTTTCTTATTTTCCGCTAAACCGTTAGCCAAAATAATCACGCTGTCATTAGTGCTCATGCATCCGTCAATAGTAATTATATTAAAAGAATCTTCAACTGCCTGCTTCAAGGCCTCTTTTAATGCCGGGTATTCAATTAACACATCAGTAGTGATAAAGCAAAGCATAGTGGCGCTTCGACTATGCTCAGTGTAAACCATATCCGGAGCAATCATTCCCGCGCCCTTGGCAATTGCCCCGATAGTTACTTTTTTTCCGCTTATCTCCAACTCCCGCGCTAAGGCTTTAGGTTTGGTATCAGTAGTCATTATGGCCTGGGCTGTCTTATTACCACTGCTTCTATCTAAAGAGCCAACCAAAGACGGCAAGGCCTTCTTTATCTTGGAGAAATCAAGCCGACGGCCGATAATTCCGGTCGAGGCAACCAGCACCATTTTTTTATCTATTCCTAATAGCCCCGCGCCAAGCGAAGCGGTAGACTTAGCCGTTTCCATTCCCGGCTTTCCGGTGTAGCAATTAGCATTCCCGCTGTTGACTATTATAGCTTGGGCCTTTTTTGATTTCAGATGTTCCCGGCAAAGCTCAACCGGGGCCGCGGCAAACTTATTTTTGGTAAACATACCACAGGCGGATGCCGGGATATCGGAATATATCAAAGCCAAATCCAGGCCGCCGGATTTCTTTATCCCCGCCGCTATTGCCTGCGACCTAAACCCCTTAGCCAGGGTTATGGCGTTTTTATGCTCTTTCATACCTCTCCCCGCTTGCCCCGCCAACGGCGGTGGCCTCCCCTGTTAAGGGGAGGATTTCTTAACAGGCCCTCGGTTTCTTCAAAGCCGCACATCAGGTTCATGTTCTGCACTGCTTGGCCTGAAGCGCCCTTGAGCAGATTATCTATCGCGGAAATTATAATAATTGTTTTCTGGTCCGCGCTCACCTTAACCCCGATATCGCAAAAGCTGGTTCCCTGAACATCCCTCAAACAAGGAAATTCGCCTTCGTTTTTTATCCTCACCAGCGGTTTATCCTTATAGTATTTTTTATAAGCATTTGTTAGCTGATGGCTGATAGCTGATGCCTGCCTGCCGGCAAGGCAGGGCTGATGGCTGACTTTCACATATATCGTTTCCAAAATTCCCCTTTCTATCGGCAAAAGATGGGGAACAAAGGTAACCTTTATCTTTTTCTCGGCCATCTTAAACAGCTCCTGTTCTATTTCAGGCGTATGCTGATGGGCATCAACCTTATAGGCCTTGAAATTGTCCTTTAGCTCGGCCCAAAAAGGGTCATCCGCCGGCCTTCTTCCGGCTCCGCTGTAACCGCTTTTGGCATCAATGATAATCTCTCGCGGGCTGAATTTTTCTTTTAATAAGGGAGCCAAGGCTAGAATCGCCGCGGTGGGATAGCATCCGGGATTGGCTATAAAACCCGCTTTTTTTATCTTTGAGTTGTTAATCTCCGACAGGCCATACACCGCCTTCTTAATATTCGCCTTATCCTTATGCTTGACCTTATACCAGGCTTCATAAAGCCTATAGTCATCCAGCCGGTAATCCGCGCTTAAATCAATAACCTTTTTCCCTCCCCTTAGCAGGGTGGGGACCACATCCATAGAACTGGTATGCGGCAAGGCCAGGAAAAACAAATCCGCGGATTGGACAGCCTGAGATAAATCCAGATTCTCGCACCACAAATCCAACCGGCCCTTAAATTGAGGAAATATCTCCGCTATCGGAGCCGGCTTATTTAATCTGGCCGTAAGATAGCTTATCTTTACCTGAGAATGCCTTAACAGAATTTTAATCAACTCTTCCCCGGTATATCCCTTTACCCCCAATATTCCCACTTTTAGCATATTACTTTTCTACTTTCTTACTCTCGCGCTCTCTCACTAATCAATCCGCTTAACTTTATTAATATATCATAATCCGTAATGAAATCAATGTTTTTTTCGTCGGTAAAACAAAAAAGTCCCGCTTGTTTTAAGCGGGACTTTTCCATATCTTAGCTCTGCTTTTAACCGGCTTTGCGTTTTTTTAGCTTATCGGTAAAAATCTCCACATTCTTATTAAAAATAAATAACGCTGTGTCCCGCGGAGAGTTCCTCATCAACAATTAAATAACATTTTTTAACTTAATTCCTGACAAAGTTCAAGGCCTCCTGAAATCTTCGCGTTTGCGCGGAATCAATTTTTCCTTTCATTAGCTCTAACGGCTGCCTCTTTATACAGCTGTCAATCAAGCTCTTAAAGTTATGATACCAAACGCAGGCTTTTACGTATGCCTCGCGAACCCGGGGATATTTTATTCCCTTCCAATAAATATCATCATTAAAAAGTATTTCTAACCATAAAAGCGAACTGCTTTTATTATCCTTAAGCGCTTCTCTCAGGGTTTCTTTCCCTGTATAATAGGGAATTACCTTTAACTTATTTTTTACTATTTCTTTTCTTTTAACCGTAGGCATAATATTATTCTTGGCCTTTCCTCTATTAAAGATATGATAGATCAGCGGCCCGGTTATACTATAAGAACGGGCTGTATAAGACATAGATTAAACTATATCGGAGAGTGACAATATTGTAAAATAGTTTTTGTGTATCTATAAGGTATTCAATTTGTTATGTAAAGCGTCTTCCTCAATTCCTCAATACTAATTCCAATAACCAAGAGAAAAACAACTCCCACCACCTGATCTACTCACTAAAGCTAAAACACCGCTGGCTTTTGCCTCTGCGGTTACACTGCCCGTATAGGTATTTATGGGGCCAACGCTACAACTCACTGTGTCTGCACTAACCCAACCACTATTACAACTATCGCTACCAGTAATCCCCACGAAAGACCCTGTCACTTTTGTCTGCACAACACCTGCGTTTACTCTTGCCCAAGCATTAACTGTAAGTCGAGGAACAACACAAGTAAAACCGCAAGGCAGTTCGCAAGATGCTGATGAGTTCGCTCCGTCTCTTAAGTAAACCCCCGCATTCCCCAGCCAAAAAGGAGGATCTCCTAAAGAACCCCACGATGTCCCATTGCAATACTGCATCGTATAAATTGTATTATTCCACCTCATTGTCCCTTCTTTATTAACATCGCAGACGTCACTGTCAAAACCAACTTTTATGCCCCCTCCCACTTCTAATTTTGCCTGTGGGTTCACCATCCCGATGCCGACATTACCCCCCTCAGTAGCCAGCAATGTCTGGCCGGTGGTGGTCAATTCACTATATATTCCATACGGCGCGGGATAATAGGTTTCCAGGGTAAGGCTCTCATCAGCGGCTCGAACAGGCCGGCTGAACATAAAAGATGATACGCAAGCTGTAAAAACTCCCACGCTAAAGACAAGATATTTTGTTTTACGCGTCACGTTTTCCTCCTTCTTAAGTCTCTTTTTTTACGGCCTGGCTCTTGGGGCTAATGAATAGATTGAGAGAGCGCGGCGATTGTTGTTTGCAGAATTACCTCGGGATTGACAGCGCTGGGAGGACTGGTATCCGCCGCGTTCCGCCGCGCGGTTATGGCAATAGTAACCCAAAGGTTTTTATTAAGTGACGTATCTTGGGCAAGAGTAAAACTGCAAGCGGAAATATTTTTTGCCAAAATCTCTGAGGCTCCCCAAGAGCCGCATACAGATTGACTTCCCGTGGTGCAATATTGCCTGATAATATGGTAATTGGGTGCCGCCTCATAACTATATCTAACCCAGGCATCATCGCTAAAATCATCATATGTCGGTGTCGAAGCTTTATCGAGCTGTCGAATATCCACCATATTTGCCGCGGACACAATCACCCCGGGATTATTAGCGTTACCGTAGCCCCGGGAAATATCTTTGGCTATCATCTCAAGTATAGGCCCGGCTTCATTTTGCACCCTGTTTTCGTAATAAGTGGTATTTAAGAACTTACGGGAAACGATGTCCACCGCGGTAACAGACAAAAGAACCATACTTACCAGTATAATCGCGATAAACAATTCCACTAAGGTAAGGCCCTTTTGAGAGTTAGTGGAGTTTTTGGAGTTAGTTGAGTTCATGGAGTTCAATAACCAAACTCAGGAATTACAAAAACGACTTCTCCGCATACCGCGCCATCAATCCGGTTCGGTCCAATTGGCAGTTATCGATACCATACGCGAAGCCGTATTAACAGTATTAGTAACCGTATAATTGAGAAGTCCGGTCCAAGTACTACTAAAGGAAAAAGGTTCCGAGTATAACTGAGATGAGCTTTCTGGAGCATAAAGAAAATTAGCGCCGGAGGTTGAGTTTGTCCAGGTATCCTGCCGGACATACGGCCTTAGCTCTTCAAACTTCTGACGGGCAAAATTAACCACGGCAATCCGCCGCTTTGACCTCAGCACATAATTTTGGGCGGCAGTAAAACTGGCAAAAATTCCCGCGGCTGTGGTTAAAAGGATCAGCAGTGATACTATAACCTCAACCAGGGTAAAACCACCCTGCTTCTTTTTTTTCATAATTTTAAGGAAGGTTAGGAAGGGCATACATTAGGCTCACAAGAAGCGCAGGTTGGTACGCAAGATAAATCTCCCGTGGCGTTAATTAACCACTGCCTGCTCCAGCTTGCCGGCCCGTTTCTTACGGCTGTGGCATTAAAGTTTGTTCCTCCTAAACCGGTGATATTATACTCCCAGGAGCTGGAAGATAAATCTAATTGCAAATTATCCTCAATATCACTTTTGTCCACAGTGCCTGAAGAAGGATAATAGGAACCTATTTTTGCCCGGTACATCTTTTCTCCCGCCGTAATAAGGTTTAGTCCTATCTGCGCTTCTTTGTCAAAAGCCCTTTCTTTGGTGCGCGAAAAGCCCGGTATGGCCAAAGAAACCAAGACGCCGATTATTATCAAGGCTACCATTAATTCAATAATCGTAAAACCCTTATTAGCTGTTCTTTCGCGCGTCATTTAGGCAAAATTTGAAATAAATAAAGATGCTTTGATGAATTTAATAGTCAACGGTTACATTAAAGGCGCGGGTATTCTTAGGCCCGCTGCCAGGAGCCCCCCAGTCCACATTTGCCTGATACCCATCATTCAGGCCTCCCGAAGGCAGCACATCTGTCCAGGTCTCCGCGCCGGAAGGAGGGCTTTTTGTTCCGGTTCTCAGTTGTTCAAGAACATAAGTACGCGCGGCCTCCGCGGTATAAAATGCCTTGATCCGCTTGATTTGATATTCAGCAATACGGGCATGATTGGTCATGAGCCCTATTACCACTGCCGCGGTAATTGATAACACTATGATAAAAATAAGAACTATCATTAAGATTATTCCTTTTTGGTTGGCCATCCTCTTGACTTCTCCTGATGCAAATTCTATAATTATCCACCCTTTACATATATTTTATACCATATTTCAGAATTAAGGTAAACCTAAATTCTTATTCTTATTCTTCCCCTGGTAAGACCGAAGAAACAAAAAATCCCGCTTGAGGCGGGACTTTTTTGCTTCTTAACTCTTAGCTCTTAATTCTTAGTTCTGCTTTTACCTCTTAGTCCACTGGAAGCGTTTACGCGCGCCTTTTTGGCCGTATTTCTTACGCTCCTTCATCCGCGAATCCCGGGTCAAGAAATTTCCTTTTCTAAGAATTGTCTTGTAGGCAGGATCAACATCAAGAAGGGCCTTGGCAATTCCTAAGCGCAAGGCTCCGGCCTGGCCGGATAATCCGCCGCCGCAAAGGTTAGCAAAACAATCGAATTTATTTAAGGTATTAGTTATCAGAAAAGGCTGTTTGATTAAAATTCTGTCGGTTTCCCGGCCAAAGTATTTGTCTATGGAAGATTTATTGACGACTATCTTTCCTTTTCCGGGCATCAGCCTAACCCGGGCTATTGCCTCTTTACGCCTTCCGCAGGCGGAATAAGTAACTGCTGAATCCATTATTTAACCTCCAATGCAATCGGCTTGATTGATGTGTAGGGATGTTTATCCTGGGCATAAATCTTAAGCTTCTTAAGTAAATCCCTTCCTAATGGCCCTCCAGGGAGCATCCTTTGCACTGCCAGCTTAATCACCTGGGTAGGAGCTTTCTTTAGCATATCCTCTAAATAGACCTCCCTCAAGCCGGCGGGATAACCGGAATAGCGGCGGTAGACCTTTTGAGCCAGCTTTCTGCCGGTAACCTTAATCTTGGCGGCATTAATAATAATAACATTATCTCCGCAGTCTATGTTGGAAGTAAACCGAGGCTTGTGCTTGCCGCGTAAAACCTTGGCCGCCTCAACCGCCAGCCGGCCTAAGATTTTATCCTTGGCATCAGCTATATACCAGCTTCTTTTAAAATCGCCTTTTTTGGCTAAATATGTCTTTTGCATAAGATATTAATTATATCTTATTTTTAATCTTTGTCAATATATTTATGAAAATTATTTGCCAAATTATTTGCCAAGTATAGAAACGCGTTTATCTGTAGATTTCTTTTCTGTGGCCTAAGTCAATAATGTAGACTATGAGCTCATCTTTGTGAATTGTATAAATTACGCGATAATCGCCGACTCTTAAAGAATAATCCCCGCAAAGCCTGCCTTTTAATCGTTTTCCTTGATACTGATCTGCCCGGAGAGTTTCTATCGTGGTGAGCAGGCGCGAATATAGCTTTTTATCTACCTTATATATCTTTTCTATTTCTTTGGAGGCAAGATGAGAAAACTCTATTTTACGCATCTATTTTTTCAATCTTACGGCGTAATTCTTCCAAAGAAACGGTTTTTCCTTCCTTGATTTCTTTTTTCGCGATTTTTATCCTTTTCGCGGTTTCTTTGTCGGAAAGGATTTCGATCGTTTCCAGGAGTCCTTCGTAATCATCCGGACTCATCATAACCGCGACCGGCTTACCTCTTTTTGTAACTATGTAACGTCCAAGCTTACCATCAATATCTTTTATTACTTCCGGTAATTCCGGACGCAGTTCTTTTAAAGTAATCATGTTAACCATATCTATATTTCCTCCTAAATAAAGTATACATTAAAGAGCATACTTTGTCAAGCGGGTAAATCGAAGCTTTCTCAAGTTTGTTGCAATTGGAAAGAACTATTTTTTGTTATTACTTTCTAAGGTTGAGGTCTGACCCCTAACCTTCTCCGCGGGGTTAAATGAGGTTTTCTTTAGTTCCTTGACGGTGTTGAGAACCCTGAAATCGCGGCAGTTAAGCAGGCGCGCAAGCTCATCAATAAAAATACTTAGCTCTTCCTTAGCCTTGGCGTGAACCATAGTGTAGAGACTGTAAGGCCAGAGCCGATGGGGCTTTCTTAAATAGATATGGCTGAGATATTCTTTTTCTTTGAGGGCCGCGCTCAGCTTATTACCCGGAGAGCTTCTTCTCCAGGCAATAAGGGCATTATGGCTAAATTGCAGCTTCTGGTGGCTGACAATCGCCCCGAAGCGACGGAGCTTTCCCGCTTTCAAATCGCGCTTTAATTTTCCTAACTCTTCCTTGCTAAAAGGCTCGGGTTTTATTTCTATGTCCATAGTATAATGACAAATAACAAAATTCAAATGACAAAAACCTTGTTTGAGTATTCAAACTGTGTCACAATGTCATCCTGAGCGATAGCGAAGGATCTCATCTTTTAAATTAGCGACGAGATTCTTCGGTCGCGGAGTTTACACTGAGCGAAGCGAATGTGCTCCCTCAGAATGACAAAATGGTCATTTTAAGAGATTATGACACAGTCTGATTGGTGTTTTGAATTTATTTTGTCATTTGTGCTTTGACCTTTGAATTTATTCTTAAGGTTGAAAGACGGTCTTTATTTTTATGGTCCTGACTGTGGGCAGACTGATTATGGTTTTTATCCGGCTTTTTTCCTTGATGGCCTTGAGTATCCGCTTGATTTTATTTTCGGATGGGCAGATCAAAGTAAACCAAAGATTAAACTCGGGGTCATCCCTGAGATAGTTATGAGTTACCTCGGAGAAGCTGTTAATTAGGCTCGCGGTCTGGCCTATTTTTTCCGGAGGAACGCGCATCCCCACCAGGGTGCGTTTAAATTTAAGGTTCTCGGAGCTGTGCACCGGGCCGATGCGCTTGATCAGGCCTAAGCCCTTAAGACGCTTAGTTCTTAAAATGATATCCTCTTCGCTTAAATTCAAATCTTGGCCTATCCGCTTAAACGGCCTTAAAACCAGGGGAAATTTCTCTTGCAGGTAAAAAAGAAGTTTTTTATCTATATCATTAAGGTCAAATCGCATAAAAATAAAAATCCTTTCTCAGCTTCTTAAGAAAGGATTGTAACATACTAAAATATTTCTGTCGAGTAAAATCTGCCTCTGGCCTCTGGCGTTTAGATTTTACTCGATTCTGAGCTATGCGAAGAATCTCAACCAGGCTTAATTTAATGCTTTTCCTAACAATTCCGCCTTAATACGCTCATACGCGTCGGCGGGGGATCGATGTTTTCCATCGCCGGTAAGAATATGGGGGCGCTTATAATAAGTATTGTCCACCAGCCTGCCGTAAAAGAA
>Ga0209211_10009221_pt1 | contig 13214 bp, 10 predicted proteins | sample RifGroA2_FD_183992 | JGI IMG/M metagenome (GOLD analysis project Ga0209211, IMG submission 183992) | Groundwater microbial communities from Rifle, Colorado, USA - Groundwater A2 (SPAdes) (version 2) | ecosystem: Environmental > Aquatic > Deep subsurface > Groundwater | place: Rifle, Colorado...
TATTTGCGGTCGGTACGAGGGTGTTGATGCGCGAGTGGAAAAATTTGTAGACGAAAAAATCTGCATTGGGCCTTATGTAGTTACCGGCGGCGAATTACCAGCTGGCTTAATTATTGACGCCGTTTCGCGTATGACACCTGGAGTTGTGGGAAAAGAAGAGTCGGTCCTAAACGAATCGTTTAGTGCTATTGGCCATTCGCGATTAGCCAATGGCTATCTCGAGCACCCTCATTTCACCCGGCCAGAAGTGGTTTCTTGGCAAGGCAAAAAATACCGCGTGCCAAAAGTGCTACTGGAAGGTAATCACAAAAAAATATCCGACTGGCGGAAAAATAAATCAAAATAAAAAAGGGGCGTCAGTTTCAACGTTCCCCTTTGGTTCTTTAGAACGGCTTATTCAATGTGCTCAATTCACAACTGATGAACTATCTGATCAATATTTCTGTAAAATTCTGTTTGCCCAGATAGCGTATTCGGTTGGCACCAAAACTCCTGGTGTGTATTTCGCGCAGATAGGAGGCCCCTAAGCGACCACCAACTTTTATCCTTTCCACGTTCAAGGCGAAAAAAAATACACTCAATTAATTCGTCTGCTTCCCAATTTGCAGGCATAATAATTACCCGGCAAAATTTTGCCACCTGACCCTTAAAAGGTCCGTATCCCACTGCTTGGTTATCGATGAACCGAGTCATTTTTATATCTAGCCCTATCCTGGGGATGTGATCGTGCAAATCACGATCGAGTAGAAACTCATCAAAGCTTTCCACTAGATTGGCGACGAGCTGGCAGACTGCGAAATTCAACGCCCCTATCTTTTGAATGTTTCTCATTGTGTTATTCCTTTTCTGACGCGTCTGGCGTCAATGTAGGTTTGACATTACCACCATCACGGTGGTCTTTATTATTGTGAGTTGAAAACGAACGGTTTTATTGGCTAAACCTTAAAACAAAACAGGCAAACTGTCAAAATAAAAAGGGGAACTCGAGGTTCCCCAACAATTAGTTTACTGCCGCGACAGGATGTTGCCTTACGTCATCATCCTGATTTCGTAATCCAGGCTTTGCGGCCTAGGGTAATGAATTTCAAACCGCCAGGAATACTCATGTGGCTTTGTAGAAATTGTCACCGCTCCCTCCAGTGGCCTCCACATAAGGCTCCGCCCGCCATCCGGTTGTTCAACATACTCTGTTACAACATGAAGGTCAACGTGTTGATCAGGAATAGTGGTAACGTGTAGCCTGACATATACATCAGCCATTTCGGATGAAGCAAATTGGGATCTTGTCTTGTCTATCTTAGCGTTAAATCCTGTAGAAAATAACTGAAACCAAACATTGGTCACGGCAGGGTTAGCGCTTAGACTTTCCTTCATTAACTTTGTAAGAAAAAAAGATAGGCAGAAATCCAATCCCACAACCTTGCGAGAATAAGATATTCTAATTGGCAGTTGCTCAGATACCATAATTCCTCCTTGGGCATCGGGCCCAGATGTTAGTTAGACATCCCTACCATCAGAGTAGGCGTTTTTAAAGATCGATTTTATTGGCTAAACCTTACACCTTTTAGGCTCCCAGGGTCAAATAGGCTAGTACTTGCCCGTTCGAGCCAGCATAAGCTGGCCTCCCTTCGGGGGGTCTGAGCCTCAGGGTCGAAGACAGGGCAACCTCATTCGAGCCTGAGCCCCACTCGGCCGTGAGCTCGTGGCTGAACGGGCAGAGCCGAAGGCCCGAGCGAAATAAAGGCTAAAAAGCCCATTCATAGCTAGTGCTATCATATTACTTCTGGAATTGAGCCGAGGGGTTGACAACCCTTGGCGACTGTCCTATACTAAACCTACTTAAACAATAACGTTTTAAAACTTCGCCAATAAACTTCCCTAAAAACTTGCTGAAAGTTTGAGGAAAAACAGTGATATTTTACTTTAATGGTAGAATATCTCTGTTTTTTCTTGACCCTCCTGGGGTTTTAGAAAAATAACATTTGTCATTGCGAACCCAGTCAGACTGGGTGAAGCAATCTGACCCGATCACTATCGGGTCATCCTGAACGGAGTTGAAGGATCTGTGTGACTGGTCGTAAGATCCTGTCGCTCGCCTCGGCTCGCTCAGGATGACGCCTAGCGTCAGATTGCCGCGTCGGCCAGTTTCACTGGCCTCCTCGCAATGACAGAATACAAAACACAAAAAACAGTTAGTCTGCTCTTTAATAAGTGATAGGAAAATAGATTTAAATTAGTCAATTTCTTTACACCATTTTTAAAGCTGTAAGCCTTAAGCTTTAAGCTTTAAGTCCGGACTACTAACCGGATTAACAAATAGTAACTTATTAGAGTCATTCAAATTTGCCAAATTTTCAAATAAGCTTCGGCGAATTTTGAAAATTTGAGCCCCCGTCGTCTGACGGGGTTGGCCCAGTCATGCGACTGGGCTCAAAAAAATTGATTCTCAATTTTTTTGAGAGTTTGATCCTGGCTCCCGCCGACACCCTCCGGGTTTTGGCGGGCGGGACGAGCGATGCAAATCGTTAGTCTTACAACCAGGTTCTTACCACTCATCTTTTTGAGAGTTTGATCCTGGCTCAGGATGAACGCTGGCGGCGTGTCTAAGGCATGCAAGTCGTGCGGGCGTTTGTGCCTCACTTTTGTTCGGCACCCCTAAATGAAAAATGTAAAGATCAAAATGCAAAATTACGGAATTCCGCCAAGGCGGGATGAAATAATTTACCTAAATTTTTATTTTTGATTTTTAAATTTTGATTTTAGCGAAGTAACGAGCGAAAGCGAGGTACGAGCGTCAGCGGCAAACGGGTGCGTAACACCCTGGTAATCTACCCTCAAGTTCGGAATAACTCCGCGAAAGCGGAGCTAATACCGGATGTGGCTCTCTTATCACATGATGAGAGAATTAAAGTTTTAACGCTTGAGGAGGAACCTAGGTTCCATCAGCTTGTTGGTAGGGTAACGGCCTACCAAGGCTACGACGGATAGGGGGCGTGAGAGCGCGACCCCCCTCACTGGGACTGAGACACTGCCCAGACTCCTACGGGAGGCTGCAGTCAAGAATATTCCTCAATGGACGAAAGTCTGAAGGAGCGACGCCGCGTGTAGGAAGAATCCCTTCGGGGTGTAAACTACTTTTCTATAGGAAGAACTTTGACGGTACTATAGGAATAAGGGGTTGCTAACTCTGTGCCAGCAGCAGCGGTAATACAGAGACCCCGAGCGTTATCCGGATTTATTGGGCGTAAAGAGTCTGTAGGCTTTTTGTTGTGTCTTGAGTTAAAGCCCACCGCTTAACGGTGGACAAGCTTAAGAAACTAGCAAAATAGAGGTCGGGAGAGGTTAGCGGAATTGCCGGTGTAGTAGTAAAATGCGTTAATATCGGCAAGAACACCAAAGGCGAAGGCAGCTAACTAGAACGAACCTGACGCTGAGAGACGAAAGCGTGGGTAGCGAATGGGATTAGATACCCCAGTAGTCCACGCCGTAAACGATGGATGCTAGACATTGGCAGTATCGACCCTGCCAGTGCCGCTGAAACAAGTTAACACCTTAAGCATCCCGCCTGGGGAGTACGGCCGCAAGGCTAAAACTCAAAGGAATTGACGGGAACCCGCACAAGCGGTGGAGCACGCGGTTCAATTCGATGGTAAGCGAAGAACCTTACCAAGGCTTGACATGCTAGGTAGTAATCGATTGGAAACAGTTGGTGAGTCACCTTTGGTGACAACTTAGTACAGGTGCTGCATGGCTGTCGTCAGCTCGTGTCGTGAGATGTTTGGTTAAGTCCTGTAACGAGCGCAACCCTCATACTGTGTTATTTTTTCGCAGTAAACTGCCCAGGTTAACTGGGAGGAAGGTGGGGATGACGTCAAGTCAGCATGGCCCTTATGCCTTGGGCCACACGCATGCTACAATGGGGTGAAACAATGGGACGCTAAGTCGCAAGATGGAGCAAATCCTTTAAAACCACCCCTCAGTTCGGATTGCAGGCTGCAACTCGCCTGCATGAAGCTGGAATCGCTAGTAAACGCGCGTCAGCCATAGTGCGTTGAATACGTTCTCGGGTTTTGTACACAATTAAAAAGGCGCGCGGCAGTTATGAAAACAAGGTGGTGTAAATCCACCCCCCTTGAATTAAGGGGTAGACGTAGATAGGTCTACAACCGTAAGGCGTAGACTGAAGGATCGAAGTCAAAACGCAGTCTTCTGGCATATTTTTAAAGATGTTTCTGACCATACGTGTATATATGGGAAAGAAACCCTTAAGCTAATTAGCTTAAGGAAGTATCTGCCCTGAATGCGTGAAAATGCTTTCATAATGACCCGTGGAGATCCGACTCTGTATAACCACACTGGTCCACTACCAAGGACCCGGAGCCGGAAGTCAGCAGATCCATAATAGCCAAAAATACTCAACCATTTATGTAAATGGTAGCCGGGCCAAAATTGGCAAAGGGAATAAACTATATGATTAATCAAATCATAACCCCTGATAATATTTCAGGATTCGTAGTCGGTGAAGGATGTTTTTATGTCGAATTCGGCCATGATAAAAAGTATAGATTACAGACCAGGGTTAGGCCCTCATTTGTAATCGAACTGGCCGAGGATGATGTAGACATTCTAACTGCCATTGGGCAGTCACTTGGATGCGGTACGATTTATCATGTTGATTTCGGAAGATATAAAAACTACCAACTCAAGAAGTGGAAACGTCATGTGCGTTATAAGGTGAGTAACATCACCGATATCACAACTAAACTTATCCCCTTCTTTGAACAACATCCACTGTTTGGTAAAAAAGCTAAAGCGTTTTACTACTTTCAAGAAATAGTAAAAATGGTATTAGCTAAACAACATCTGGCTACAGCCGGATTAGACCAAATAGCCAAACTAGTTCACCAATTACATCTAATTAACAAACGGGGTATTTAGTACTCGCTGGATGCGCGAGAAGTGCTTGTCCAGTGGGGCGCGAACCAAGGTTGGGTATCGCAATCACCGCCCGTCACGTCAAGAGAGTCGGTAATACCCGAATCCACTTATGGTGAGAGAAGGTAGGACCGATGATAGGGACGAAGTCGTAACAAGGCAGCCGTAGCGGAAGCTGTGGCTGGATCACCTCCTTTCTAGGGAGTAAACCTAGAGATCCCTTCGGGGATCTTGTCGACCCAGCACTTTCTTAGGAAAGAGTTGGGGGAAATGGCTATTTAGTTTTTCCTATCACTTATTAGAGAGTTTACAAACCCAGCCCCCAATCGGGGGCTGTTTTTTTAAAAAAGACCGCATGTGATATGCGGTCCATTGCCAGATAGAAACATTATTGTTCGTTACGCTATGGCGTTGCCATTCTTTGGCTTGTCCCGGAGGAAATCAATCAAGTCCCTTATGCCCGCCATTCTGGGCAGTATCGTTTCTGTTTCAGTGGTAATCGCTATGTAGGCGAGAGGTGATAGGTAGCAACAGGCAAAAATTGCCGCCGCTAATACACCAAGGATAATTTGGACGGCGATGATTATCGCAACGTCGGCACCACCGGCCGCCGGAAGCTTACCTATCCATGCGAACGCACGGTTAATTGCCCCGAAGAGCAAGGCAAACGGTAGTATGATCACGATGGCCATAATTGATCTACCAAGAATCAAAAGTACGGTTTTGAATATTTGTTTCATGGCGTAGCTCCTAGATTTATTTGAGAAGGTGAGATTATTTAGTGTTGGTTCTAACTTACACCCCAACGCATCTTGCGTCAAGTGGTTAAGTTAAATCTCATCTAGAGTATTACCCTCGCCTTGGTGGTACCTTTACTGCGATACGCGGAATTTTTTGCAGTTAGCAGAAGGGGGAGATTGGGTGGCACTATTTGCCAGTTACTCTGTGCTATTTGTTTAGTGGGGTTTTGGTATTGACAAATTATTAAAACGTGGTAAGATGGTTAACTAAAATCAAAAAAAATCTACAACAAAAACATAACGGGGGGACAAATGTCCTTTAAAATCCTTTTACTAATCACGGTGACTTTTCTGTTCAGCCAAACAGCAGTCGCCCAAACGTTTCACGAATCATGGAAAATTGAAGGCTTTGGATTTTGGGTTTATCAAAAATCTAAAGATCAAGGCTCGTCTTTACAACTCAAGCACGTCTGGCTCTTACTTGATCACAAATACAGAGATAATCTGTCCTTAAAGATTATTCTGGCGCCCAAAGGGCCTCCGCAAATTGTTCACTCCCTGTTCATTAAATGGATTAACCCAACGGCTAATGTTGACTACATTAGGGTGGGCCGCATGGAGACACCTTTTGGTAACGGTATCAGCGCTTATAGAATAGACCATAACCCTACCATAATATATTCTGCCATAGACGCACCAGTGGTTGCTCGTAGTAACGGCTTTGAGGGGGCAGGTCATGTTCATAAGCTCAAGTGGACTCTCGGAGTATTTTCAGGTGAACGCTTGCTTGGCAACATTCCAGCAACCGCTGATAATAATGTCGACTTTTACCTTAGATTGCGCGATACTATTTCCGACAATATTCTTATTGGAGCCAGTCAACGGGCCGGACCAGTTTATGCCTGGGGATTAGATTTAGTACTACAAGACTCCGATCACCACCTACGGGCCGAGTTTGAAACAGTGGGATCATTGGGCATTACGCAACACTCGATAATGCTTATCTATGAACTAGGATGGCTAAACCTGCTACACCGTACAGAAATTCTTGAGTCGGGAATCCGCTGGACGCCGGGATTTCGCATTTTCTTGCCACATGATTGTGAAATTAAAGCCAATACGATTCTGGATCCAAAAGTAGCACCGAGCTACTTGGCGCAGTTGGTGTTGAGATGGTAAAACTTAATTTGTCGCTACACAAAACCGCAGTTCGCTTCCCGGACTGCGGTATTTTTTATTGAAAAAACTACCAACTATACATAGCATCTACCCATTCACCCAAATCATATACTATCGACTCGGAAGTGACGCGGTCGGCGGTGGAAAGTACCGCTACGCAAATCTTTTTACCTTGCGGGGTGATAAACCCGGCGGCGATATGATAATTGGTTTCTCGCAAAAAGCCGGTTTTGGCGCCAAACCATCTTTTAGGGTCAGAACGCAATCGGTGCACAGTGTGTTTAATCACCTTGGCCTCACCATTCACGGTGGTAAAAGAAATTTGCGGTTTACTGGAATAATACTGAATAATAAAATTGGCAAAAGCATGACAAGCACCAAGGGCTATATCTTGCGCCGTGCTTAAATTATTAAGCGATAAACCAGTCGGTTCCTCAATCGTAGTATTAATCATATCCCAATCAATCGCCGTTTGACGCATTCTTTGTATAAACTGCTCGCGACTATCTACAGTCACTGTTGACATCCTGTTAGCGGCATTATTAGCTGACCCAACCAACATAGAACCAAAAGCCTGCTCTAAACTAACTTTATCTAAAGGATTTAATTTCAATTTAGAAAAACCGTCGCCCGGATCTAAATATTGCCGAAAGTCGCCTTCGTTATCGGCCCAACTAAAACCAATTTTTTGCCACCAATCTATGGGGTAGCGCAACACCGTGCCGGCGGTTACTAGTTTAATTAAACTGGCTGCGGGCATCTGGGTTTGCTCTTGATAATAATACAGTGGCGCAAAACTACCCGACTCAATTACCGCCGCGGCCCGCCACGGCACCTCGGCAACATTATGTTTAGCCAAATACCAATCAGTAAAATCCTGATAATTTTCATTTTGGGTAGGTGCGGCCGCATAACTAATGCTAAACCAACCGACCAAAATTAGAGCGATCAAGGGTAAATAAAAATAGCGCCGTGGGCTATACATAAAACCATTATATACTATGATGGCTTGAGCTCCAAATTTTTTGTTAAGGCGACTTTATAAAATAATCTAAAGAGACTACAATTTAATTAGCTTATGTATGTTATAAAAGCCTCGGGCGCCAAAGAACTATTTCGTGGAGATAAACTAGCCGCGACTTTAAAGCGGGTCGGTTTAGCTAAGGCCAAAATTGAAGAGGTGGTAAACAAGGTTAAACTGTCACTATCTCGCAAACCAACATCACATGAGGTAATTGAACGGGCTTTAAATTATTTGCAAAAAACCGATGTCGCGGCCGCGGCTCGGTACAATTTAAAACGGGCCATTATGCAGTTAGGGCCGACCGGTTTTCCGTTTGAACAATATATAGCGCGGTTACTGACGGCCTACGGCTACGACGTTGTCACCAATGTACAAGCCAATGGTTTTTGTGTGCACCATGAATTAGATCTAGTGGCTAAAAAAGACGGACGGCATATTATGATAGAATGTAAATTCCACAATTCACCCGGCCTGCGTTCTGATGTAAAAACGGCACTCTATACCTGGGCGAGATTTTTGGATATTAAAAAGGCCTGGGAACAAGAGCATGGCCACACTAAAGAATTTCACGAAGCCTGGCTGGTCACTAACACCAAATGCACCGCGGACGCCATTCAATATGCCCGTTGCGTCGGTTTACATATACTAAGTTGGCGCCACCCCGAAGAAAATAGTTTGGAAAAATTAATTGATCAAAAAAAATTATACCCTATCACGGTGTTACTGTCAGGAAATCAAATGTTATTCAGCAAACTTATTCGCGCCGGCTTTGTTCTAGTAGCCGATTTGGCCAAGGTAAATTTAAATGAATTAAGCCGCCGCACTGGTTTAGGCGGTAAACGGCTTTATGGAATCCACCAAGAGGCCCAAGCGCTTATTAAGGACTCCTCCCCAAGCACTTGATTCATAAATATCTGTCTGCTAATATACGAAAGCAAGTTGGCAAATAGCTAATAGCAAATTGCAAATAGTAACTGGTAAATATACTATCAGCAGCAAGCTATTTGCTATAAGCCATATGCTAATTAGGGCATGTAGCTTCCGCCTGCAGGCAGGAAGCATTCACCCGCCCACTTTGAAGGGCACGTAGCTCAGTTGGTTAGAGCACTTCACTGATAATGAAGAGGTCGATGGTTCGAGTCCATCCGTGCCCACCACTCGACTCGGTTTGTCAAAAGACAAACCTCGCTCGTGGTCTTCGACCACAATATGAACCGAGTCGAGTGCCCTGAGCGAAGCGCAGCGTAGTCGAAGGGCAAAACAGTTGTTTAAGGCCATATTATTCCAATGAAATATTTTACTTATTTAGCACGTTGCAAAGATAGCTCTCTTTATACCGGTTCTTGCATAAACATCAAGGCAAGAGAGATTAAACATAATAAGGGCGACGGCGCTAAATATACAAAATATAGACGCCCAGTGAAAATTGTTTATTTTGAAGAATTTGATAGCTTAACTGAGGCTAGAAGAAGGGAATCACAGATAAAACGCTGGGCAAGAATAAAGAAGAAAAATTTAATTAAATTTATACGCCCAACTAAATTTAAATAATGCCAACCATCTGACTACATACCAAATACAGCCCCACGAGTCGGTGGGGTTATACTTAATTTTACGACTTCAAAGCTTCTTTTAAGTTCTTACCGGCTTTAAACTTTGGTACCCTAACTTCGGGTATTTGAATGCGCTCGGATGGATTTAAGGGGTTAACACCCATGCGGGCCGTACGCGTGCGCGCTGAAAAGGTGCCAAAACCAGCAATGGTAACTTCACCGCCAGATTTAAGCGTGGCCATAACCGTATCGGTAAAGCCGTCAATCATATCTTCGGCTTGCTTGCGGGTGACGGCGCACTTATTGATCAATGTATCAATTAATTCTGCCTTGTTCATATAGTTAGCTCCTCTTTTAGGTATTGTATACTATTTGCCTTGGTTGGTGAAGATATGTCAACCAGCACCGCCTGCACTACCGCCGGTCCGGCCTCTACTGGTTCAAATCTCGCCGGGGTTTGCTTTAAAAACCGCTCCAGAACAATTTCCTTTTTAACACCAATCACGCCTTCGGTACTGCCCGTCATGCCCACATCTGTTATATATGACGTTCCGCCCGGTAATAGTCTTTCGTCGCGCGTGGCCACATGCGTATGTGTCCCTAACACCGCTGACGCCCGACCGTCTAAATACCAACCTAGAGCCACTTTTTCACTGGTGGCCTCGGCGTGAAAATCTACCAAGATGCCGCCAACATCACCGTCATTTTTAAATTCATTGAGAATTGTGTCGGCAATACGAAACGGGTCGTCATAATTTTCCTCCATAAATACCCGACCAATTAAATTTATAACCACCAAATCTTTGCTGCCGACTTTTAGGCGCCAGTATCCCCGCCCCGATACGCTGGGCGGAAAATTGGCTGGCCGTGCCAAAAGCCACGACTTGTCAGTAAGTAAGGTTTCGGCTTCGGCGGTTTTAAAAGCGTGATCGCCAGATGTAAATCCGTCAAACCCCAAGGCGGTAAGCTCATCTAAAGTTGATTTGGTAAAACCGTTGCCATGCGCCAAATTTTCCACATTACCAATAATAGCATCAGGCTGGTAATCCTTTTTCCATTTAGGCAATACCTTAGCCACAGCTTGCCGACCAAGTTTTGCTACAATATCTCCGAAGAAAAGTATTTTCATGATTTAAGAATAATGAATTATGAATCGAGAATCGAGAAAAATAATTAACGTTTCTAGATTCTCAATTCTGTATTCTCGATTCTACCGGGCGTACTCCACCACCCTAGTTTCCCTAATAACATTCACCTTAATTTCCCCCGGATATTTAAGTTCTTGCTCTATTTTATCGGCAATGTTGCGCGCCAGTTTGGTAGCCGCATAATCATCTATCTGCTCGGGCTGCACAAACACCCGTACCTCGCGCCCGGCCTGAATAGCATAACACTTTTCCACCCCTTCAAAACTAGTAGCGACCGCTTCCAGCTCTTCTAGGCGCTGTAAATAATTTTCAAAGGTATCTTTACGCGCGCCCGGACGAGCTCCAGAAATAGCGTCGGCCACTTTGCAAATAATTCCTTCGAGCGTCTTAGGGTTGTCTTCATGATGAGCAACCGAAATATATGCCACTTCCTCCGGCAAGCCAAATTTCTTCATAATGTCATAGCCTATTTCCGGATGCGAACCTTGGATTTCGTGGTCAACTGATTTGCCAATATCATGCAACAAGCCGCCTTTGGTAGCCACGGCCACGTTGGCGCCCAGTTCTTGGGCTAACATTTTGCAAAGCCAGGCCACCTCTTTAGAGTGCTGCAGTACATTTTGGCCATAGCTGGTTCTAAATTTTAACCGTCCTAAAAGCTGAATTAATTTAGGATCAAGCCCGGCTACCCCGACTTCGTAAGCCGCCTCTTCGCCAGCGCGTTTAATATCTTGGCTAATTTCCTTTTTAGCCTTATCAATCGCTTCTTCAATTCTACCGGGGTGAATGCGACCATCGGCAATTAGTTGGTCTAAGGCTTTTTTAGCAATATGCCGGCGAATGGGGTTAAAACCAGACACCACTATGGCACTTGGCGTTTCATCGACAATTACTTCCACGCCTGTTAACTGCTCAATGGTTTTTATATTACGCCCTTCTTTGCCAATAATTCGTCCTTTCATTTCATCATTAGGTAACGTTACCACTGTGGTGGTAGTTTCCACTGACTGGGCCGAAGCCAACCTTTCCATAGCGGTGGCAATTAAAGTGCGGGCGCGGCGCTCGACCTCTTCGGTGGAGCTCATTTCCAGTTTACGAATTCTCACTTCCAACTCGTTTTGAATTCTGGTTTCCACGTTATCAAACAAAGCTTTTTCAGCCTCGGCCTGTGTTAGGCCGGCTATTTTTTGCAGCTTGGCCATTTGCTCCTCCCGAATCTTTAGCACTTCTTCGCGGGCCTGCTCAAACTTTTGCTTACCCTCTTCGGCTTTTTGCTTTTGCTCTTCTAACTCCAATAATCTTTTATCAAAAGTCTCTTCGCGCTGCTCTAACTTTTGCTGTAAAGCAGTTAATTCCTGCCGATGGATCTTTTCCTCGTTTTTGGCTTCCTCAATAATCTTTAAGGCTTTATCCTTAGCTAGTAAAACTAATTCTTTTTCTTTATTCTTGGCTTCAATCAAAATGGCTTCGGATTTAGCCTCAATAGTTCCCTTAACTTTTGAAGCTAGAGTTTTTCGTAATACCCAACCGCCGGCTAACCCTACTACCAAGCCAATTGATAGCCACATCGCTATAACTTGTGCTGGCATAATAAAAATTCCTTTCCTTTAAAATAGGAGGTGATTATAGCGTTTATTTAATTCTTTACTCTAAATACTGCGGGAAGTTATGACAATAGCCAAGACGGGCTTCTAAAATTAGCCCCGATTAATTACATTTGTATATTTTTCTCTAACCACAGTCTTGTCTTGTAATTTAAGTATTTAATAAGCAGAGAATCCAACCGCTAAAACCACTCAATCTAAAAAATGTTAAATGATTACTTTTCAAGGGTACAATAAAATCGGACTTTGCGCAAGTCCTAGCAAATAAAGGGGATTTTGAATAAAAAAATGCCTTGGCTGGTGGTTCCCAGCCAAGGCTTTGAGCGATGAAAGGCGAAATTGTTAATATATCATATTCGGACGGCCGTCCGAATATGATATAAAGGAGCTGTTGGAGTTTTATTATTAGGGCAGCTGCGCGGTGGTGATGAGTTTCCAGTTGTGATCATTGACTTTCGGCTTAATCACACCCGAACCCTTCTCGCACAGCGGGCACTTCTCCCCCTCCCAGTCCTGGATGCGATTGTTGACGAGGGCCAGAACCGTGAACGGTCCTACGCCGTCTACGTCAACCGACTCCAGCCCACCACGGTTAATGATAACCGGATCATAAGGAACCAGCTCAACTGACGGCTGCTGGTTTTTGACCTCCTTCGCCGCCTCGATGAATCCTGTTCCACGGGTACAGAAATCCTCAATCAGCAAAACCGTGGCACCGCTGGGAACTACTGAGTCCATCACGATGCGTTTACCATCCTTTTTCATCTTCGCCTCCTGGGAGCCGAATATCTCGGCGACCAAGGTACCAAGCTTGGTGGCACCGTCGGGAATGCCAACCACGTAATCGGGCCGGGCTACTCCCGCCTTTTTCAGACGATCAACCATCATCAGCGCAATGGCCCGCCTCATCCTTTCCGGTTCGAGAAGAATTCTTGAGACAAAGAAGCCGTCGCTGTGTAAGCCTGACTTTAAAAGCGCATGCAGACCCAGCCGACCGTCTTTCGCCGCATCATAATCATACCTCAAGAAAG
>Ga0209211_10009223_pt1 | contig 13210 bp, 11 predicted proteins | sample RifGroA2_FD_183992 | JGI IMG/M metagenome (GOLD analysis project Ga0209211, IMG submission 183992) | Groundwater microbial communities from Rifle, Colorado, USA - Groundwater A2 (SPAdes) (version 2) | ecosystem: Environmental > Aquatic > Deep subsurface > Groundwater | place: Rifle, Colorado...
CCCGCGCCCAGCCCGGCGGCCGCCGCGGCCGCTCCGGCGGCCGAGGAGCCGCCCGCCGCGGCGCCCACCGCCCCCCCCGAAGCCCCCGCGACCGCGGTCCCCTCCGCGCAAGGTGAACGGATCCGCCCCGGGGACGGCGGTCCCGCAACCGCCGTGATCCTCACCGAAAAGAAGCCCTTCAGGGCCAGCGAGCTCATCGAGCGGGAACTGAACGACCTGGAAAGCGAGATGCGGCGGGAACTGGACCGGCGCAGACCGCCGCCGCGGAAGAAATAGACGTCTGAGACGGAGGAACCGCATGCTCCACATCGCGCTGTGCGTCGTGCTCTGCCTCCTGCCGGCGTGCCGGGACGCCCGCGCCGAGCCGGAGGGGACCCCGGCCCCCCAGGACGCCGAAGTCCGCCTCAAGCAGCTGGCCCAGCTCCTGCAGTCCTTCTCGGACGAGGAATATCGCCAGGCCCTGGGGGAGATGCCCAAGGAGGCGGCGGAAAGCCCGGCTCTGGCCTCCCGCTCCGCGGCGCTGCGATCGGTGTACACGAACCTGGCCGCGTTCAAATACAACGAGGCTTCCCATGCGGCCCCGGCCGAGGCCGCCGGCTCGTACTCCGACGCCTACCGGCGCCTGGACGCCAAGGCCGTGGCCATCGATCCAGTGACCCTGCAGGAGACCGGCTGGGGCAAGGACGTCCTCAAATGGCTCGCCACCACCGGCATCAAGTACGCGGTCTATGGAGCCCTCATGGCGGTCAGCCGCCCGACGCAGCCGGATGCCGCGGGGCTGGACCAATCGCTGGATGGGCTGGAAACGGAACTGGCCGGAGCGGAGATCAGCCCGGAACGGAAAGCGGCCGTGCAATACAAGATGGGCTCCATCTATGAGGGCCTGGCCGCTGCCGCGGCCAAGACCGAGTCGGAAGCGGAGCGGACGGCCAAGAAGAAGGACCGCCTGCGCGAACTGGCGGGCATACTGGAAACCCTGTCGGATGAAGACTACCAGGAGGCCTTAGCGCAGGTCCCGGACCAGACGGCGGACCGTCCGGAACTGGCCTCGCGAGGCGCCATCCTGAAGTCGGCCTACGTGACCTTGGCCGCCCTGGAGTACCGCGACGCGGCCCGGAGCGCCCCGCAGGAGGCGAGCGCCCGCTATACGGGAGACCTGAACCGCCTGAGCCGCGAGGAAGCGAAGAACCTGGCCATCAACCCCGTAACCCTTCAGGAAACCGGCTGGGCCACGAAGCTGTTGGGCGTCGCGGCGCTCGGCGGGATCGGCTACGCCGTTTACAAGAACCGCGAAGAGCTGGGGATCGTCCGTCAACGCAGAGAAGAGACGCGCGTCCCGCCCCAGCCTCCGCCCCCCCCTCCCGATCCCATACCGGATACCGCGCCCGACACCAGGCCGGTACCCTTGCCCGGGCCCCTGCCGAAACCCGAACCGACGCCGCGCTGTCCGACCGGACAGACCTGGGGCGAGGCTCCCTGGATGCCGCGGATGATGCCGAGCTGCGGTCCCAGGGAAGCCACCGAGCTCTGCGCCGCCCGCCACAAAGCGGCGCGTGAGCGCACGCGGGGACGGTGCATCCCCATCGTCATCACCCCGCCGCCGCCGCAAAGGAAAGGCGGCACCTATATCGTGGAAATCCCGGTGTCCGCCCGGGTCTCCGGCCTGTATGAGTCGCTGGACGGCCTGGAAGGCCGGCTGGCGAGCGCGGAACTCAGCGCGGACCAGACCGCGGAGCTCCGACATCAGATGGGCTCCTTGTACGAACGCCTGGCCGACGCGGCGACGACTCCCAAGGCCGCGCCTCCGGAGCCCGAGCCGGAGAAACCAGCCAAGGAAACCGCCCGAGAGCTCGATTCTCAGGAGAAGGCGATGCGCAAGCAGCTCGACCGCGACCGGGCCAGGAATCGCAAATAGTTGTATAATTCCTCTTCGTTTTCGAGCCCGTAGCTCAGGGGTAGAGCATTCGCCTTTTAAGCGAGAGGCCGTGGGTTCGAATCCCACCGGGCTCAAGATCGCCGCCTCCATCGTCTAACGGTTAGGACGTGGCCCTTTCAAGGCCAAAACAGGGGTTCGATTCCCCTTGGAGGCAAACCGTTTTCTCGGGAATGAAAAAACCGCTTCGAATCGTGCTCGGGGGAGCCAGCGGACGCATGGGCCGGCAGGTGGCGGCCGTGGCGTCGTCGGACCCCCGTTTCTCCATCGTGGGCGGAGTCGGACTCGGCACTACCGCGATGCTCCCCGGACTGCTGGAGCACGCCGATGTGCTGGTGGATTTCAGCGCTCCGGACGCCTCCATCGCCTTCCTGCAGGCGGCCCGGAGGGCCGGGGTCCCGGCGGTCATCGGCACGACGGGGTTCACGGACCGCCAGAAAGCCCTGCTCCGCGGAGCCTCCCGGAAGATCCCGGTCTTCTTCTCGCCGAATATGAGCCCCGGGATGAATCTCGTGTTCGCGCTGGCCCGGCTGGCCGCCGGGGTCCTGCCCCGCTACGATGCCGCGATCTCCGAATCCCATCACACCCGCAAGAAGGACGCCCCCTCCGGGACCGCCCTGCGCCTGGCCGAAGCCGTGCGGGAAGGCCGGTGCGGCGGGCCCGCGGTCCCTACGGTCAGCATCCGGGCCGGGGACATCGTGGGAGACCATACCCTGCTCCTGGCGGGCCCCGACGAACGGATCGAGCTGACCCACCGGGCCGGGTCCCGCTCCGTCTTCGCGCGGGGCGCGCTCGAGGCCGCGCGCTGGCTCCGGGGCCGCCAGCCCGGCCTTTACGGCATGCGGGACCTGCTGGGATTATGATGGACGCCAAGACCGTCAAGGCCTGGCTCACGGACCTCTTCAGCGACGAGGAAGACCCGAACGAGCCCGCCTACGACCCCGTGCATGTCGGCGGCGTGGTCATCATCAGCATGGCGGGCATCGGAGGCCTCTATTGGCTGCTGTGGACCCTTCTGGTGTTCGAAGGCGGGCTGTTCGTGAAGCTGAGCGCCGCGGCCCAGGTCCTCTTCACCTCCAAGACCCTGCGGGATTTCGGCTACGTGGGGAGCCCCTACGAGATGGGGGTGTTCGAGGGCTGGGTCGGGAACCTCGTCGCGCTCGTCCTCTGCGGGGTCGTGCTGGCCGCGCTCTACCGCATCCGCCGGGAGGCCCGGCCATGACGCCCATGAAGACCACGACGACGCGGCTGGCGGAGATGAAGCGCCGCGGCGAACCCATCGTCGCCTTGACCGCTTATGACGCGCCCACGGCCGCCCTGCTCGACGGCGCCGGGGTGGACGTGCTCCTGGTCGGGGACTCGGTCGGCAACGTCAAGCTGGGCTACGGGAACACCCTGCCCGTTACGGTGGAGGAGATGCTGCACCATGTCCGCGCGGTGCGTCGGGGGAACTCCCGGGCGCTGCTGGTGGCGGACATGCCGTATCTTTCCTACGAACTGGACCCCGCGGACGCCCTGCGCAACGCCGGACGACTCATCAAGGACGGCGGCGCGGAGGCCGTGAAGCTGGAAGGCGGCCTCGCGGTGGCCCCGGTCATCAAGGAGCTCCTCCGGGTCAACATCCCGGTCATGGGGCATCTCGGCCTCACCCCCCAGGCCGTCAACCGCCTGGGAGGCTACAAGGTGCAGGGACGCGATCCCCGCGACGCGGAGAGGCTGGTCACCGACGCCCGCATCCTGGAGGGCGCGGGGATCTTCGCCCTGGTGCTGGAGTGCGTGCCCGCGGACCTGGCCGCGGCCGTCACGAGCAAGGTCTCCGTCCCGACCATCGGCATCGGCGCCGGGCCCGGCTGCGACGGGCAGATCCTCGTGGTCGACGACCTGCTCGGGCTGGGCGCGTCCCCGGCCCCGAGTTTCGTGCGCCGCTACGCCGACCTGAGGCCGGTGATGGAGGATGCCGTCCGCCGCTACGCCGCGGACGTGCGCTCCCGCGCCTTCCCGGGGAAGGCGCATTCCTACGGAGCGGCCCGGCCCAAGGCCCGGGCGGCCCGCTGAACCGGTGACGGCCCTCCTCCTCCTGCTCCCCGCCCTGGCCCTCCTCCTGCTCGCCGCCTGCTGGTGGGGCTCCGACATCATCCTGCACCCGCCCAAGATGCTGCCCAACGTGGTCTTTCCGGAGCAGTTCGGGCTGCCGCATGAGAAGATCTCCTTCCGCACCGACGACGGCCTCACCCTCCGGGGCTGGATCATCCCGGCGTCCTTCCCCACCCCGCGCTCCCTCTTCCTGTGCCACGGCTGGGGCGACAACAAGGGGGACATACTGCGCCGCTTCCATTTCCTGGCCGACCGCTACAACCTGTTCTGCTTCGACAGCCGGGGACACGGAGAGAGCGACGGGACCTTCACCACCATCGGGCATCTGGAGGCCGTCGATTTCGAGGCCGCCCTGCGCTTCCTGAAGGAGGCCCGTCCGGCCTGGGTGGAGCGGCTGGGACTCATCGGCCTGTCCATGGGCGCCGCCATGGGGATCCACGGGATGGCGCGCCACCCGGAGTTCCGCTGCGCGGTGCTGGAATCCCCCTTCCGCTCCGTCGAACGGGTCGTCCACCAGTTCTCGGCGACCCACTACCACCTGCCGTACTTCCCATTCACCTGGCTGACCCTGCGCATCCTGCGCCTGCGCCTCGGCGCCGATCCGGAGCCCACCAGTCCCATCTATCACATCGCAGGCGCGTCCGGCCGCCCCCTGCTTTTCATCGCCGGGGAGTTGGACGCCCTGATGCCGCTGTCCGAGGTCCAGGCTCTACACGCCGCCGCGCGCGACCCCAAGAGCCTCTGGGTCGTTCCCGGCGCGGGCCACGGCGCCTGCCAGGAGACTGCGGGGGACGAGTACGCGCGGCGCATCCGGGAGTTCTTCGATGCGCACCTCTGAGGCCCGCATGCGGACCGTCTCCAGCCCCGCCGCCATGCGCAGGCTGAGCGCCCGGTGGCGCGCGCGCGGGCTCAGCGTGGGGTTCGTCCCGACCATGGGCGCACTCCACCGCGGCCACCTGTCCCTGGTGGAGCGGGCCCGCGCGGAGAACGATAGGGTCGTGGTCTCGGTCTTCGTCAACCCGACCCAGTTCGGGCCGCAGGAGGATTTCTCCCGCTATCCCCGCCCCTTCCGGCGGGACGCGTCGCTCTGCCGGAAGGCCGGCGCGGACGCGCTCTACCATCCCGCCCCGGGCGTGATGTATCCCCCGGGGTTCTCCACCTTCGTCGAGATCCCGGACCTCTCGGCTCCGCTCTGCGGGCGGTCCCGGCCGGGCCATTTCCGCGGGGTCGCGACGGTGGTCCTAAAACTGCTGAACCAGGTCTCCCCGGACCGGCTCTACCTGGGCGAGAAAGATTTCCAGCAGCTCACGGTCCTGCGCCGGATGGTGCGCGATCTCGATCTCCCGGTCGCCGTCCGCGGATGCCGGATCCACCGGGAGCGGGACGGCCTGGCGATGTCCAGCAGGAACGCCTATCTGACCCCGCAGGAACGGGCGCTGGCGCCGCGCCTGCGGGCGGCCCTGGGACTGTGCGCCGCCGCGGCGCGGCGCGGCTCGGCTCCGGCCGCGGCCCTCGGCGCGGGACGCCGCGCCCTGCGCGCCATCCCGGGAGTCCGGCTGGAGTATCTCGAGCTGGTGGACCCGGAAACGCTCCAGCCCGTGCGCCGGCTGCGCGGGAAGATGCGGCTCCTGACCGCGCTCCGGATCGGACGGACCCGTCTTATCGACAACATTGCCATTAAGGTATAATGGCGCCGCCGAAATCAGGCCACGGGGGCATCATTTTGAACCACGCACTCCTTCTGGTTGCCGTCCCTTTTCTGGCCGCATCCATCGCCGCCGCCCCCGCCGCGGATCCCGGACCCGCGGAAGCCGCTTCCACGCAGGTCTCCGAGACCCCGGCCTACCGCGCCGCTTCGGTCCTGGTCACGGGCCTCGGCCCGGAAGCCGTCCCCATCCTCCAGGATCGGGGGATCATCCTGTTCTCGGGAGACGCCAAACGCGGCCGCCAGGTCCTCCATGTCCAGCGGCCGCTGTTCGAGAGCCTGGCGCGGCACGCCGACGCCTGGCAGCTCTTCCTGGCCGCGGCCGAACAGAGCCGCAGCGGCTCCGAGCCCGCCGCCGATCTCCGTTCCCTCCGCTCCCTGCAGGCCTTGCCCCTGGCGGGCTTCATGACGGTCCCCGTGCGCGCCGCGGTGGATATCCTGGCCAACCGCGCCTTCCACTTGGGCGCCCTCGGGCCCAAGCTTGGGCCAGCCTCCGGCCAGCCCCCCCTTTTGGAGACCGCCTGGGGGGCCGCTTTCTCGGCCGAGACCCATCTGCCGGTACTCGGCGACCCCGCGACCGTGGCCGAGGATTTCTTCCTCCGGCATCTGTCCGGTCCCGACCCCTCCCCGTCGCGCAGCCACTTCCTGTCCCACGTCCGATCCGTGCACCAGAAAGACCTCGCGGCCCCGCTCGCGGGCGACCTGGTCTCCGGGAAGCCCTCGGCGGAGACCCTCTCCTGGGTGACCCGCTATCTCCGGGAGCAGCTCGCGCTCTGGAACGTCCTCGGCGCCGCGAAGCGTCTGGAATCCGTCGAACGCTCGACCTCCCTGCGCAAGGAACTGGCGGAGCTCCGGACGGTCCTCACCCCTCTAGCCGCGAAGCCGGGACTCCGGGAAGAGTTCGACGCCGCCTTGAAGGCCTCCGGGCCTCGCCCCCGCGGTCGCTTCACCGTCTCCGAGCTGCACGTCCATTCCGCGGACCGGGACGGGACCCTCGACCTGGAGGATACCGCGGTCGTCAGCATCGCCTACTGGGTCGACGGGCTGGCTCCCACGGAGAGCGCCCGCGTCACGGAAGCGGGATTCCTGGACCTGGGTGAAAGCGGCATCGCGCACCGGACCCTTCAGGAGACCGAACGGATGAACGGCGGCCCCTACCTCTTCTCCGCCCAGGTCCCCGTCGACAGGACCGGACCGCTCCGCTATCGCTTCCACCTTCAGGCCGGCGCGCTGGCCCCCATCTCGCGAGAGACGGATATCCCGGTCTCACCGTCCTTGCCCCAGCAGCTGCTCGCCGCGGCCGGCGCCCAGCAGGAGACCGTGTCGTGCCAGTTCGAGGACTCGGAGGCCCTCAGCGAGGCCGTCGAGAAGGAACTCGAGCCCCTCTCCGCCCAGCCCCAGTTCAAGCGCCTCGCCGCTTCCGTCCGCAAGAACGCGGCCGACGTCGCCCTGCTGCCGGCGGCGCTGGAGAAGGTCCAGGGCGCCCTGGAACCCAGCCGCCTGTACGCCTCGGGCGAGCAATGCACCTTCCGCTCCGATCGGGCGGAGCACGGCTTGACGGCCCTGGCCGGGCTTCCCGCCGGCTGCGACGCGCGGCCGGAAGGCGCCTCCAACCTCAGCCGGGAGCTGCTCCGCCTGCACCGCGTCGCCGAGGAGCGCCGGCTCCGGCAGGATGCTTTCCGCAAGACGGTCGCCGAGGCCCGGAGCCTGGAAGCCGCCTGCCGCCCCGACGACGCGGCCCAGACCTACGCGGCGGCCATGGCCCTCCTCGAAGCCGACCCCGAATCCCGCTGCGGCGAACTGGAGCAGCAGTTCACGACCATCCGGCTGCTGGACCTGCCCAGGACCGGCTCGATGACGGAACTCGGCAGGATCTACGACTCCCTCGTGGAGCGGGCCTCGCGATATTTCTCCGTGGGGGATTATCGGGGCGCCATCGAGATCACCGCCCCGCTGCTCTCGATCCTGGACGCCCTGCCCAGCCGCTGCCACGAACGGCAGCGCGCGGCGGCCGCCAAGACGGCGGAGGCCGCCGGCGTGGCGCTGGGCCCGCTCGACCCCAAGCGCGCCGCCGCGGTCCTGCCCGCGGCGAACCCCGCCAAATACGTCGAATCCATCCGCGCCGAGTGGGAAGAGCGGCGCCGGAAGGCTCGCGCGGCGCGGGAACGGGCCCGCCTCCAGGAGTCGCCCGTCGCCCCGCTGGAAGAGTCCGAAACGCCGGCCGACAAGCCGGCGGGGGAGCCGCGATGAACGCCCTTCTCCTCACCCTGCTGTTCACGATCTCCAGCCCGGCAGCCGCCGAGTCCCCGGCGCCCGCGGCATCCGAGGCCCCGAAGACGGCCGCCGCAAATGCCCCCAAAGCCGCTCCGGCCCCGTCCGCTTCCCGAAGCCGCGGCCGGACCGCCGCGGTGAAACCGGCCCGCAAGCCCGCTCCCGAAAGCGGCAGCGAATCCCTCCCCGGGACGCCGGCACCCGAGCCCGAGGCGCGGGCGCCCCTGGCCGCGCCGGCGGCCCCCCGACCCCGCCGGAAAGCCCCCTCGGCGGAGCCCGCCGCGCCGCCCCCGGCGGTCGCCGCCTCCGCTTCCCCCCGCGACGTGCTGACCACGGCGGGTCTCGTCCTCGAGCCTTCCCAGCCCGGACTCCGCGTCCTGGAACGCCTTCCGGACTCCGAAGCCGCGGGAGTGGGGCTGCTCGCCGGAGACCTTCTCCTGTACCTCAACGGCAGGCGGATGAAGACCCCCGCCGATGCGGCCCGGGCGCTCCAGGTCTGGCAGCCGGGGACCCGCCTCTCCGCGGTGGTCAGCCGCAACGGAGGGATCACGGCCCTGCAGACCGATCCGGTCAAGCCGCGCCTCCCGGAAACGCGCACCGCGGCGGCGCTGACCCCGATGGAATCGAGCCTCCGCGACAAGCGTCTCTCCGACACCCGCAAGGCCGCCCCGGCCTCCGCGGCCGACATGAAGGCCCTGGGGTTCCGCATCAACCCGGCCGAGCGGATCTGGGTCCGGTTCCCGAAAGGCCTTCCCGCCGCCCTGCAGACGGGCGACGTGATCGAGGGGGAGACCAGCACCTCCATGGCCACCAGCCCCAAGCTGGACTTCCTGGCGATACCTCGCGGCAGCCGCGTGTGGGCGCAAGCCGTCTCCGTGACCGAGGACGGCCCGGTCCGGAGCGTGCGCCTCCACGTCTACAAAATCGGTCTCGCGGGTGGGAAGACCTACCCCTGCTCCGCGATCGTCTGGAACATCATGGGGGAGAAGTCCCTGGCTCGCGTCGCTCCCGGCGGAGTCCTTATTTCCGCTCCGGAAGAGGACGACCCCTATCTGCTCGACCCGGACCAGAACGTGCAGATCGAGTTCCTGGAGGCCTTCACCCTCTATGAGCCCAGGTCCTTCTTCCAGGCCGGGCCGGGGATCTGGTTCCGGACCGCCGGCGGCGGCGAAGGCCTCGAGGTGACGCACGTCATCGCAGGCCGCGCCGCGGAACGCGCCGGGATACGCAAAGGCGACCGCGTGCTCCAGATCGCGCGCATCCCGGTGACGAAGCTCGGGTTCTCCGAGGCCATCGGCCGGCTCTACGGGGAAGCGGGCTCAGCCGTCGAACTGCAGGTCCTGCGCCAGGGGCGCTCCGACCCGGAGCGGGCGTCTTTGCAGCGGGGCGTCGTCTTCCGCAACGGACTCGGGATCTCGGTGGGCTCCAAGGGCGACGGGGCGACCCGCCTGACCCAGGTGGAGGCGGGCTCGCCCGCGCACGCAGCCGGCCTGCGGGAGGGCGACAGCCTCCTCCGGATCGGCGACGAGCCGGCGGAAGGCCTGCCGGACTCCGCCCTCAAGAAGCTCCTGGCCGCCGCCGCCCAGGCCGGCGGCGCCTTCTCGATAATCTCGGACAAGGGCAAGCCCCGCACGGTCAAACTCAAGTCCGGCTGGTATTCCGTGCCGCTGGACGCGACCTCGCAGCTGAAAGCCTTCCCCCTCGCGCACTAACGGCTGATGGAAATAGACTTGGCGGACTCCCGTCAGATCTCCATCGGCCATCTTCCGTAATAAGAGACTCCCTCAAATCGGCTTGTCGCACCCTTTCCGCGGTTTCACAATCCCACCGTGCGCCTTCTTGGCATGCCTGATCCATGAGGGCCCATGAACTTTGCTTATCGAGTCATCCTCATCCTCCAGAGCACGTTCAAGGAGAGGAACGCAGCGAGGGTCATGCAAATGAGAGATGCACTCAAACGCTGCACAACGGATGCCCGCAGAACGATCTTTCACCGCCTTGATAAGTATCCCGAATATCCCCTTTCCCAGACCTGGAATCCGCCATGCCATCACTTTCAAGGCATGCAGGCACCAAATGCGCACTTCTTCGTTTCGATCATTCCTCGCATAGCGCTTCAAGTTTGGGATAGCCTTGGATTGCGGGGCCATTTTCAAGGCCCATGCAGCGTTAGCTCGCACCGTCTCGTTGCCAACCCGAAGTTGCTTTAAGAGGAAATTGCACACCAAATTATTTTCGCCCATAGAGGAAATCACATTGATCGCGGAATCCGCCGAAATGCTTGGGAAACCAGACCACCCCAGAAGGCAAGGGAGCAACGGCTCGATACACTCCGGGGATTTCAATTTCTTCAGTTTGGCTTCGGCCCGCCGAGCCTTAGCCTCTGTGCCAGAGGAGATGTCTGTGATGAGCCTTCGCAGGGCACCATTCATCTCAATGCGGGAGTGGATACGAAAGCTCGGCCACGCCAAATGACGACATCGATCCGCGCGTCGCTGGGGTTAACGTCCGGATTATGAAAATTCCGTTCGACTTTTGGGGGAGCCACAACACCGCCGACCACGCTGGTTTCCAGCACGAAATCGCGTGCTTGAGCTATGGCCTTGTCACGCGTTTTGCGTTCCGTATCCGTCAATTGCTGCCAAAGGGCATCCATCATTTCAAACCCCTCGCCGACGGTGACCGGCCTAAACACATTCTTCTTGACGGATTTCTGAAGCCCTCCACCTTGGGCCTGGACCACAACGCTCGTCATGCCGCCTTCTGCTAGAGCTGTTTCCGCCTTTCGGGCAAAGGGCATGATCTGCTCATCTTCCCACTTCTTAGCTAATGCTCGAAAAACGTCCCCCTTCGGCTGCAATTCCGCGTATTTTCTCCTCCAAGCCGCCAATTTTGCATTGGAGCATTCCACTTCGGGATTATGGATATTGGCTACGCAGGTGTTGTATTGCTCCCTCCAAGCGTCACAATAGTCATCTGGATAGGTTGGGGAATCGCCCAAACAGCCTTCGTTGTAAGCAGCCATCTGCTCATCTAATATCTTCCCTCGATTCTTAATGGTTTCCTTCACCTGCAACAGGGCAACGCCGTCGTCATAAAGTTCTTGATCTTCGACATCCAAACCTTGAGCATCAGACAACAGCTCCAAACGCTTTGCATCGATCTTATCCCAATCGTTCAACAATTGCTGTGGCGGCGGCAAGATCATCCTAAGCAACGGTGGGAATTGGGCTGCATCGGCGTACACGACGCTATTGAGAATTATGTCTACAAACGGCCCGAGCACAGAGCCCTTCGATCGTTGCTTATTGGAACTTGGGCTTGGCAACTGGCATTGAGGCGACGGTGGGACTAGAGCGCAAGGATCTGCGGGAATCCGCACAACTTTTGAACATATTTCCGCACTGCCCTGCTGCGAGTCTGGATTTTCAGCGGCAAACCTTCTAAATATCCCTTCAAGCTCCGGAGGCAAATCGATCGATTTCAGTATGGGGAGCAAAGAAAGCGATTGCCCCTTCCCAATGAGTTCGGAGAATTCTTTGGAATTCTCCCGAGAACGGACCGTGTCCAAGACCTGAGCAGGCTCAGCCCCTTGATCAAAATCCAGCTTGCTGGGCTGCGTTTCAGCAAAGGCCGCCAATCTTATCGACAGAAAAATGAGCAACCCCGCGACGACGGTTGCCGAGGAATTGGGATATTTCGGCGCGGATTGCCTTCTAGAAATCATGCTCTCACCTCACCCAGCTTCCCATCTTGGAAAATCATCAGGGCTCATTCAATAAAGATAGCCCTGGAGTTCGCTCTTGTCAAGGTAAGGCATCGCAAAGACAAGCCCCGCACGGTGAAGCTGAAGTCCGACTGGTATTCCGTGCCGCTGGACGCGACCTCGCAGCTGAAAGCCTTCCCCCTCGCGCGCTAAGAATCGACGGACATGCCCTGAATACGCAAGATCGCGTCGAAACTATCTCCACCAATCCCCAAACCATCCGAACCCTCCGGGGAGATGCAAGCTGACTTCTACGCTCCCAGGTCCCACTCCCCGGAAGCCCGGCTCGGCCTCCAACGCCACCTCATTCAATTGCGACTGTGGACGACCGATATTCAAAAGTAGTTCGGCGAACATTACCGCTGCCAGGTCGCTACCGAAACCATAAACCGTATCGCGGTTCTTCCAGTCTTCTTCCGTAACAGAAGACTCCTTCATATTGGATAAGTTGAAACGAGGCAGATTCCAGACCGAAATCCCAAGGCTTTCCCAGCGCGGCCATGGATGTTTTTCCACCGCCCTTGGCCAGTACGAGAACCGCTCTGGGCGGAACTGAACTCCCGGACTGGAAGCGGCATGGTTGCCCCAATTGGACTCTAGGATCAACTGCCGGACATCCGATTTCGGGTGATTAATCTTCAAGCAGATTCGTCGTCGGCCCGACAAGACCACGGTAAGAATCAGCAGAGCTAAATATCGATAGGTTTTCTTATGCGATTGAATGTGAAGGGAATCCACACGGTAGTCGCGCCCGTAGCCATGCCACCCCTTGGTAATCAATAATCCATCGGTAACTATCTGTCGGCCCAGCCGAGGGGATGATTGGCGGCTGAACAGATAATTCCTGTCCTCAGCCGTTGGGATTCCGCCCTCCAATCTACTGAAGATGCGAGCCAAGTCACATCCCGATCCGCCTCCGTGAGACTGAGTCATTTCTTTGTGGCTGGACAATACAGAAATGCATGGCCACGTTTGACCTCCACATCAATCCGAGCATTCTTCGGTTCAGGATCAGGATTGTGGAAACCTCCGGAATAGGCCCATGGCCCATGGATACCGCCAGCGGGAGCGGCCACGTTCCTCATCCAATTGGCCGCCTTCATCAACGCCACATCTCTTTGAGCCAACTCCCTGCTCGTCAACTTGTCCTTGAGGTCCATGAGCAGTTGCTCCCCCATCTCGACGCACATCGGACCCACGAAGCTCGCTACCACGGATTTCCCCCCGCCGGGCATGTCGTCCCCTTGCGCTTGGACTCGCACAGTGGTTATTCCGGCCTCGTCCAATGCCTTCCCAGACTCTTGGATGAAAGGCTTGATCTGCTCATCTTCCCACTTCTTAGCTAATGCTCGAAAAACGTCCCCCTTCGGCTGCAATTCCGCATATTTTTTCCTCCAAGCCGCCAATTTTGCATTGGAGCATTCCACTTCGGGATTATGGA
>Ga0209211_10009225_pt1 | contig 13207 bp, 14 predicted proteins | sample RifGroA2_FD_183992 | JGI IMG/M metagenome (GOLD analysis project Ga0209211, IMG submission 183992) | Groundwater microbial communities from Rifle, Colorado, USA - Groundwater A2 (SPAdes) (version 2) | ecosystem: Environmental > Aquatic > Deep subsurface > Groundwater | place: Rifle, Colorado...
TAAATCCTTATATAGTTAATCTTCAGGCAAACAGAGCGATTGATTTTTGCACTCAACCCCTAAAGCCCTGGCTCCAAACCAAAGACGGTGATGTCCATTCCAATACCATCATTTCCAACCCCGGCGGTCCCTAGACATCTTTCAATTTTGGGATTACAGTAGCGCTTTGAGATCGATCTCCAAAACTGCGGTTCTATTTTCTTCTTTGAACCTGTTGACTATCCTTGGATGCACTTCAGCAATTAACCCAACGTTTTGTTGATCTTTTTCTAAACTAGCATTTCGGATTGGATGAAACTCTTGATTATGTGTTATTTGACTGTTAACTGAAATTGCTTTGTCTAAAGCTGTCGTAAGGCGGGTAAAAATTGTATTTAGCTCAAGTAAAGGATTATCAGTACTATTAGAAAGTGCGGTTGATAGTATATATCTTTCTTCTGGTAGCTGATTTTGTCTGTAAACCTTACCGATCTCAAAGATAGCTACGTCATCAAAAAATTTAAGGTTATGAATTGCGGCCTCTAGCAAGTTTGGCCAAATATTATCTCTCATATACTCAGTTTCAATTGAAATTGGATTAAGGATCTTTACCAATTTAGATTTATCTTTCTCAAGGTTACTCAAAACTGCTGTTGAGTAAAAAGAGTAAGTTTGGACTTCTGATAGTCCTAGTTCTACCAAGACTGCACGAACTTTCTCTATTAGTTTGAACAAGCTTTGATCAATCGGTTTAGGTAAAACACCTTGAAGTTCTTTTGCAGGTATTTTTTCATAACCATATAGTCTGGCAATTTCTTCGATCAAATCTTCTTCAACTTGGATATCAAGTCTGTAGTATGGTGCTGTTACTTTCCAAGCATTTTCTGACATCTTTTCTAAAGAAAAATTTAATCTTTTTAAATACTCTTCTACTTGTTCGGGTGTAAATTCAATTCCTATTAAAGCGTTAACTTTAGAAAGTTTTAGGTTTAATGAAACCGGCGTTTGATTAAGATTATCAACAATAGTTAGGGCTGTTAATTTACCGCCAAGCTTTCTAATTGCTGCGTCAAGAGCTTGAAACAGCCTCTCTTTCGTCAGGCCGTGGATAAAACGCTTACTTGCCTCAGAAGGCAAATTAAGCCGTGTTACAGTCCTTCTTAGAGTAACTGGATCAAAAATTGCAGCCTCAAGTAAGATTGTAGTTGTCGAGCTGCCAACTTCGCTTGATTTACTGCCCATAACTCCTGCAATACCAATTGGTTTTTGTGGATCTGCGATTATAAGATCTGTTTTCATCAACCCCCTTTCTTTATCATCTAATGTTGTTATTTTTTCTCCTTCTTCTGCAGTCCGAACAACTATGGTCTGGTTCTCAACTGAATCTGCATCAAAGGCATGTAAGGGTTGTCCGTATTCAAGCATTACTAAATTAGTAATATCAACGATATTATTAACCGGCCTCATTCCCGAATCAGTAAGAAGCTTTGCAGTTTCACTAGTTGGATCAGTTGGTGAAACTTCTATTCCTTCAATTTTTGCTACACAATAAAGAGGGACAAGTTTGGTGTCTTCTACTTTTACATCTACTTGTGGTAAGGTTTGATTGTTCCAGATATACTCATCTCCATTTGGCTCTTGGAATAATACATTTGAGTTTGTTATTGCAGCGATCTCGTAAGCTACTCCTCTCATTGAGAGTAAATCAGCTCTGTTGTAGCCTTTCATATCGAGTTCTATAAAATCCTCGGTGGCCTCTTTTGTGCCGATTGTCCGAAGAGGAAGAAGGTTTACCAACTCGGTATTGGTAATGTCAAGTTCTATTAGTTTTCTTAGCCAGTTAATAGATACTCTCATATGTATCTTGCCTCCTTCAAAAATTTAAGGTCTCCACTCCTAAAAAGTCTTACATCTCCAACTCCTAACTTCAGCATGAGTATGCGTTCTAATCCTGGACCCCAGGCTATTCCTGTGTACTCATTTGGATCAATTCCTCCATTTTTTAGAACTTGAGGGTGAATCATACCAGCTCCTCCTAGCTCTAACCACCCCACATAACCACAAACCTTACATCCTTCACCTTTACAGAATAAGCAAAGTCCATCAATCCCCACTCCTGGCTCAACAAATGGATAATATTTAGGTCGTAATCTCACTTTTGTGTCTTTACCTAAAACAGATTGTAAAAAATATTCAGACAAGTATTGAAGATTAGCCATTGATAAGCCTTTATCTACATACACCAGTTCAAACTGATCAAAAGTATGTTCATGTCTGGCATCTAAATTTTCGTATCTAAAGCATCTTCCCAAGACCATCATTCTTATCGGTGGTTTGAAATTTTCCAGAATTCGAATTTGTGCGTTTGATGTATGGGTTCTAAGTAAGAGTTGATTTGCTAGTTTCCCGACATTTGATGTATCAATATAAAGAGTATCCCAGAGATCCCGTGCTGGGTGTTCCTCTGGAATATTTAAGACTTCAAAATTATTGTAGTCAGTATCAATATGAGGCGCATCAAATAATTGAAAACCTAATTTTCCAAAAAGATCGGATATCTCTTTTTCGAATTGCAATAATGGATGAGCTGATCCAGCCCGACTCTTTAATGGAACGGTAGTTTTAAAGTCAGCTTCTTCCTGGGTTAGTTTCTGGTAATATTCTTCCCGAACCTCTGTTCTCCTGCGGTTAATAGCTTCTTCTAACTGCTGTTTAGTTTGATTAAATAAGGGACTAATAACTCTGAGTTGTTCTTTTTCAAGTGCAGAAAATTCCTTCGGAAGCTGTGTAACTACCCCATTTTTCCCAAAGAGAGCTAAGAATATTTCATCTAGCTCTTTTAAAGTATTTACAGAGCTAATTTTAGCTAGATATTCATCTTTAATTTGGCTAATTTTTTCTTGCATATGACAGCTTTGATTCTAACATATCGGGTAGCTCAAGAAAAAGGATTTAAATTTCGCTTTTTAAGGATTTGAAGTCATTGGAAAAATCACTGGGAGTCAATTTCTCTACTTCTAATTTCAAGTCTGTTTGGAAGTCTATGATTGGCAAATTTTGAAGGGATTCAGGGGAAGGATTGGGTTGGACTTGGGAATCTAGTATTTGGGCTTTGGTTAAGTCTTGTTTTGAAGTGTTTGACATAAAGTATAAACCCGATAAGAGAATAACGAGTACAATAATTGTTAAGATAAGTATTTTTTTACTCATTTCACTGTTTCCCTCAGAATATTTTGAGATTTAATAATTTTTGATCTGGTTGAGTTAAGTTCGTTTTGAAACAGGCTTATTGTTGAGAGCATATCTGACTTTAGATTTGCTTCTGAGCTCAGTTCAAAGACATAAATTTTAGCAGCTTGGTAAGCTACAGCTTCATGAGCATAAGTAATCCAATATCTTGCTTTCTCTATTTGTTCTGTTTCTTTACCTAATCTTTTTTGATGCCCATCCAAAATTTGTGCTTGGATTATCATAATTCTGTCTAGCCCGTCTGTTTTTTCTTTATTTAGATTACTTATTTTTTCAGAAATTTTTTCCAGCTTAAGTTTATTCTCGTTTGAGTAATTAGCTACTTTGGCGTTTAGTTTCCCCTTTTTAGTATTAATAACATCTTCCGGCGTGATTCGACGTGCGTGAGCAGGGTTAACAAAGACAAAAAGAAATAACGATAAAAACAGAGCGAGCAGTTTAATTGTCACTTTATCAGTATATCAGGTTTTAGCTTGGGAGATAATTTCCTTAAATGCAGAAGGTTCATTGACAGCCATTTCGGCAAGTATCTTTCGGTCTATTTTAATATCTTTATTCTTTAGAGCGTTCATAAATTTAGAATAAGTTAAACCATCCTGTCTCAGAGCGATGTTTATTTGAGTGATCCAAAGCTTTCGCATATCCCGTTTTCGCTGCTTTCTGCCTGCAAAAGCATACTGTCCTGCGTGAAGAAGGGATTCTTTTGCTTGTTTAATTAAGGTGGATCGACCACCTCTGTGACCTTTAACAAGTTTTAATACTTTTTTATGTTTAGCTTTTGAGGTTACACCTCTTTTAACTCTTGCCATATCTTAAATACCAAGCATTCTTTTAATTTGCTTAGCATCTCCTTTCGCAACTTTAACTGGTACTGCATGCCTTCTTAAGGCTGATTTAGATTTATGTCTTCGCAAATGATTCGCTCTAAGTTGATGGGAGCGCATAATTTTACCAGTTCCGGTAATTTTAACTCTTTTTATAACAGATTTTTTTGTTTTATGTTTGATTCTCATCTTTTTTAACCCCTTTATTCTTTCCAAGTATAACAGTCAGACTTCTGCCTTCAAACTTTACATCCCGTTCTATCCCAACTTTATCTCCTAAAATTGCAAAAGCCTTCTCTAATATCCGATGTCCTAACCCAGGGTTAGCCATCTCCCTGCCTTTAAATTTTACCCGAAGCATAACTTTGTTTCCATCACTTACAAACTCTTCTACTCGCCGGAGCCTGGTTTGTAGATCATGGTTCGCCATTCTTGGTGATAACCATAATTCTTTTAATGCCACATCCCGGGCTTTTTTCTTTGCTTCTTGTTCCTTTTTGCTTTCTAAATAGCGGAATTTTTTGAAATCTACTATTTTAGCAATCGGAGGATTTATATTAGGCGCAATTTCTACCAGATCCAGTCCTGACTCTTTAGCTTTTTGTATTGCTTCTTCCCTGGAAATTACTCCAATCTGAGTGCCGTCTGCTCCAATAACACGGAGTTGCGGTGCAGTAATTCTTTCGTTTAATCGGTAAAATTTATGTCTTATCTTTGTTCCCTCCTAGAAACTAAAGGATTTTATCATAAATTAGCATTAGTGAGCAACATGTGATTCGGATTTCATTTTTTCAACGAATTCTTTTGTTTTCATTGATTCAAGATTTTCTCCGCTTCGGGTTCTAATTGATACCGTTCCTGCGTGAGTTTCCTTGTCTCCCACGATTAACATATAAGGAATTTTTTGAAGCTGCGCTTCCCGTATCTTTGCTTGCATCTTTTCGCTTCTTGTATCAATCTCTGCTCTAATGCTTGCACTATTTAATTGTTCGAGTACTTTTTGTCCATATTCATTGTGCCGATCTGCTATGGGTATAATTTGTACTTGAGTTGGTGCAAGCCAAGTTGGGAAGTTTCCTGCAGTGTGTTCTATGTAAACTGAAAGAAACCTCTCGATTGAGCCCATTAAAGCAAAGTGAATCATCACTGGAGTTTGTTCTTCTCCTTTTTCATTTATGTATTTCAGTCCAAATCGTTGAGGTTGGACAAAATCAAGTTGTGGTGTTGCTAGCTGCCACTCTCTACCAATTGCATCCATAACCATAAAGTCTATTTTTGGTCCATAAAAAGCTGCTTCTCCTTCAGCTATGTAATAATCAAGGTTGTTTTCTTTTGCTATTGTAAGAAGAATATCTTGGGCCTTGTTCCAAAGCTCTACATCTCCTAAGTATTTCTCTGGTTGGTTTGGAGCTCTAAAAGATAGCCTAGCCTTATAACTCATTCCTAAGACGTCATAAAATTTCTTTATGATTTCAATTAGTTCTCTATATACAGTTTCTATTTGAGATGGGGTACAAAAGACATGACTATCGTCTTGAGTAACTGATCTAACCCTAGATAAGCCCAAAAGCTCACCAGCTTTTTCGTCTCTGTAGATCGTTGTAGTTTCTATATATTTAATTGGCAGATCCCTATAACTATGCATTTTTGATGCATAAATCTGTTGGTGATGAGGACAATTCATTGGTTTCATCACTAACTCTTCATCTGTTTCTTGACTGGTGACTAAAAAAAGCTCTTTTCCAAATTTTGCCCAGTGACCGGAAATCTCATAAAGTTTTTTGTTTGTAATGTGGGGTATCCAAACTCTCTCAAACCCGCGTTTTATTCGTAGTTCTTGGGAAAAAGAATTGAGTTTTTCTCTAAGTAGCGTGCCCTTAGGCGTAAATAATGGTAATCCTTTACCGACCAGGTCGGAGAAAACGAATAAGTTTAGTTCTTTGCCTATTTTTCGATGATCCCTTTTTTTGGCTTCATCTAATTGATTTAGATATTTATCTAACTTTTCTTTAGTTTCAAAAGCTGTGCCATAGATTCGGGTAAGCATTTTATTTTTCTCGCTTCCCCGCCAGTAAGCCCCGGCAATAGAGAGCAGCTTAAAAGGTCCAATCTCTTTGGTGTTTTTAATATGGGGTCCAGCACATAGGTCTTTAAACTCTCCTAAGGTGTAAAATGAGACCTTAGGCTCCCCTGCTTTTTCTAAGTCATTAATAAGCTCTTGTTTATATGGTTGATCTTTTGTTTGTTCCAGGGCTTGCTTAACTGTTTCTTCTGATCTTCTTAAATCATAATTCTTACTTCTTAATTCCTGCATCAGCTTTTCAATCCTAGGAAGATCTTCTTCAGCAATTGGTTTTGGTAAATCAAAGTCGTAGTAAAAACCGTTTTCAATAACAGGGCCAATACCAAATTGGGTACCTGGGTAAAGTTCATTAACAGCAGCAGCAAGTAAATGTGCTGCAGAATGTCTTAAAGCTGTTAGTTTATTGTGATCGCTGTTCATCTGGGCTTGAGTTTATCACTTTAGAGGAGACTTTTCTATAGTTCTGATAATTTCAGAAGCCAAATCTCCGATTACTGGAATCCAACCAATTGCTCCTAAAAGCCATATGATTAAAGTAACAATTAAAGTTGCACCAATAACAGTTCCTACTCCCCATGCCACTCCACCCAAAAAGCTGTTTAAAATGATTCTCTTCTTTGATGGCAATTTACCTTCTGTCATCATTTTTCTGATTTCGTTAGCCACTTAATTCATTGTATTTAAGTTTTTAATCTTCTGTCAACCAATCTAATGCAGCAGCAGCTGTCCAGGCTTGAGTTTTGCAACCCACTTGTCCTGAAATATTTTTGTACTCAAGAAGCATTCCGTCTGAGGATTTAATATAGAGTTCAATCGGAGTGCCAAAGAATTCAATTGGTTTAATAGATGCTTCTTTTAATAGTGTAGCTTCAGCGTATAAATCCCATTTTTCCAGCCCCTCTTGAATTAGTCCATTAAGTACTGGCCAGAAGCTACCGTTATGATAGGAATTTTCACTTGGATTAAATGTGAGGGATTTTGTACTCATGGTTCTAATTCCTGCAGCTGGATCAAACAGATCTGGCTCAAAAGCACGTTTAACAATATCTAGTAAGTATTTTTCATCAATGACAGATTCAAGAAGTCCGTTATGATTGTATGAAGCCCAAAGTGCTATTAACGGGTTTCCTGTAACTGTGTTGATTTGTTTCTTTAACCCATCAAGGGCTTGGGATAAAAAGTAATAATCATGATCTTTGAATAAAAATAGCTTGTTAAATACCTTTTTAAGATTCTCGGCCTGAAGTAGTAGCTTTCGGGCAAACTGGGGCGAAGTTTGAGCATAATAATCAGCCCAAAGTTTAAGGGCTAACCATGCATAACCCTGAGCTTCTACGGGTGAGATTGGATATCCTGGCATTTTTCCATCTATCTGTAATAGTGATTCGTGTGAGTCTGTCCATGAATGGACAACCAACCCGGTACAGGTTCTTCCTTCAGGGATTTCATACTCAATTAAATAATCTTTATCTTTATCACCAAAGGTAATGATCCAGTTTAAACCACGCTCTACAGCAGGCAGCACTTCATTTAAAAACTCAGTATCTTGAGTTGTTTCAAAATAGCGGTAAAGAGCGATTAGAGTTAGGGGTGTTGAGTCAATTGAATCGTAATTTTTTAATGTCCCATCAGGGTAAACGAACCAATTATTTTTAATTAAATGGTCGAACCCTTCTTTTCTAAATTCATGTATGAATTTGCCTGGTTCTTCTCCGCTTTGAGGATTAAACTCCTTGCCTTGTAAAGTGACTAAGTTCAAGAGTGCTCTTCTTGAAATCTCTAGAAGTTGTGGAGAATGTCTTTTTTCATTAACCCGTAACAGCTTTAAAATTGTAATTGCGCTATCTCTGCCAAAGATACAACCATAAATTTCTTCTCTTCCAGAAGCGTTAATACCTTCTTCGTGGGAGAGTTCAAGTATTTGTTTGTAGATGAGTTCTCGTAAAGTTTGTCTGTTCACTGGGAGCAAAAGCAGAAAGTAGCATATAAGAAAAATGTAAGCAAGCAAGCAGAATGTGTTTAGTATGGAATATTTGCTGCAAACTGCCTGACAGTTTTAAATCTGTAATAAAAGTATCTGCCCATGATGTAATGTTGTTATTCATTAAGTATTGCTGCATCAAAGATAACCTATACTCTTGTTCTGCTTCAGTCATATTCAAAGCGGTTGTTATAGATTCTGCAATTTGGCCAATATTTAACGGATCAACAAGCAGAGATTTTGTAAGTTCTTTTGCAGCGCCTGCTTTATTGCTTAAAATTACTACACCCTTTTTATCTACTTTGGAAGCTATAAATTCTTTAGCGATTAAGTTCATTCCGTCTTTGATAGGAGTGATTAAGGCAACATCAGATATTAAATAATGCGCCACAATTGAAGAAAAAGGTAATGACCGATATTTGTAGGTTATAGGTTCCCAATTATTTTTTCTGTATTTTTGGTTGATTATTTCAGTTAAAACTTCGATCTTCTCTCTAGTTTTCTTGTAACTATCTATCTCTGCTCTTGACGGGACAAGGATAAGAATCAATTTTACTTTTTTGTGGTAATTAGGGTTATTTTTTAAAAACAAGTTGTATGCTTTTAATTTTTCGATAACACCTTTTGTATAATCCAATCTATCCATTGAAAGAATATATCGATAATGTCCATATTCTTTTTGTAGGCTATTTTTCACTTTTTGAACTTTTACACTACTTGCTTCTTGATTGAAGTTTTGAAAATCGATACTCATTGGGTAAACTTGAGTTTTAACTGGATAATTTTTTGATAAAACATATCCACTGCTAGTATCTGAATTAGTAAAAAATCTTATGGCACCTAAAAAATTTTGTTTGTATTCGGTTGTATGAAAACCAATAAGATTTGCTCCCAGGATTCCATCAATTAAGCTAGATATTGCATATTGTGGTATTTGTTTTAAACTTTCAAAACCCGGAAGTGGTATATGAAGGAAAAAACCAATCTGAGAGTCAGGCAGTTTGCTTCTAAGTAATTTAGGAAGAAGTAGTAAATGGTAATCATGAACCCAGATTAGGTCATCTTTCCGCAAGATTTTAAGCAGTGCATTGCAGAATTTTTTGTTGACATCAATGTACTTATCATATTCTTCACCCTGCCAATCAACAAGGTTTTTAAATCCATGAAAAAGAGGCCAAATCGTTTTGTTGCTAAACCCCAAATAAAATTTATCAATCTCTTGCTTTTCCAGAAAAACTGGGTAACTATTGTATAAAGAAAACAGCTCTTTTTTTACTTTCTCCTTTGCAAAATCGGGTATTTCATTTCCAGGCCAACCTACCCAAATATATTCATTAATTCCTTGGAAACTACGGTTGTCTAAATTCTTTAGATAAGATTTAATTCCTGTTGCCACACCACCTATACTGTCTTCATAAACTAAATTTCCTCCCGCCTCTTTTACTGTAATCGGCAGACGGTTAGATACTATAACCAGTCTCATAATCCTTTCTCCTTATTACGGTTAATTTTCTTCTTTCCCTCCAGAATCGGTTGATCTCATGGAAGAGGATTTTCGTAGTTTTTTCTGCTGCAGTTTCTGGCGAAAAGTTATTTTCCATATGTTGACGGCAGTCTGCTCTATTAATTTCATCAATCCTGGAAATTGTTTCTACCATCTGGTCAAATGTTTTAACCAGAAAACCTGTTTTTTTGTCTACAATCAGCTCACTAGCTGCGCCACGGTCAAAAGAAATGACTGGAGTTCCACAGGCCATTGATTCAGCCATTACCATACCGAACGGCTCGACCCAGTTTATTGGATTTAAGAAAGCTTTAGCATTAGAAAACAGATAATTTTTAAGTCTTAAATCTGCGGGGCCAAGATATTTAATTTGATTGCCATCAATTAGAGGCTTAATTTTTTGTTCAAAATAATTAATAGAATCTTCCCTGAAATTGTCGACAACTCCTCCAAATATGAGCTGTTCACCTGCTTTTTTCGAGGCCATTATTGCTTCGTAAAGGCCCTTTGCTGGTAAGATTTTTCCAAGCCATGTTAAAAATTCTCCTTTGTTCGGATTAAATTTGAATTTTGATAAATCCAAACTATTGTGCACGAATCCCATATTGCGGAAACCTCTAGGCAGTTCTTTGAGCATGGTTTTGCTGATGCTAATTGCTGAGATTTTGTTTGCATAGAGCTTCATAAAATATTTGTCCATATGGCTGAATTTATCCAGTGGCAGACGGCTGTGTATTGTCATTACTGACGGTACAGTTAAATTAGCCAGAAAACCCATAATCATTGGGTCGGTGTCCGAGGATAAGTGGGCATGGACTATATCAAAGTCTTGTGCTCTGCTGAAAGCTTCATTGTAATGGATAAAAGAAGGCAAGGCTGCAATCCAAGGAATATTTTTGTCCAGGAAGCTTTTTTCAAAAACATATTCCAAGTTGGCAGGAGTTTTGGATTTTTTAGTGGCAAACAAAGTAACTTCATGCCCGATATTAACAAGCCCCTTTACCAAACTATCAATCACGAGCTCTGTTCCCCCATAGTCTTTTGGAGGCGTATCAATCCAAGCAGGTGCTATTTGTAATATTTTCATCGTAGCCTTTTATTGATTGGTATGGTACATTTTGTCGGTGAGAATTTGAGTTCAAAAAAAGTATGAAAAACGTAACAAGTGACTAAGCTCTTTCAAAAATGCAAATAGTTTCCCAAAAAAACCAGATAAAATAGTTTTTATTGCAGACTGTAAGAGAACCCCTTACATAAAACTTACTAAAGTAACGTATTATGAGCCGTATGGAATTTAAAACTATATCTGGTGTAAAACTTCCTGTTCTGGGGATCGGTACTTGGAAGATGGGAATGGCCGGAGGTTTGACTGACAAACAAGAAATTGATGCCATTAAAGCAGCTGTTGATTTAGGGATGACCCATATTGATACTGCCGAAATCTATTCTGAGGGACATTCTGAGGAGCTTGTAGCAGAAGCAATTAAGGGCTATGACAGAAATGATCTTTTTATAACCACAAAGGTCTGGAGAACCAATCTTGAGTATGATGCTGTTATTAAAGCTGCAAAAGGGAGTCTGGAACGGTTGGAAACATCATACATTGATCTTTTATTAATTCATTGGCCAAATCCAGAAATTCCTATTTCAGAAACTATCGCAGCAATGGATTATTTAGTGGAACAGGGGTTAGTAAAGCACATTGGAGTTAGTAATTTTTCTGTTGAACAGATCAAAGAAGCTCAGGGTAATTCTAAAAATGCTATTTTTACAGACCAGGTTGAGTATTCTTTGGAAGACCTATCTCCGGAAAAAGATATCCTTTCCTATTGCCAGCAAAACAATATGTTTTTGACTGCGTATAGCCCACTAGGCAGAGGTAATTTGGCTTATCCTGGGTACAATCCCTTGCTTGATGAGATAGCTAAAAAATACAACAAAACAGTTGTTCAAGTAGCTTTAAACTATCTAATTTCCCGGGATAATGTCATTGCTATCCCTAAGTCAGGGAATGTAGATCATATCAAAGAAATCGTTGGTTCTGTAGGTTGGCAGCTATCCCAAGCTGATATTGAGATTTTAAGGGAAGAGTTTAGATAAGTTCCTGAAGCTCGGATTTAAGCTCAATAGAATTTGCATCTGAAAAAGTTAAAATACATATGCGACATTAAGTAGTTTGGACCATTACGCCAGAGCTTACCCAATCTTTAGTAGAATTAAAGGCTTGAAGGGGGTGAAAAGAATGCTTTCAAGCCTTAGAAAGTTCTCACAAACTTCGAGTCCATCTTTAGATTATATCAAATAGAATATAGTATGTAGCCCTACCCTTACCCATTCTTTTTATTAACTTTAAATCAATCAGTTTTTGAAAATCTAAGGCTCTGGTAGCTTTTGCCCTGTCTGAAAGTTTGGCATAATCTTTATCTGAAATAAAGCTTTTTTCTCTAATATATTCAAGAATTTTTAAATGATAGGGTTGCAAACTTGTTTGGGGAGTAATATTCACATTTGGCAAGATTTTTTGTACTCTTAAAAGCTCATCAATTATTCCCTCGGTAAAATACTCTAACCAGGAGGTAAAATCTATTCCATAAGAGATCAAATCATAATAATTTCCAAATTCTCCAACCTTTTCAAAATATCTAGTAACGTTTTGGTTGTAATAGTTTTCAAAACTAAATAGATTAAAAGTATTTAATCCCATTTCAGCCAGTAAAACTTTAGTAGCAAGCCTGGTAGCTCTGCCATTCCCATCTATAAAAGGATGAATTAAAACCATCTGTTTATGGAATATTCCAGCTAGTATTAGTGGGTCAATATTATCTCGGTTGCTATTCATAAACTCAACCAGGTCTTCCATTAAAGGTTTAATGTCTTTGATATCAGGTGGAAGAAATTTAGTTTGCCACGTCCTTGGGTCATTAACCACTACAGGTTTCCGTCTTAAGTGTCCAGATTCAAAGGTAGGCAACAGTCCCTCAGTAACTTGTTTTTGAATCTTTAAGATTAACTCAATAGACAGCCTAACCTGACCCTCTTCCAGCTTTTTATTCAGATCCTGAAGCGCTTGATTGTAATTTAGAACCTCTTTTTCGCTGTTTCTAATGTGAGTAGGTTTGTTTTTAAGGATTTTTTTAACCTCAGTTAAGGGAAGAGGATTACCTTCGATACTTGTAGAAGCATAAGTAGACACTTCTCTAGCTGTTCTTTCTAACTCAAGTAATACTACATTAGGAAATCTGTCATCGTTAAGCTCACTAACTAAAGAACTAATTCTCTTAATATTAGCTAAAAGATTATCAGTTATAGTGTATTTAGGGTTGAACATAACTGTATGGTCTAATTATAGACGATTATTAGACGATTGTCAATATTTAGCCTCAAAATGTTCTTTTAGAAATAGAAGTTTTTGGGAAATCTCAATCACCAAACAAGTGGGCAGTACAGGGCTCGAACCTGTGACCTGTCCGATGCCCATCGGACCGCTCTACTCCGATGCTACGTTCGGAGTCCGACTTGACATCGGACCAACTGAGCTATGGATTCATTTCTATTTTTTGATCTTTCACTATACGTTCTATTATCAC
>Ga0209211_10009230_pt1 | contig 13201 bp, 13 predicted proteins | sample RifGroA2_FD_183992 | JGI IMG/M metagenome (GOLD analysis project Ga0209211, IMG submission 183992) | Groundwater microbial communities from Rifle, Colorado, USA - Groundwater A2 (SPAdes) (version 2) | ecosystem: Environmental > Aquatic > Deep subsurface > Groundwater | place: Rifle, Colorado...
CACCCATAACGGAGAGATTGTCAGTCCTGTAGTCAAAGAGGCGGTAGCAAAGGCAAACATATCTTATCCATCGGGGAATGTCAGCAGGAGTCACTGGTAAAAGGGAGGATTTAATGGAAATAACAACATTACTGATAGGCCTGTACATTTTTATGCTCGCATCATTTGTGGGATATATGGTGATAATCGGTGTGCCGCCGCTTCTTCATACCCCGCTTATGGCTGCTACAAATGCCATATCAGGCATCTCACTGGTAGCGTCACTTGTAGTTGCCGGTGCACACTATAACCAGTTCTCAACTATACTCGGTTTTATTGCGGTCACCTGTGCCACGATCAACGTGGTAGGCGGTTTTTACATCAATGACCGTATGCTTAAGATGTTCAAAAGGGAGAAGAAGAAATGACCGGATATTATCTGCTCGAAACTGCATACCTGATTGCATCGGCACTCTTTATTCTTGGGTTAAAATTTCTGAGTTCTCCCGAAACTGCCAGACGCGGGATGTTCCTGGCAGAGATAGGCATGGCCATCGCCGTTATAGGGACGCTCCTCCATCATGAAATCATAAGCTATGAATGGATCATTGCAGGACTCGTGTTAGGGTCTGTCATAGGTATACCTATGGGCCGGGTGAAGATGACGGCCATGCCCCAGCGAATAGCGCTCTCCCATGCCTTTGGCGCCTTAGCCGCGGCCCTTGTCGGTATCTCTGAATACTACAGGCATGGTGGTGAGGTAGATAAGATTGTCATGGCCGCAATAGGATTTGAGGTCATGCTCGGCGCCCTGACATTTACAGGGAGTTTAATCGCTTCCGGTAAACTGCATGAAACAATAAAAGGCTCATGGTCTTATAAAGGCCAGAATATAGTGACCTCCGTCCTTCTGGCCTCACTTGCGGGTATGTTGATTTATATGATCATCTCACCTGCTAACGCGGCAGTCTTCTATATTATGATTGCCATGTCCCTTGTGTTCGGTGTTCAACTGGTCATGCCCATAGGCGCTGCTGATATGCCTGTGGTCATCTCAATCTTAAACTCCTATGCAGGTCTTGCAGCCGTAGCTACCGGATTTGTAATACAAAATAAGGTGCTTATCATCGCCGGCGCGCTCGACGGCTCATCAGGTCTCATCCTCTCTATTATCATGTGCAAGGCGATGAACCGCTCTGCAGCAAACGTATTCTTCGGCGGGTTCGGGCAGGTGTCTGCAACAACAGCGGCCCCGGCACCTGCACCAGCCGCAGCAGCAAAGGCGCATGCTGATGACGGAAAGCCGGCAGTCAAAAAGGTTTCCGCAGAAGAGGCGGCGCTTCTCTTCAGGGAGGCAAAGACTGTTATCGTTGTCCCCGGATACGGTCTGGCTGCTGCCCAGGCACAGCATGCTGTAGGGGAGCTTGCGGCAGTTCTTAAATCATTGGATATATCTGTAAAATATGCCATTCACCCGGTAGCCGGAAGGATGCCTGGTCATATGAACGTGCTTCTCGCAGAGGCGGGTGTACCCTATACGGACCTGATCGAGATGGAAGAAATCAATCCTGACTTTCCTGAGACGGACATCGCCATCGTCATCGGTGCAAATGATATTACTAACCCTTCTGCCCGCCATGACAAGAATAGCCCTATCTATGGGATGCCAATCCTTGATGTAGATAAGGCAAAGAGGGTGATTGTCTGCAAGAGGAGCATGAACCCGGGCTTTGCAGGTATTGATAATGAGCTCTATCTCCATAAGAACACATGGATGCTCTTTGGTGATGCAAAAGATTCTGTCTCAAAGGTCGTCACCTCAATGAAAGACCCAAATCTGAAGGCTGTTAAACCGGTATCCGTAACAGTAGAGGGACCTGATGTAAGTGGGCAACCTTCAGTCAAAAAGGTATCAATAGATGAAGCCATAACATTATTCAAAAATGCAAAATCTGTGATCATAGTCCCTGGATACGGGATGGCTGCCGCCCAGGCACAACACGTTGTAGGGGAATTTACAGAATTGCTCAAGGCAAACAATACATCAGTAAGATTTGCCATTCACCCTGTAGCCGGAAGGATGCCGGGTCATATGAACGTGCTTCTCGCAGAGGCTGGCGTACCCTATACGGACCTGATTGAAATGGAAGAAATCAATCCTGACTTTCCTGAGACAGACATCGCCATAGTCATCGGTGCAAATGATATTACCAACCCGGTTGCCCGTCACGATAAAAGCAGTCCTATCTATGGTATGCCAATATTGGACGTAGACAAGGCAAAGAGGGTGATTGTGTGCAAGCGGAGCATGAATCCCGGTTTTGCAGGTATTGATAATGAACTTTATCTCTTACCTAATACTTATATGCTCTTCGGTGATGCCAGGGCGAGCGTTGGAAAACTTGCAGACGCCTTTAAAAGTGTTGGTGCGTCGTAATGGGTTGACAGAAAAATATCTTTCCTGCTAATCTACATACTGACGAATCAAATCAAGATAAGATAAACCAGTCTTCTCATCTAACCATAACAAGGGAGGTATCAAAATGGGCATACAGGAAAACATTGGACAGGAAATAGCAAAGATGGCCTATGAGCTCTGGGAGAAAGGGGGATGTCTTCCGGGCGGGGAAATCCAGAACTGGCTCGAGGCAGAGCGGATAGTGACTGTAAGATATGTAAAAAAGAGCACACCAAAGGAAACATCTATGAAAGCCGCCTCCTTTGAGAGAATGCCGGTTGAGCTGAAAAAGGCTACCCCCAGGGAGATGAAAAAGGAAGCCTCAGAGAAAAAGGCTCCGGCCAGAAAGACCACGAAGAAAGCCGAATCCACAAAAGTGGGCCCGAAAGAGGTAAGGAAGAGCAAGTAACTCCAGCGGCCGTGTACGCTAAATTTACTTACTTCTGAAAAATCCAAATGAATAAGATAGTTACGGAAAATGAGAAAAGGATTCTTTCTCAGGCACTATGGGATTTAAACCTGACACCAGAGGAATTTCTTGAGATAATAGAAGGTAAAAGTACCAGAGAATGGCCTGACAGGGGTTTTTGTGTGGCAAGGATGCTTGAAAGCATTAACTGGTTTGACATAGTTAAAATTATCAAACCAAAAGAAATTTGCAACCTTTGGGGTGAAGCAAAGAAATATGTAAGACGTAAATCAATAAAGGATGGGATGGAATTTGCCTGCAGAATACTACGATAAATTACTTTATCCATTGCAGGATAAGGTTATTCCAGCATTTCAAGATTCTCCATTTTACCTTACAGGTGGAACCGCTCTTTCGAGGGGATATTATAATCACAGATATTCTGATGATCTGGACTATTTTGTCAATGATCATCCTGACTTTCTCAGGATAGCAGAAAGGCAGATTGAAAAATTAAGAAAGATGTTTGATGATATTACTATTGCAGTTAAAGACACCAACTATTATAGGATTTTTGTTGCCACTGAAAGATTAAAGGTAGAAATGATTAATGATGTGCCGTCGCACATAGGAACATTGGTTGAGCATCCTGTGATTGGGCTTATAGATTCAAAGGAAAACATCCTCGCAAATAAATTGACTGCTTTGATAGATAGAACGCTGCCTAAGGATGTTGTTGACATATATTTTCTTCTTAAAGACAAGTTAAGTATAAAAAAGGCATTGTCTGATGCTGAGAGTAAAGCCGCGGGTATTTCGCCTCTGCTAGTCGCAAAAATGATGTCTGACTTTAACTATGGCGTTATAGAAAAAGAGATCAAATGGATAATCCCTGTATCAGGGGAGACCATTAAGCAGTACCTGAATACTCTTTCAATTTCCATAGTTGAAGGTACTATTTAAGGCCAATGTACATTTAACCATCTTTTCCTTTTATAAATCCCTTCTACATGAGGTCTGAAATGTTTCAGTCTTGTTTAATACCTCTTAATATCCTGGCTAATTCTCCTTTACCGATATACCCTGAAGCGAGTGAAATCATTGCATCATACAGTTTACTTTTAGGGTCTGAAACACTGATCCCATTCAGATCGAGAAAGACGAGCGCTGATGCAAGGGCTGTTCTCTTGTTACCATCTACAAATGGATGATTTTGGCTAATATGGAAGGTATAGGCTGCGGCCATTTCATAAAGACCAGAGTGGAGAAACCTTCGTGAAAAAGAGGCATAAGGCATGGCTACTGCTGAACTGAGAAGACTCATATCCCTGATCCCCTCAGATCCACCATAGCGTTGTATCTGGTCAGCATGTACCTCAACAATCTCAGCAAGGGTTAAGAAGGTAATCTTTTTCATCTACCCTGCGAGTTTCCGAAGGGTCTCTCCATGAACCCTGTTTACCTTGTCCAGTGCTGCCTTGAATCTTTTTTCCATTTTGACATTTTCAACAGGAGAAATAATCAGGTTACGGCCATCCGTTGTAATTTCAAGGGGGGTATTCTTATCCACTTTTAAAAGATCCAGGATGGGCTTATCTATAATTAACGCAGCACTGTTACCATGGGAAACCAATTTTTTAATCATATTCTTATCCTCTAAATATATTAATGTATACACATTGTAGCATCATTGTATAAAGGCGTCAAAATCCTTCTTCATGGAAGCCGGCAAGAGAAACGTTTCGTAAATATTTCTGTTGATACCTGCTTACTCTGAAGAGCCTCTTTCTCTTTTCAATATCAGTCATAGGGTAGTGTTTCCCATTTCCGGTGGCAAGATCGGCCGACAAGCATGTATTCGATGCCGGCGTCGTCAAGAAACAGGCACAATTCCTTAAGATATTGTATAAGTGGGTTATCATACATTAATATTTATCCTTCAATATTGAAAGTTCGTTTCTCATAAACTCCCTGAGCTCATTTTCACTAAGCTCAGGATATCTTTGTCTCAGCCCGGCAAGCTTCAGCTCAATGGACAACATGGTCACATCCGCCCATGCTCTTATTCTTTTTTCTACTTCTGCATCAGAAATAATTTTCATGGAGCCTATTTCTCTTCTGGCATCAAAGTCTGTAAATATTCATTCAGTTTTGCTTTAAAGCGTAAATAGACATCCTCTATGTTTGCAATACCTTCCTGCATGCGATTCCAGTCTTTATGAAAAACATAGCGGGGGTTTTCATCACAACAGGCTCAGGGGATCTATATCCACCTCAACCTGTGCGCTTTTATTCATACCGGGGACGCTTCCCGTCGTGGTGTGTCCCTGTCTCTGCCGCTTCAGTTCATCAAGCGATTTTCTTACAATCCTGTTCAGTGTCTTTGCGTCTTTTCCCTTGATTATGATATGCCAGCGGTGTTTGCCGCGTATCTTGCTGAATGGCGCTGATACAGGGCCAAGTATGTCTATCCCTTCCGCACTGTTACGAACTAAGATTTCTTTGAGCCTCTCTGAAGAAGATGCCACATGGTCTTTATTATTACCCTTTATGAGAAGCCTTACAAGCCTCTTGAACGGCGGGTAACCGAGCGCCTTTCTAAAGGAACTCTCATCACTGTAGAACCCCATAAAGTCATGTCCCGATGCATGACGTATAGCATAGTGATCAGGATTGAATGTCTGGACTATTACCTCGCCGCCCTTAGTCCCCCGGCCTGCCCTGCCGGCCACCTGCGTCAGGAACTGGAATGTCCTCTCACCGGAACGGAAGTCGGGGAGATGCAGGGTAGCATCTGCAAGGAGGACACCTACCAGTGTTATATCAGGAAGGTCCAAGCCCTTTGTGACCATCTGCGTCCCGATAAGTATGTCTGCCTCCTTATTCTTCATGCTCTGAAAGATGCGCATATGGGCGCCTCTCTTAGTAGTTGTATCCCTGTCCATCCTGACTATCCTTGCATCCGGCAGGAGTTTCTTCAGCTCTTCCTCGACCCTCTCAGTGCCGGCGCCGAATGCCTTCCACCTGCTTCCGCTGCATTGCGAACAGGTATCCGGAGGTTTAATAATATAATCGCAGTAATGGCAACAGAGGTTGCCGTCTCCTTTATGATAAGTTAGTGATACACTGCAATTAGGACATTCAGGTGAATGGCCGCAATCAAGGCAGAGAAGGAACGGGGAAAATCCACGCCTGTTCAGGAAGAGCAAAGACTGCTCGCCCCTCTCAATCCTTGATTTGATTGCATCAAGCAGGTCAGCCGTGAAGATAGTAAAACCTTCTTTCTTCCTCAAGTCCACTATCTTTACTGATGGAAGCGGAAGGTTGTTTATCCTGTCAGGAAGGGACAGATAGACGTATTTTCCTGTTTGAGTATTATAATAAGATTCAAGCGATGGAGTGGCAGAACCCAGCATCACAACCGCCTTTGACAGTTTCGCCCGCATGACCGCAACATCGCGGGCATTGAATCTGAAACCCTCTTCCTGCTTGTATGTATGCTCATGCTCCTCATCTACAACGACAAGTCCAAGCTTATCAACCGGAGCAAAGACCGCTGACCTGACGCCTATTACAACATCAACTTTGCCTTCCTTTATCCTGATCCACTCACATCTCCTCTCAGCCTCTGTCAGACCGCTGTGCAGCACTGCGACTTTATCTCCGAATCTGGAGACAAACCGCATTATAAGCTGAGGCGTTATTGCTATCTCAGGTACAAGTACTATACCCCTCCTTCCCCCCTTGATAACCTCCTCCAGTGCAGACATATACACCTCGGTCTTACCGCTTCCGGTGATGCCATGAAGTAGATGGACAGCAAAACTGCCACTCGTGATTGAATCCGATAATTTAAGGAGAACATCTTTCTGTGGAGTCGTAAGACCCGGCGGTACAGAAACCTCATCACTCACTTCCCTAAATGAATCAGGGATATTAAACTTTTTCTTTGATACAGCCGCCGCTTTACCCTCCGGTATTCCGGCAAATGCTGTCTTCAGAACCATACCTATAGGGAACATATAATATTCAGATGCCCACTTGCATAGGGAGAGCATTGTTTTATCAATAAGAGGGTCAGGATCAAGAATACTGTATACCGGCTTTATCTCTTCTACGGAAATCCTGTTCGGGTGATGAGGGGGGAGTTCTTTTGACGTATCAATGATATAGCCGGTGATCTTTTGTTTACCAAATGGGGCGATTACACGTTTACCAACACTGGCCTGATCTTCAAGCTCAGGCGGACATCTGTATGTGAATAAATCTTCGAAAGGTCTTGGGACTGCAACATGCAAAAACATAGGCTGATATTACCATGTTTTCAATCCGGCGGGAAAGGAATCTGAAGACTCTCTAATATCTCCACAATGCGGCCGAGCAATTCATACGGCCCCATGGCTAAGTCTCCTTGCAACTTCCTTCTCAAGTTGCCCTGCATTCCATTCAGGATGAGTTTTACCAAGATGCGCCTTTAGCATCCTGTATGCTGATTCCCATAGATTGAAACCTATACGAAGCCTCTCTGCAGGCGTCTTATTCCGCAGCACTTCTGCCATAATATCGTCAATAACCTCAATCTGGCCTGCATCTAATCTCATAGCTCTCCCTTATGTGAGAAGTTACACTATTCTCACCTGAAAATCCACCATCACACCTGAATCGAATTTTTAATGATAGATATGGACAAGCTGAAATCACTAAGGACTTGGACGTTTACTACATAACAATCGTTCGGCATTTAAAAGCGTCAGAAAGACGAATGCGTGATCGCAAGACCTGACCCCGACCGCCCTGCATGAAAGGGTCAGGTTTCTTTATTATCGAGAAATCTTTCCAACCCTGCCGTCTCTAACCGGTGCAGTGGTAGTAGTGAAACTCCAAAATACATCATCTGCCATAGTATTGCCCGCTGAATCCTTTACGCCTGTAGTTATGATAACAGAATAGGGTGTACTGTAGACAAGGCCTGCATTTGGCGTAAAGATGACTGTAGCGAAATCATCGGTAAAGGTAAAATTGCCCTGCACTGTCTCATCTGGAATATAGACATAGATTGATTCAGCTATCGTTGATGTATCTATTGGCTCGGAGAACGTTACACGTACCTGACTGTTTACTGCTACACCGCTTGCATCATCAGCTGGATCTTTAGAAATTACAGTGGGCGGCGTAGTGTCAGGCGCAGCGACTGTAGTAAAGTTCCACGAGTAGTCCTCTGCAAGTGCATTCCCCTCCGCATCCGTAACGCCGGCTGTTATTGTCGCGGTATACGTCGTACTGTAGGCAAGGGCTTCCGATGGTGTAAATGTAGCGGTTTTGGTATCAGGATTATATGTTACAGTGCCTCTCAGATTGTTTACTCCATCACCGCTAACCATAAAGGTTGTCCCATTAATCGTTGCACCGTCCATAGACTCGTTAAAGGTTGCAGCGATGTTGGCATCTGTCGGGAAAGGCCCGGCTGTATTGGTTGCGTTTGTTGACGCTATTGCCGGAGGTGTGGCGTCTCCGACACATGGGTATGCCGTGACGTTTCCAAACGACACCGGTGTCGGGTTATCTACACAGGAGACCATGCAGCTCATGAAAAAGTCGTGTTGCGGATCATCCGGAGGGATATCATCAGCAATCTCCTTGGGACCTTTAACTACCTGAAGTATGGGCTTTCCTGCTTCATCGAATGTCTTTTCCCATTTACAGAGGTCCATACACCCGCTCTTTGCCTCTGCGTCACACTTCCATACCGGAGCTGTTTGCGCCGGCAGCAGGAGGTCAGAGTGTGCCGGCTCCGGGGGGATGCTGTCCGTAACGGCATCTGTAGCAATACAGATATTGCAAGGCCAGATTTCGTCAGGGAAGAGGTCTTCCGGCTTCCCCTTCTCAGCCTCAGGTTTAGGCGGCTCCTCCGGCGGGGCCTCGTTTTCCTTGGCATAACACTGTGCTATGAATGCCTTTGGGTCTTGCTTCAATTCTTTAAATGTTGCCAGCGAATCCAGTGTCTCCGGGAAATCGGGTTTTGAGCTATAGGAAGTAGAGGATGCAGAGGCGAGCTCTACCTTGCTGGCTGCCTTGCTCCCCGCAAGGGGTATCGGGAAATGCGGGGAGATATCAATAATATCCTTAGTAATAGCTCCAAGGGGGGTATTGAAGCCGGCAGTGACCTTGATCCTCAGCAGAGTATCCACATTGAATGAGGCGCCTGCCCTTACCCCTGAATAGATTCCGAGAGCAGCGAGGCGGTCATTAAAAACATCAAACTCTCCGCTTCTACGCTGATTTGTTCCCTCGGACAGGGCTATGCCGAACTGGCCTCCGGCCCCGGCCTCGATCGTCGGGGTAACCTGGATGTACGCCGTCGGTTTTATACCTGCGGTATTAGCAAGGGGTTTTACCCAATCTGGAAGTAATTTATAGGGATCTTTATCTGCCGGAAATGTCAATGGTGCCGAGGCCTTTGCATACACGGACGGCCGGTTCTCCTTGTCAGAACGGGACTCATAGGGGAGGAAATTGAGGGCCCCATAATCGGGGCGGCTGAAAGGGCCGCTCTTCGGCGGACTCCAGACGTCATCATCCCCTGTCCCCCGGTTGCCCAGGCCGATCTGGCTGATCCAGCCGGTTCGACCTTCCTTAAAGTTTGAAACAGCCGGTTTTGGTGCGGTGTTGTTTTCCACGCCCGGCATGATACCGTAGAGGTCGGAGAGCTTGATCGCCACGTCTCCCTGGGCATCCGGCGGCAAGATCCAGTAGGTGTGATCCGTTACGAAAGCATCCGCCACCCCGGTGTTTGATTCGTAGTTAAATACCGGCTGAACCGAAAAGGGGCCAAGAGGGGTAATCACCTCAATGGCAGGGGGTTTGATCTCGATCGACTTGCTTTTCTCCTCGGTGGATAGATTCAGTCCATAGCCAAAGAGTATCTGATGCCCCCCTGCAAAGGGAAAGGGATTAAAATTATGCCCCCCGAACTCTACCCGGCTGAGGTCTATATTCTATGAGACGGCATCAAACTTCCCGAGGACAGGAAGTTCAATGTGCATCTTCCGGTACCCCTTAAACCGGGCATTGACCCTGTCAAAGTCGAGGTACCCCACCTCCTGCCTCACCTTCACGTCGCCAATGCCTATATTGATGTCAACGCCGGAGCGGAGCGGTCCTGCGTTAGATACCTTAGGCGAAAGTTCACGGAGCGTACAGAGTGCGGCATCAGCCATTAAGTGTCCGCTTCCGCCGCGTCCGTTCCATAGATTCCCTTCCTCAACAAGGGTACTGCCGGTGTATATCTGTCTTGAATAATCGTTGCATTTGGATATCTGCTTCAGGCAGGATCCAGCCCCGAAAAGCTCACATAAGGTATTCAGCGACTCAAGGACAAAGGATTGATCACAATCATTTTTTACCACCCCTTTAATTGCATTCCCCTCCCTCAGGAGCTTAGCCTGTGGATCTTCCGATGGAATTACAGGGTTAGGGTTCACTGCTACATTCTGGTTTTCGTTCGATGTAGCCCCGCCACCTGCACCGCAGCCTCCTATTGCAAGAGAAGCCGCAATACTCAGGACTAAAATGAAATATGTATATTTTGTTTTCATACCCCTCTCCTTATGTATGAACCTTTATAAACAATACATGAAGTACCCTACAGCAAACTACACAGAATAGGTAACAAACTACATAGAAATACTAAATTAAGTAATACCTCACCCTACGGCGCAAGTTGGGACTCAGTTATCGCAAGATCCTCAACTGTCACACTGACCGGTGTAAGACTTACCATCATGTCCGGCACTACAGCGGTCCAGTCAGCAGTCGCCGGACACATCGTTTGGATACGCTATGTATGGATTGAGTTAATAATCCTTAAGTATTATTGCAACATTTATACCTCTTAAGTCTCCTGACTAATCTACAATCATACCGTAAATTAGTCGCATACACAGACACAGATGGCTTTCACTGTTTATGCAGAACTAAATATCTGCTATAGTAATACACCATTTAATGGAGCGTAATATGTACACTGACTTTCTTATCGTTGCAGAGAATGCGGCACGGACTGCCGGCAATATCCTGCTTAAACACCTTGGCCAGCCCCTGGATGTGGAATTCAAGGGGGATGTGGACCTTGTCACCAAGGTAGACCGTCTATCTGAAGAGGCTATTGTTGCAATTATCCGCGACAGATATCCTGACCATCAGATATTGGCAGAGGAAGGGACAACGCAGGAAGGACATTCAAAATACCGCTGGATTATAGACCCCCTCGACGGGACGACCAACTTTGCCCATTCATTCCCATGCTTTGCAGTATCTATCGGACTTGAAGCCGCTGGGAAGATGGTTGCCGGTGTCGTGTATGACCCGGTAAGAAATGAGTGTTTTACTGCAATAGACGGAAGCGGCGCATACCTTAATGGTAATCCAATCAGTGTGTCGAGTGTAGACAATCTTGACAGAGCACTTCTCGCAACAGGATTTCCCTATGACCGGAGGGAACATCCTGATAAATATATTGCACTATTCAGGAAGTTTATGATGAAGGCTCAGGAAATCAGAAGGCCGGGGTCTGCATCTATAGACCTGTGTTATCTCGCATCCGGCCGCATAGACGGCTTCTGGGAATGTAAGCTCAAGCCATGGGATGTGGCAGCAGCGGTTGTCATAGTCAGGGAAGCCAGCGGGAAGCTGAGTGATTTCAACGGAAATGAGTACAGTATATATGGCAATGAGACACTCGCAAGCAATGGCAGGATTCATGATGAGATGGTCAAGGTAGCAAGTCGAGTAGGCAGAGGCCCTAATTCCGGTATTTTTCAGAAGATCTTTATTCCGAAAACAGGACATAGAGTCAACAGCATGGCTTTACCATGATTTCAAGATAGCCATCTTTTAGCCGATAAATATTTGGCCGTCCCTTATCCCTTATCCCCTTATCTATGAAGGGCTGTAAATTTAATGTTTGGATTGGAGGTGGATATGTTTGTTTTTAGGGTCATAACAGGCTTTATTGGATTAACAATGATTGCCGGTATCGCCTATGGAGGTGAACGGGTCGTAATGAAACCAAGAGTCCCCATTGATCAACTATCAACTGTCAAGACTATAAAGAACCCCCTCCACCATACCCCTGATAATATTGCAAAGGGGAAGATTATCTACATGGGGAAAGGGAGATGCATTCTCTGCCACGGGGCCGGAGGGGATGGGAAGGGTCTTGCGGGAATCGTACCGGATTCTCAACCTTCTCCAAGAAATTTTCGCAATTCAGACTGGCAGAAGGCCAGAACTGACGGAGAGCTGAAATGGATAATTGCCTATGGGGTCCCAGGTTCCGGAATGCGCGGGCATAGTGCAATTCTGACTGATGATAATGAGATCTGGCAGGTCGTTCTCTACATTAGATCATTTGGACAGTAATAGCCCTGACTCTCACCCTGCCTCACGCCAGTTTTTCCCGACACCGGTATCTACTTTAAGAGGCACAGCAAGGCTCATTACGCCCTCCATTTCTTCTACAACAAGGTCCTTTGTGACCTGCAGATCATCTTGAGGCATTTCAAATAACAGTTCATCATGCACCTGGAGTATCATCTTTGCCTTAAGTCCTTCCCTGATAAGCCTTCTCTGAATATTTATCATTGCGAGTTTTATTATATCCGCAGCGCTGCCCTGAACCGGTGTGTTTATAGCAATCCTCTCTCCAAACTGTCTTATGCTGTTATCTTCACTTGCCAGTTCAGGGACATAGCGGCGCCTGTTGAGCAGTGTTGTCACGTAACCGTTCTCTTTTGCCTTAACAATTGTATATTCTATAAATGACTTAACTCCCTTATGTCGTAAGAAATAATTATCTATATACTCCTTTGCCTCGTTCTGGGATATCCCTATATCCGATGCGAGGCCATATGGGCTTATGCCGTAGACAATCCCGAAGTTAACGGCCTTTGCCCTCCTCCTCATTTCAGGGGTTATATCTGATGGAGAGAGTCCGAATATCTCCACTGCAGTCCTTGCATGTATATCCTCATCATGTTTAAACGCCTCCGTCAGGAGTTCATCTCCTGACATATGGGCAAGGATGCGTAACTCTATTTGTGAGTAGTCGGCAGACAAAAGCACGCAACCGGCATCAGCTATGAATGCCTCTCTGATACGCTGGCCCATTTCCGTACGAATAGGAATATTCTGGAGGTTCGGTTTACTGCTCGATAGCCTTCCTGTTGTGGTTACTGTCTGACTGAAAGATGTGTGCACACGGCCGGTATCAGGGTTTATCAGACTCAGAAGTGCATCTACATAAGTTGATTTGAGCTTTGCCAGTTGCCTGTAAGACAGGATCTCTGCCGGCAGTT
>Ga0209211_10009232_pt1 | contig 13201 bp, 7 predicted proteins | sample RifGroA2_FD_183992 | JGI IMG/M metagenome (GOLD analysis project Ga0209211, IMG submission 183992) | Groundwater microbial communities from Rifle, Colorado, USA - Groundwater A2 (SPAdes) (version 2) | ecosystem: Environmental > Aquatic > Deep subsurface > Groundwater | place: Rifle, Colorado...
TGGGCCAACTGGTGACTTGCCCCCTTCTTCCTCTCCCAGTCCGTGGCTCGCTCCCTGCAGTGGGCAGTTCGCGCTTGTCGCGTGGTAGAAACTGCGGATCCTCCGATGCGAGGTATGCAAGACAAGCAATCAGGACCGCGTTGTTTTTCAGATCGTCAAAGACCAGCTTATCGTACGTGTCCCTGTTGGTATGCCATGTATAGATGTTGTAGTCCCAACTCAATGCTCTCAATCCGAATCCGGGGGCACCCGCCGCAATGAACGAGGCATTATCGCTTCCGCCGCCCGACGGCATGCCGGGAACTTCAAGGTTGATATGGGTGGTCACCTCTGCAGGAATCCGCGAGAGCCAGCGGGCCAGAAACTCTCCTGCACGGATGAACCCCTGGGCCGAAATGCTGACGATGCGTCCAGTGCCGTTATCCTGGTTGAACGCAGCCTGCAGTTTGTTGACGATTTCCGGATGATCCTGAACGAAGGCGCGTGAACCGTTCAACCCTTGCTCTTCGCTCCCCCAGTGCCCTACGAGGATCGTTCGCTTTGGATTCGGGTAGTACTTTTTCAGAAGCCTCATGGTTTCCATCATGAGGATGGATCCGGTCCCGTTATCCGTCGCGCCGGAGGAACCGTCCCACGAGTCGAAGTGTGCAGAGAGGATGACATATTCATCGGCCTTCACGGTCCCCGGGAGCGTCGCAATCGTATTGAAGGTCGGCACTGCACCAAGGAATTTCGCTTCTGCAGTGACGCGGATGACCGGATTCTTGCCGTTGTCCGCGAGGCGATACAGGAGGTTATAGTCTTCGAGACTGATGTCGAGGACGGGGACCGTGCTCGTGACCGCTCCGAAGATCTTGTTCACACCCCAGCCCGACGACCAGCGGGAGGTCAGCACTCCCACGGCGCCCGCGTTCTCCAGCACTCGTGCAAGAGAATCCTGGCGATATCCCGTTTTCCGGATGCGGGTGTTCCAGTTATCCCCGATGCGTTGCCGGTGCGCTTTCAGGCTGTCGAAGGAGGCGGTAAGCCCAAACTCCTGCCAGTTCGAATCGGGTCGGCCTGTGGGTTGTGGTTGCGAAGTCAGGACGAACTTTCCTTTCACTGAAGGATACCATTTCACGTACGCTGCCGAATCGGCAAGGTCGGGAAGGATGACGAGTCCCGCCGTGAGGCCCCCCTTTTTAGTCCCGGGACTCCAGGCGAGCATCGTTCCCTCCAGCGTCCGGACGCGTGGCTCGATCAGGTCGATGTGGGTGATCCCCCGCTCCCATCCCCTCCACTGGCCCCACTGTTCGTTTTGAGCGTTGATTCCCCAACGTTGGTAGGTCGAGACGGCCCAGTCATGAGCTTTCTTCATGGAGGGGGTGCCGACTAAACGCGGGCCGATCACATCGAGCAATTCATGGGCGAGAGTTTCCAAACGCGAGGAGTCCATCGCCTCGCTCCAGAAGTTCTTGAGAACGGGATCGTTGGAGGGAAGGGTCTGGCCGGAAAGCGGGATGACCAAAACCGTGATGAGAAAAAGGGATGGAAGAGAGAAACGTTTCATAGTGGCTCCTGGGACTGAATGTGAGACTGGAATGCTGACAACCCGTTGCTGAATCGGGTTGAGGAAAAAGTATCATAAAAACATGGCCGTTTCAAGGATGAAAAAGAAAAATCCTTTGAGAGGAACGGGAGTTTCTTCCTCCCGATCTTCAGTCCCGATGTTCATACCGCCCCAAATTGTCCCCAAATGCTTGTGCGTTGAGCCAAATCTCTCTATACTCACTCACTGCGACCGGCGTCCGGAAGTCAGGGCGCTTTGTTCCCTCATTCGAGAACCAACGACGACTCCCCATGATTAACGTAGCCATTATTGGATGCGGAAGTATCGGGGAAATTCACGCCCAATGCCTACAATCTGTTGAAGGAGCCCGGCTCGGGGCGTTCTGCGACGCCTTCGAACAGCGGGCACAGGAACTCAGCCGGAAATTTCAAGGGTCGTATGCGACGACCGATCCTGCGCGCGTCTTCTCCGACGATTCCATCGACGCCGTGTACATTTGCACGCATCATGACACCCACAGCCTCCTCGCGATCCAGGCGGCCGAGGCGGGGAAACACGTCATGATGGAGAAGCCCCTCGCCCTTACGCTGGATGAATGTTACCGTGTCGGCAACGCGGTTGAGAAATCCGGGATCTCGTTGATGACCGGATTCAAAATGCGCTACTATCCCTCGGTCGCGAAGGTGAAGCAGTTCATCCCGAATCCCATTATCACGGTGGCACAGATGATGGACGGTCATTGGCCATCCGATTTCTGGGCCAATGACCCCGTCAAAGGAGGAGGGAATGTCCTTTCCCAGGGCTGTCACACGATGGATCTTGTCTATTACCTGAATGAATCGGAGCCGGAACGGATCTATGCCGAAGGGGGAAACTTTACGCACGAAGGGGTGAAGATCATCGATAACATCATTGCGACAATCCGGTTTGCGAACGGAAGAGTGGCGAGCGTTGTCCAGGGGGACAGCGGGCAGACCCCTCTCGTCTCCAAATTTTCCTTCCAGGTGATGGATGGAACGCGGACCGCGCACTTGCACGACAGGATGAAAACAGCGACTCTCTTCGACGGGGAGAAGGTTGTCGAACACAAGGACCCGGAAGAGTACGGCTTCCAGGAGGAAAACCGCGACTTCATCCGGGCGCTTGAAAAGAAAGAGAAGCCCCCGATCACACACCGGGATGGACTCAGGGCAACGCTTCTTATCCTGAAGGCGTTCGAATCCATCAGGACCGGACTTCCGCAGGATGTTCGTTTCTAATCATCTCCCATAACGATTGACACGTATCGGAGTTTCATGCACGCAGTTCCTCCGGCAGAATGGCATACGTATCGCCGCGACAACCAATTAACGGGACGTTGTTCCACTCCCGGAGCGATCATCCATCCCTCCGTACAGTGGCAGTACGCGCTCGGGGGGAGTGAGAACGAGGTCTTTGTCGCACGCAAGACAGACGGCAGCAGCGACCTTCTGCTCGCGTATGGAGGATGTGTTGTCCGTACCTCGTGGCATGGAGAAATTGTCTGGAAGACGCCAAGCTATGGCCTGAACGCGATCGGGAGGGTGGTTGACATGGACGGCGACGGCATCGAGGAGATCCTCGCGTCCACCGGCTATGAAGTCTTCGTCCTGTCAGCGGAAGACGGACAAGTCCTGTTGCGGAACTATGTCGGTTACCCGGCTTCTGCCGGAACCCCTGCCAACATGATGCTCTGCCACCGTTTCGATCCCTCGTCCGCGGGGATGCACCTGATTGTACCGATGATGAGCTCGAAGAAGGTCCGGGTGTTTGATTTCCGGAAGGGCGCGGCAAATGTGCGGCTTGCCCACACGCTCTGGATGGACGACGCCTACCACCCGACGATTGCCGCTGCGGATCTCGACAACGACGGGATCGACGAGCTGGTGGTCTCCAAGCTTTGCGGCGTATACGTGTTCGATGTTCTGAGCGGTAGGATGAAGTCGACGGTACGGTGGACCTCGAACGGCGAGCGCCACCGCAACTATGGATTGCTTCAGCTCATCGACATTGATAACGATGGCAATCGGGATATTGTCATCGCGGCGGACCGGGTTGCGCGGCACTTCTCCGTTCTGAAGAACGACGGGAGGGGAAACTTTTCGCTCCTGTGGGATCGCTTTGTTGAGTTCATCTATCCAGATGATACCACTGAGGTGCGCCATACAGGAAACTCGATCAGCGATATCGATGGCGATGGCAGACGGGAACTTGTCGTGTCACTCTTCAACGCGCGGGGGGACGGACGATGGTGGCTGGAAATCATCGACCTGGTCTCCGGGGCCATCAAGCAAGAACTGCCCGACCGGTATCTCTGGGGTGTCCAGGATATTGACGGTGACGGTATCTCGGAACTTCTTGTGAGTGAGGAACAAGCACGCCAGCCGAAGCCTTTCTCTGTTTCAGAAATTCTCAAAGGTGAAGGGGAAAAAACGAGAGTCCTCTGGTCCGCTCCTGCTGTTCGGTTTGCCGGAAGATCACTCAGGCCTGAGGGGTGGCGGTCGAATTTTCGGGATGTTCCCTTTAAGCACGATGAAACGTGGACGGATCACCGGAGGGATTCCAGCTCACTGTTTCTGTTTGAGCCTTCCCGGAAAGGGATGGAAATCAATCTTGTGGAATTGAAGATCGCGAAGGGGAGCTCTTCCACTCAATCGACTCCTCTCGAAGGATCTCCCCATCCGGTGATGGTGAATTTGGCCGATCTGAATGGGGATGGTGTGAAGGAACCGGTTCTTTCGGACGCGGCGGGGACGTTGCGCGTGCTTGGACGAAACGGGACAATTCTTTCGCAATTCACGACCGGTTACCGGCTTCAGATGGAAGGGTTTTTCGCTGCCCGTCCCTCTCCCACTCCCATCGTCTTCAGGGAAAAAGAGGGAGGTGGGCCCTTGGTGGCAATTCCGGACAACAATAACTCTCTCCACGTTCTCAGCGGGAGCCACAAAGGGGATTCACCGCAACGAACGTGGATTGCGCGGGGACGGGGACACATTGGTTACGACCTCTGTTACCACTCCTATTCTGTTGCCGATGTCGATGGAGATGGCATGAGGGAGCTTTTTGCCGTCAATCCGGATGTCCCCGACTCATCGGAACTCGTGGCCTATTCCTCCGATGGCAAGGTAAAACGGTCCTGGAAAATCCCCGGTGCTCCTTCGCCCTCTCCTGTCCGTGTGGGAGTGTACGAGTGGATGGTGGCGCCGAATAAGGAGACCCCAAGCATCATCGCTTCGTTCTACGCGTCAGAATCCATGAACTCCGAGCAGACGGTTTGTATCGACCTGGAGGGAAAACAACTTTGGCATCATCGTTTTCATGGGGAAGGGGAATGGGGACGGGGGGTGGGTCCTTATTGCTCCTATTCGCTTCTTTCCCGCAAGGGGGATATCCAACGACTTTTGTTTCTCGCAAAGGATCTCTTGTGTGAAGTGAATGCTGAAACGGGTTCCTGGAATCGCGAGCCCTGGCTCCTTTGGCACGCAACGACCGTTGCCATGGGTCAACCGGACTGGGACTTTACCAACGAGCGTCACGCCGATTTCGGCACGGAGAAGGACCCATTTACGGCGTACGGTTCACCGATGCTGATCGACCTTGATGGGGACGGTGAGGAGGAGATCCTCGTGGGAGCCTGCTTCGGAGGTACGGGGGCGCTGAAACAGGACCATTCGGTTCTCTGGTGGAAGCGGACGCCGTTTACCGATATCATGATGCGGATGCCGGGAGTTGCGGACCTGGAGGGGAACGGGAGAATGTTTGTAGGTATTTGTCATGCCAACGGTGTTCTGACCTGCTATGAAGGTGCGAACGGAAGGGAGGTATGGTCGCTTCCGCTCAACAGTACGACCTCCGATATTGTTTCGTGCGATATTGATGGAGATGGAAGGGAGGAGTTCATCGCCGGGACCACCGACGGTCGGTTGATCGCCGTTGGGACCGGAAGCGATGGGAAGGGATGCATCAAGTGGGCACTTTCCCTCGGCTCGGCGCTCGGCAACCCGGTGATTGCCGACGCCGATGGGGATGGACTGCCGGAAATTCTGGTAATGACCGGGGACGGATCGCTGGTGTGTGTCGGTTCGACTTCATCATGAAATGTTCACGTAAGAAAGGCTGATCGTATGCGTCAGGTCCGGATTGCCACAACCTCGTTCCTTGTGGAGGATACCCCCCACATGGTTCGCATGAATTTGGATCGTTCGGTGGAGTATATCGAACTCGCAGCAAAAAAAGGCGCGGACATTCTCTGTCTGCCGGAGATGGTCACGACCGCGAATGTGTCCCCCGAGCATGAATATGAAGCGGAGGAATATCCGGGTGAGTGGACCAGGGTCTTTCGGTCAGCCGCAAAGGAAAACAAGATCAACCTGGTTGCTCCATATCTTGTGCGGGAAGGGAAGCGTGTTTATAATCAGGCCACGGTTATCGACCGGAAAGGAACGGTCGTTGGGTTTTACCGAAAGATTCAACCTACGGCAGAGGAAAGCAAGCACGTGACGCCGGCCGATGAGCTTCCGGTGTTCAAGCTTGATTTCGGAACGGTTGCCGTGATGATCTGTATGGATATTTATTTCCCTGAAATACCCCGCATTTACGCGTTGAAAGGCGCGGAGGTGGTCTTCTGGCCGACGGTTTCCCATGGTCCCACCCAGGAAGCGCTTCGAACACAGCTCACGGCCCGGGCACTGGACAACTCTTTGATCATGGTGGAATCCAACCTCGCCAGCCATCCCCCCTATGCTGCGTACAACGGCAGATACCGGCCGGCTACCGGTCGGATCATTGACCATAACGGCGACGTGATCGCACAAACGGGTCGGCGCCACGGCGTCGCCTTCGCCGACATCGACCTCGATGAGGTGCGCCTCACGTCGGGTTGCGTCCTTATCCGCGAGCCGGATCGGATGCGGGAGGATCTCCAAAGCATCACCCGTCTCGATCTCTACGGCAAAGAATACCTGAAACTCGCGAAGAAGCAGAAGCGGTATTATTGATGCTACTGCCCGGATTGTGGGGAAGATGTAGGTCGGACAGTCTCTTCGACGTTGGCGAGACGGCGTCTCGCCCTACATAGCCAATTCACGACCCGCACGAGTAAAGGCATGGAGCGAATAAGATCGTGAAGAGCACCAGGGGTGGAGGCCGTCCAAAATGTAGGGCGAGAAGTCTTCTCGCCCACGATGGAATTCCGAAATCGAACGAAATTCATCAACTCTTCACGACGTACCAAAGGCAATTAGAACTTTTTGGACGGCCTATGAGGTGAAACCGCTTGAGAATTCTCCTTCCCATAATTGTTGTCTCGATGTTTCTCTCCTGCTCCACTGAACCACCGAAGGAGGATGGGAGGGTTACGCTCAAGCTGTACCATTGGATGGAGCGCGACCGGAAGTTATGGGAAGAGGAGATCATCACACCGTTTGAACAGGCACATCCCACCATCCGTGTCGTCCTGGAGACCTCGCCGTACTCCCTCTTTGTTTCGAAGTCACTCACCTCGATGGCCTCTGGACTCCGGGTCGCCGATCTGATGTTCGCGGAGGATTGGTTCGGCCAGGAGCTCATTCACCGGAAGTACGGTCGCAACCTGATGCCGTACGTGGCCCGTGATTTCGACACCGCAACATTTTATCATGATGCATTCCGGGAATGGCAGGGGACCGCGCAACGGGATGACGAGCTGTTCGGCTTTCCGGTGGCAATCGGCCTGACAGTCCTCTTCTACAATAAAGACCTGTTCGATGCCGCCAGTGTGTCGTATCCCGACACCGCGTGGACGTATGCCGACCTTCTCAAGGCCGGAAAGCAACTGACGGTCGACAAGGATCGCGACGGCAATCCGGAGCAATGGGGGCTGCAGTTCGATATCCACTATACCGGACTCGAGACGGTCGTCTATTCCCTGGGCGGAAGAACCTTGAACGAGCAGGGGAACCGCGCCGTCATGACCGAACCGGCGACGCAGGAAGCGTTTCGTTTTGTCCGTGATATCTTCCGCACCGACCGTATCGCATCCAACGTCACCACCTTCATCAATCCCTGGGAACCGTTCGTTTCGCGCAGGGCGGCGATGAACCTGATCGGTTCGCACGGCTCCTTCAATCTTGAAGGGACGGGGATCCGCTGGGACCTCGCCGTCCCTCCGAAGGGTCCCGGAGGAAAAAGACTCTCTCGGCGGTATTCCATGGCGTTTCTGATACCGCACAATTCTCCCCATCCCGACGAGGCGTGGGAGCTGCTGAAGTGGATCATCACCAAAAGTCCCGTGCAAACGATCGACCGCCAGTATCTGGGGTTGATGCCTGTGTACCGTCCTCACGCCGAGTCTTCCGAGTGGCTCGATTCGGAGCCGCGGTACAACCGGCGGGCTCTCGTGGAGTTGGCGCAATCGCAATCGTTCCCCCTTTTCAGTCCCGGTTGGCAGGAATGGCGCGATAACAACCTGACCCCCGAGCTCCAGTTGATGATCCAGGGGAAAAAAACGGTGGAGCAGTTTACGAAGGATGCCGAGCGCCGCATTAACAACGTGCTCGAGTGGGCCTACCGGTGATGGACATCGGCCCATATGTTCCAGTCCGCACAAGAACCAAATAAGAAGTCAATCATGATTCAATCTATTGAAGTCATTCGCTTGCTTCTCCCCATTGCGAGGATTTTGAAGCTGTCACGCGGGGTGGCATCCGATCCAGCGTCCGGTGCGCCCCACATTCTGGTAAAACTTAAGGATGAAAACGGCGTCGTCGGTTGGGGAGAGGCGAGGCCGAGCCCCCGATGGTCATATGAAACACCCGAGACGGTGGTAACAACGATCCGGACCTATCTTGCTCCTGCCCTCCTGGGGATGGATGAGTTCAATCTCGAGGGGATTCACAAAATCATGGACACCGTGATCGCCCCCGGGGTGCAGATCGGACAGCCGATTGCGAAGTCTGCACTCGACATCGCACTGCATGACCTGGCGGGAAAGAAGCGCGCCATGTCCTTGAGCGCGATGCTCGGAGGGAACGGTACGTCGGGAGTAAAGCTCGGGTATGTCGTGTCGGCGACGACAGTCGATGAAGCTATTGCGCAGACGGTGGAGGGGTTGGAACAGGGGTATCACGGGTTCAAGGTGAAGACCGGCATCAAGCCTGAGATCGATCTTGACATGGTGCGGGAGATCTCGAAGGTCGCGGGGGGGAGGTATCTCTGGATCGATGCCAACCAGGGATGGGAGTTTGACGAGGCGGTCCGGTTTGCAAGGGAGATGGCAAACTTCGGAGTGCATGTCCTTGAACAACCGCTGGCGGCGAACGACATCACCGGCTACCGCGATCTTGTGCAACGCTCCGGGATTCCGATCGCGTTGGATGAATCGATCTATTCGCCGCGGGACCTGGTGCAATTTATTAAGTTGAAAGCGATTAACGGACTTGTGATCAAGGTGTGCAGGGTTGGGGGGATTTTCTGGGCGAAGCGGATGGCCACCATGGCACGTGACGAAGGCTTGCTCCTGCTCGGAAGCGGATTGACAGAAGGACGGATCTCTCTTATGTCGAGTGTCCATGTCTTTTCCTCGTTCAACGTGGATGTTCCGGTCGATTTGAACGGGCCGCAATTCCTTCGGGACGACATGGTCGCCGGGCCTTTCGAATTTCCCGGCCGGGAGGTGCAACCCCCTTCAGGAGCGGGACTGGGTATTGAACCCGATCCGGAGAAAATCGAACGCTACAGGGTTCAGGATTGACCATGCGATTCTTTGATCCCCCATATTTAAAAAAAGTGCGCTTCGCCGCCCGGGTTACCGAACCGTATCTCTATCTTGTTCCGACGGTCATTGGTTTAATTCTCTTTTCTGCCGGAGCGGTGGTCGGTTCACTGCTGATCAGCTTCAGCCGGTGGGACATCATCACACCCCCCGAATGGGTCGGGGTTGAAAATTACCGGCTCATGTTCCGGTCGGAATTGTTCTGGAGTGTTTTCTGGAATACCTGGTACTTCACTCTCCTGTACGTCCCGCTGACCATCCTGACCTCCCTTGCGCTCGCGCTCCTGGTGAACCAACGGCTCAAGGGGATCGCGTTTTTCCGGACCGTCTATTTCTTTCCGGTCGTTTCCTCGATGATCGCGGTTGCGCTGGTGTGGAGCTGGATCTATAATCCGGAGTACGGGCTCCTGAACTTCATCCTCAAGTCTTTTTTTGGCATTCAGGGACCGGCGTGGCTGGCGGACTCCGGATGGGCGATGCCTGCGATGGTGTTAGTCGCTGTCTGGAAAACAACCGGGTACAGCATGGTGATCTTCCTCGCCGGCCTGCAGGGAATTCCGGATGAGCTGTATGAGGCGGCCGGACTGGATGGTGCAGGGAAGTGGGCGCAGTTCCGGAATGTCACGCTCCCCATGCTTTCCCCCACGATGTTCTTCGTCCTGGTCATCACGCTGATCAATTCGTTCCAGGTGTTCGAACAGACGTACGTAATGACGAAAGGGGGACCCGCGAACGCGACCATGACACTGAGCTTCTTTATCTACCAAAACGTGTTCCAGTTCTTCAAGATGGGATATGCGGCTGCCATGTCGTACGTCCTGTTTGCCATCATTGCCGTGATCACCTTTGCGCAGTTTCGACTGCAGAAACGGTGGGTGTTCTTTGGGTGAACGACGATCGTCCGGAAGGAATTTCACAAACGCGATCTCCTACCTGATTCTCGGGTTGATCGCCCTCCTGATGCTGGGACCGTTCCTCTGGATGCTGTCGACATCACTCAAAACACAAGCCGATATCTTCCGTTACCCTCCGGAGCTTATTCCCTCCCCCCCTCATTTCGAAAATTACGAGACGATCCTGAAGGGTCTCTCCGTTCCCCAATTTCTCTTCAACAGTTTTAAGATCTCAGCCTTGGCAACGATCGGACAGTTGCTGAGTTGCTCCCTGGCGGCTTACGCGTTTGCCCGGATGCAGTTCCGCGGGAAGGGACTCCTGTATGGCGTGCTGTTGGCCACGATGATGATCCCGGCGCAGGTGACGATGATCCCGGTCTTCCTGATCATGAAGAGCCTTGGATGGATCGATTCACACAACGCGCTGATTGTTCCGGCGTTCCTGGGAGGGGCGTTTGGAACCTTCTTGTTGCGCCAGTTCTTCGAGAGTATTCCTCGTGACCTGGAGGATGCCGCGCGGATCGACGGATGCGGCCGGTTCCGCATCTACTGGCAGATTATCCTTCCGCTGGCCAAGCCGGCCCTCGCTACCCTTGGTCTCTTCACGTTCATGAGCTATTGGAACGATCTCCTCGGTCCGGTGATCTATCTCTCGAGCGTTGAGAAGATGACGCTGACGGTTGGGCTTGCAAGTCTTCAGGCGGGGGAGATGGTGGCCCGGCATGATCTGCTCATGGCCGGTTCCATGCTCAGCATCGTGCCGATGCTTGTGCTGTTTGTTCTCGCCCAGAAGTGGTTTGTGCGGGGGGTGGTGATGACGGGGATCAAGGGGTAGGAGGAACCGACCTGCGTTCGTGAGTTGGTCGTGTCCTGAGCATGCAGAATAAAGATCCCCACGAATCTACACGAATGGTTTTTTATGGGAAGGCGCATCTCATGTATCCTTTGTGAGGATTCGCGCAGATTCGTGGGATATTTTTCTGGGGTGGGGGTCAAAATTCTTCCACTTCCTCCACCCCCTGCGTGGTGAGGATTTCCACGGGGCACCTTGGGATCGACTGCAGGAAAACACGCCCGTATTGTTTGGAAAGAACCCGCGAATCGAGTATGGTGATCATGCCGATGTCGGTCTTTGAGCGGATAAGCCTTCCGACCCCCTGGCGAAACTTGAGCACCGCCTCCGGCAGCGTGAATTCGAAAAACGCATTCCCGTTCCGCTTGGCGATCAGCTCGATGCGCGATTCGATCAGCGGGTGATCCGGGACGGAGAAGGGGAGGCGCGTGATGATGACATGCTCGAGCGCCTCTCCCGGCACATCAACCCCCATCCAGAAACTATCGAGCCCGAACAGGACGGAGTGGATATCCGATTTAAACTCCTCAAGCAAGGCGTGCCGCGATTGCTTTCCATCCTGCACCAGCAACGTCAGCCCGTCCGATTCAAGCCGGTCCCGCAGTTGATGGGCGATCTTCCTCAAGAGAACGGAGCTTGTGAAAAGGACCAGCGCTTTGCCCTGGGAGCGGGCCACGGAACGGTGGATCCAGCCGGGGAGCGCTTCTTCAAAGGAGGGATCATCGGGAGGAGGCATGGGTTTGGCGAGGGCGACGCGCATTTGTTTCCAGAAATTAAAAGGGGTGTCGAGGATGAGCGTTCCGGCGCTTGAAGCCCCTAAGCGCCTCTGGTAGTATTCCAGCGAACCCTCGACGGAGAGTGTCGCGCTCGTCATAATGACTGAAGTCCCCTCTTTGAATAATTTAGGGGCGATGCTGTCGGCGATGCTCGTCGGTGCGGTGTGGAGTTGGACGTTCGAGTACCGGCCGGTGGAGATCTCGACCCAGTAGGTCATGCCGGCATCGGGTTGGGCGAGAAATTCCTGGATGAGCACCTCCGCTTCCCACACCAGCCTTTTCGCTGCCCCAAGTTCCTCTCTGCTCATCTTTGTTTTTTCATCCTCCTCCAGTTCCTTGATCCCTTTCTGGAGATCGTGCAGGGGCCCGCTCACCGTATCAGTCACGAACCGCGGGGTTCGGATTCGCAGGGTATTGGATCGTGGTCCAAGGGCGTTGGCTGCCATCTGAACTTCATCAAAGAAAGCGGTTGCCGCCTCCTCTGCTTCTTCGCACAGTTGCCGGTAATGCTTCACCCTGATTTTTGCAACGAGTCCCTTTTTTGTCTTCGGATTGTACAGGCGATGGATGGCAAACATAACCTGGGCGCGGGAGATGCTCTTGCCGATGCCGAGTCCTGCGACAGCCTCCAGGGTGTGTGCCTCATCGAAGATGACAAAGTCGTCTTTGTACAGGAAGAACTCTTCGGAGTCCTGCATCGCGAAGAGGGTAAAGAAGAGGGCGTGGTTGATGATCACGAGCGAGGCTTCGCGCGCCCGGATCTTCGCTTTCTGGAAGTAACACTGGGTGCCGCATAGACCGGTGCTGCAAGCCCCTTTTTCCGAGCAAACCTGCTGCCATACGGTGGGGGAGGGGGTGAATGGGAGGCTTTCGACATCTCCATCCATGGTCGTTTCGGACCACTCCTGGATGCGGAGCAGCTCCTCCGACTCAGCGGTATCGAAGAGCTGGCGTTGCTGGAGGAGCGCGTTGCGGAGGCGTGTGGTGCAGAGATAATTCCTGCGTCCCTTGAAGACCACGGCGTCGAACTCCTTACCGATCATATTCTTAACGATCTCGAGGTCTTTCTTGAAGAGCTGCTCCTGCAGGTTCTTCGTGTGGGTTGAGACGATTGCCTTCCGTTTTTCCTGGACGGCATGGAGGATGGCAGGGATGAGGTAGGCGAGGCTCTTGCCGACGCCGGTCGGCGCTTCGATGATGAGATGTTCTTTCTTTTCCAACGCGGTGGCGATGGCGAGCGCCATCTCCCGTTGTTGCGGACGGAACTCAAACTGTGGCAGTGTTGAGAGGGTTCCGTCTTCCGAAAAGATGGAATCGATGCGTTCGGCGATGTTCATCACGCTCCAGTATAGCAAAAAAATG
>Ga0209211_10009233_pt1 | contig 13201 bp, 15 predicted proteins | sample RifGroA2_FD_183992 | JGI IMG/M metagenome (GOLD analysis project Ga0209211, IMG submission 183992) | Groundwater microbial communities from Rifle, Colorado, USA - Groundwater A2 (SPAdes) (version 2) | ecosystem: Environmental > Aquatic > Deep subsurface > Groundwater | place: Rifle, Colorado...
TCGCAGCCAATATTAGCCGCAGAAATATGGTTCGTCGTACGGCTGAGCAAAGCGAATGCCGTACTTAGGATGTTTTTGGCCAGACTTTTTTTTAAAAAGGCTGTTCGAATTCCGTGCTGCTCAGTTTTTTATAATACATAACTATTATATACAAAAAGAGTTTATCAGATAATCATGGATATCTTACAAATACAATCAAATCCCAATAGACAGTTTCTAAACATAATTGAAAAAAGAATCAGAAAAAATCTTCGTTCAAAAGATATTCTTCACAAAGATCAAACAATTTATGTTATTGATCAACTAACTATATTTTTCTTAAAAAGAATAGTTACTCTTCCTGTAAATATTGTTCAGCTTTCTAAGAAAGAGCTTAACATAAAAGAATATAACTGCAGCATTTTTTCAAATAAAGAAATTAGGGTATTCATCAAAAAAATGAAAAAGAACGAAATTCTTTTCCTTCCTTTGCTTTTAGACGATTATTGCGCATTATTTTTACAATCACATTTTGCAAATCAAAAGATATATCAACAAATAAAAAAGCAGCATCTGCATTCATTATTTGAAACAATTACTTATGAAGAGATAAAAGTTATAACAGAGAGATTCAACTTAAAAGTGCCTTTCAATAGGGAAGATGATTTATATTCATTTTTAGACGCCTTAGAAGCAAGATTTCATGGTACAAAGCATGCATTGTATAATTCTCTGCAGTTTTATAAAAAGAATATAATGTAATCTATAAGAAATCCATAAGAAAATTATAAGAAAAACTATTTTCTTTCGTTATCTTTATATATCTCTTCATCTCAGAACAAATTATGAGTTTATTTGGAAAGCTGGCATTTTGGAAAAAAAAAGATGATGATGCAAGATTAGGAATAGGTACAAAAGGAGATTTTGCAGCCTTAAACCTAAATGATCCTCAATTAGGCAATGATTTAGGATTAAATAATGATACAAACCTTAGCAATAATAATCTTGGTTTAGATTTAGATAATCAACAGCAGCAGTCATTTACACGATTTGGTTCACAAAACTATTCACCAAAAAATCCAGGTACAGGTGCAGCAGTTGTAAGGCAAGTTGAACAATCACCTTTTCAGCAGCAAACTTCTCAGCATCAAATGTTATACAACAAAGACGTTGAATTGTTATATGCAAAGATTGATGCAATCAGAGCAAATGTTGAATCAATCAATCAGCGTTTAGCAAATATTGAAAGGATTCTGCAAGGACAGCAGACACAATCACAGATGGATAGAAGAAGAGTATATTAAATTATTCAATAGATAATTATATTAATTCCTTTCCACTTTCTTTCTCTTCAATCTTTATAGCATTAACTGGGCATGCTTCTGCTGCGTCTAGATATTCTTGTAGTTCTGATTCATCAAATTCAAGTGTTTCTGTTGTTTCAGTTTTCTTTGCAGAAAGATCAACCAAAGTTATCTTTTCATCTTCCTTCATCTTCCACCTTTTTGCTGCAGTTGCTTTGCATACACCAGTCCCAATGCACTTTTCACGATTTAGTGTAAGAATATATTTCTTCTCAATAAAAACCACCTGTTATATGTGATTTTTTTATTGTTTAAAAAGGTGATTGTTAAATCAGACGGACAAAAATCTCCACAATTTATAGTTGGAGATGAATATCCGTGTTTTTTTCAAATTTTTGCTCATCTGTTGTTAAGAATCAAAAACTATATATATTTAATCCATAATTAATTTTGTTACAATTGAGTATAGTAAAGATTTGTTAGAGCAAGAACTACGTCCAGAATATGTAAAGAAAGCTCTAAAAATAGATAAACATAAAGGTATTTTTGTTGGTACGATAGAAAATCTAAGAAAGAGGTATGAAAAATAGTATATTCTCTCATGGAAACGTGTGCATATTGATTCGAGTTTTGTTCTTGCATTTTCAGTTGATGAAACTAATAAGATAGTTACACTCGAAGATTTTGATTATCACGATAATATTTACAGATAAAGCAAATAATTATAAAATCTAAAGTAAATCAATACAGAAATGCAAGACATCCACAATCATCCAACTGTAGAAAAGCACAAAATAACAACAAAGCAATATCTTATTTTATTTGCAATAATTGCTATTGTATTTATTTTAGATCAGCTGAGCAAGTTTATTATCACTCAAATGATGCAGCTTAATGAATCACTTTTTTTTACAAGCTTTTTCTCACTTACTTACATAACAAACACTGGTTCAAGCTTTGGCTCATTGCAAGGTTATAATCAATTATTGATTTGGATAACAATTATAGTGATTGGATTTATTCTTTATTATCTTCCTTATTTTGAACAGCAGATATTTCCCGCTTTAGGCTTAGTTATAGGCGGTGCTTTAGGTAATCTGATAGATAGAATTAGAATTGGCGCAGTAATTGATTTCATTGATTTCAAGGTTTGGCCAGTATTTAACATAGCAGATTCTGCAATTACAATAGCTGCAATTATGATTGTTGTTCTAACGTTTTTCTGGAAGCCAGCAAAATGAGAAAATGAACTATTTTAAACACAATATTTAAATAATAGTTATTATATTTATTAATATAATACTATGGGAACACAAACTGAACCGCGGTTGAGCACAATAGAAATGGTGCGGAAAGCAATCAGAGATAATGATAGAAAATATTCTATTTATCAGTTGTGGAGACTATTACCAAAAAAAATGATGTATCAGACATATAAAACATCAATAGCCCATTTAATTAAAAACAAAGAAATTACTTTTGATAATTCTAAGAAGATTACAATGATCCGGAGAATTGATGAAACAGGAAATTTAGATTCAAAAAAACAGATATCCAGAAAAGACATTATTTACAATTTGTCTTGTTATGGTTATGATCTCATTTCAGTAGAAAAGATAAAGAAAGCAAATAGGATAGAAATTGAAGAGTTAATAATGATTATTCTTATCCAATATCCTCAAGCAAGGTTTATTGAGGCTATTCCAACCATTTTGCTTAAGAATGATATAAATCAATTTGAATTATACAGAAAATCATATGATTATGGTTTGATTAATAAGATAGGTTTTCTTTTAGAGATTGCGTCAAAGATAGCGAAAAAGAAGAAAATAGGATTCGAGCAGTATTCAAATCTATTGCAGCAGTTCAGAAAGATGAAATCCTCTGAAACAATCTATTTTACAACTCTTACAAATGTAAAATTGCTTGAGAAAAATATTCCTTTTATTATGAGGCAATGGAATCTTTTAGGAAGATTCTCTCTTGAAGACTTTTATAAGGAGGAATATTTATGATAGACCAACAGCAGCTTCTTGACTATCTTGATCAGCTTGATGCTTTATTACAAAAAAAGATTACATTAGTTGCTGTAGGAGGAACTGCACTCTGTTTGATGAATCTCAAAGAGTCTACAAAAGATGTTGACTTTTGCGCAGCAACTAAGCAAGAATTTGAGATGATTAAACAAGCAAGCAAGAAAGTAAAGACTATTTTCAAGATAGATCTGTATCATACAGGCTATATCTTTTGCTTGCAGCTTCCTGATGATTATATATTTCGTGCACGTTCATTTCCATCTAACTTCAAGAATATCTCGCTCAAGACATTGAGTCCAATAGATATAATAATCACAAAAACAGGAAGGCTCAATCAAAGGGATATCGAAGATATTGAAGCAGTAATTAAGAATAAAAAAGTGGATAAAATAGAATTAATAGATCGTTTTAATATAATAAAAAAATCAATTCCAAGCAATGATGCAGTTTTTGAAGAGAATTTTAAAATGGTTTTGAAAGAATTCTTTTAGCTAAATATATCACACAAGATCTAAGACCTTTTGAATTCTAAAAATATTTCAAATACTAACTAATAAGTAACGAAACATTTATATATAAAATCTAATCTCTTTATGTAATATTTTGTTATATAGCGTTATATAAAAAGAGATTAATAATAGTTTGGAGGAATGATTATATATGGTAAAAGATTTAATAACAGTTTTTAAGTTAGTTGAGAATAATCTAACGTGGAATCAAGAAGCAAGACGTATTGGTGCTGATTTATTACATACTAAAGAGAGATTTGCACCAGGTTCAGCTGATGAGATTGCATTCTATTCAGGTCCAAATTCTTCAGATTGCCAATTAGAAGCTGAGCTTAGAAGAGCATATCCTACTAAACAACCTGAACATTTACTCGAATCTTATCTTAATAGACATTATACAGTTCATCCAGAGACTCCAGAGGAATTAGGTAGTAGAGTATTTACTTTTGTACGACAAGACATGGTAGATACCTTTGTTTTAGATACTCGAAGTTCAATACAGTTATCTCTTGATTCATTTTGTCGTGCATTAACAGTATATCAAGCAGAAACATATCGAGGTAACATATCTCATTATGAAGGCATTTTAGATGCAGAAAAAGAATTAGGGAATAATCCTGATGTTTTAATGGATATTGTAGCTCTGTGTTTACCTAAGAGTACAAATTCTTTAACATATATCTGGTATGTTCCAAGAACAGAATAAATACTTTTTTGAATTTTTTATTCATTTTTATTATTTTAATTTCATAGGGGGAATAATTAATGTTAGAATCAAAAGTTACAAGATTTGAAGATTATCGTATCTCAAAAGCTCCTTACTATGAACCTGTAGGTAATGAAGTCTTATTATTTCAAATGGCTTATGAAAATAAACGACCTGTTTCTCTTCGTGGTCCAACAGGTTGTGGAAAAACAACACTTACTGAATTTATGGCATACACACTTGGATTAGATATAACTGCTTTTCCATATATTGAAGTTCCATGCCATGAAGATATCACTGAAACGCATCTTCTTGGAAGATATGATCTTGATGGAAAATGGCTTCCTGGTCCATTATATATTGGAGCAAAATATGGTGGTATGGTTGTATTGGATGAGTTCATTGAATCTCGTCCTGATGTACGTGTATTAACTCATAGTGTTACAGATGATCGTCGTGTTTTATCTGTATCAAAGACTGGCGAGGTTATACAACTTCCAGATAATTTCATGCTTGTTACTTGTTATAATCCAGGCTATCAAATAAAGTCAAAAGTGCTTAAACCAAGTACAGCACAGCGATATATCACTATTGATATGGGTTATCCATCACAAGAGATAGAAGTAAAAATCTTAATGAAAAAGACTGGAATAGAAAAAGAAATTGCTGTAAAGTTTGTCAGATTTGCAAATGACGTAAGAAACATGAGAGATTCTGATAGAATCAGGATTCAAGAAGGAGTAAGCACTCGATTGCTTGTCATGGTCTGTGAATTATATAAATCATACATAAGGCATAAACTTTCTCCAAATCTGAAAACTATTGCAAAAGTTGCTCTAATCAATCCAATTACATCAGAACAAACAGACAAAAAAGTATTAGAAGAACTGCTCGCAATATTCTAATCAGCATTGAGATATATAATCATAAGGTGCTCCTGCAATGGCTGATAAAATTGAAGATACAAGTGATAAAAAATCACAAGATAGGATAGATAGATTATTATCTTCTTTTTTTACCAGAACAATTGAAGTTAAGCTAAGAAAAGAACAGTCAGAAAAATTAAATTATACACCAAGAAGTTTTTTAAGTTCTGTTATTTCATATCTGCATAAAGATTTAAAGTATGAAAATCCACCTCATCTTCTAAAAGAAGAACAAAAGAAAGATATTTTTGAGACTCTTGATGATATTTTACAAGCAGATACTGCACAAATAAGTACTATTCAAAAACATTTTGAAGCAGTCTTACCATCTACTGCTACTCCTGATGAACTTACAGATATTGTCCGCGACGTCAGCTTTTTTCTTGGAACAGTTGCATATGCAAGACCATCTGATTCGAAATTAAGTTCATTGATAACAGCTAGAAATATCAGAAACAGTTCAATAGGAAAAAGAAGTTATTATCAAAAGGCATTGTATAAGCATATTACTTCAGGAGGTGTTCTTACAGATTTACCTAATGTTAGCAGATTATTTGACTTTTTATCTATAAGTTCTGACCCCTTTATTGGTTTATATAATTCAAATCTATACAATTATGGTGGATATAATAGCTTTAGCAGTGTTCTTTATCATATTTTTACGCTTGATCCTAAATCAACAGACGAAGCACAAGAGATTATGAAAAATATCAAGGAAGTAAGTATGGCAAGAACAAATGCACTTATTGAATATGGTATTTTAAGTGAAAGAAAAGTACAGCGAGAATCAAATGCAAGTAAAGAAAGTACTCACAGAATATTTAATGAAGAAAGAAATGATGAATTAGATGATCTTGTTACATCTGATCGAATATTTACACTTATATCAGCAGCTTATCAAAAGCTTCCACACAAAGAGATTTCAGATCTTACTTTGATTCAATCATATGTCTCTAAGTATCTTTCTGTCTTTGGTTATAATCTTGCTTCATTCAAGAATCTTTCAGATACAATTAAATATATTATAAAAGGTACTTCTGAACATTTCAGGAATTTAATTGAACCTTTATTAGATGGTTTTAACAGATTTAGTTCATCTAATTTATCTCAGTCTGATCAAGTCTATATGACTCATTTAAAGAAAGTTTCTGATCTTCCAATAGAGAGATTGTTGATATACAAAGCAAATATCAAGTCAATAAGAGATATAAATAAAACTCTCTTTAATAAACAGTTTTCTCTTGCAGAAAAAGATATTTCAGCTTCTCTCTTAGATTATCTATCTACAGCATCATCGCAAGAGCTAGCGAATCAAGAAGAAATAAGAAGACAAATAACTGAAACATTTACGCGGGATTATGCTGCTATTCTTTTAATAGATTCATACATCGGGAAATTTTCTTCTTTTTCAGCAGCTGGAACAGCTGAAGTTATTCGTTGTTATAAGAATATAAACATTAATAAGATTAATACAACTGCAAAAGAATCAGGCATTAGAGAATTTAATCGTAGAATTCAAAGGCAGTTTTACACAGCATCTCTTGTAAATACAGAGAAACTGAGACAATTTTATGAATCATTAGAGATTAAGATAGATAAAAATCAGAAGAGTCATTCTACAAGAAATAGCAGCTTAAGATCTAAGGAATTATATGAACTTCTCAATAGTTTTCATGAAGTGCTCTTTAATCATTATGATAAGTTTTCAGCTGACAAACATATAGAATATCTTGGACTAATTAATAATGGTTTTCTCAATGATTTTGTCAATAAATGGCTTTACAATAAGACCTTACTGCCTTCTTCTCAGCAAGCATTAACACTCTTTGATGATATATTGACTAAATTTGATATTATCATCAAAACTTATCGAAATGATCCAGCAGAGAAAAGAGCTAGAAACTGTAATAAATGGTTTGCACATATTATCAGCCAAGATAATCTTACATCTCTTCGTCATTTTCTTATGGCAGATTTTTCACATGAGTCAGCTTTAGCTTCAACAGCAGAAAGCAGAATTAAAGAAGAAACTAATTCAGGCAAAGATAAAATAAATCCTGTTGCTGATTTTCAGGAAGAAGGAGAAGTTCTTTCAAAATTAGCAGCAATCTATGGAAGATCTCCGTCATTATCTGTTGCATTAACTGAACCAATTATTGATGAAGTTATTTTTCCAACACTTTATACAGATAGACTAAGTCTTCCTAAATATGTACATTTCTTCTCAAGTCATGATGGAAACAAAGCAGTTTACAAACTTCTCACTTTTATGCAGGCTTCTGCCATGAGATTTGGCTATGTTCCATCTAAAAAGGATAATATTGCTAATAAAGATAATATTACTAATACATTCTCTGATTATAGTAATCCTACATATGCAGAACGATTATGGACAATTCTGACCTACAATCAAGCAATGCATTGTGTAGCTGAACAACATCCTAATCTTTCATCTGAGTTATCTGAAACAATTGAAAAAATAGCAGTCATCTCGCATGCAAAGCTCGCAGGTAAAAAACCTGCTTACAAAGTGCTTTCATTGCTTGAACAATCTCTTCTGCTTGGAAAAGACATAGCAGTAGCAGGTGAAGATGAAAAGACAATAGCTTCTTTTATTGATGGAAAATTATTGCCTGTTATTAATGAAAGCAACAAAGAATCATTAGATGAAATGTACACTCTCACAAGAAGATTATATGAAATGATAGATAAAGAGTTTAATCTGAAGGAATATGAAACTCAAAAGCAAGCAGCAGAAACTTCATTAATTTATAATCAAAACTTTAGTAGGTTTGCAGGCAGTTATACTGACCAGCCATTCTTTTTCTTTGATGAATTCCAGGGTACAGCACGCTCTAAGGTAATTATCAAACAAGCAAGTGCTGTTGCAAATGATCGTATGGCAAAAGTAAAATTAGAACATGCTTCACAGATTAAAAAAATAAAATCACTTCTTGAAGCAATAACTCCTGCAAGAGTAACAGTAGAACGGCGTTTATATGATGGTGAAATTGATGAAACTGCCTATGTTGAAATGATGTTAGAAAAAAAAATGAAAAAGGGAGCCAAGATTGAAAAGGATCTGCTTCAGAACAAACAGTTCTTCAACGACCTTTTTATCCGACGGGGACTTTCGGTGAGCGGCCTGAACAATTAGGAGATTCTGTTGCAGTTCTTGGTTATACCAGTCGTAGTTCTCAAGAAGTATTCATTAATGTATTTAAGGATTTCAAAGAGGAACATACTCCGCAAGTTGATTATAAATTAGGATTATTGTCAGCAATTGATAATTCACGTACAGGTGCAGCATATAGATATTGTGCAGAATATTTAAGCTGGATTGCCGCAAAAAGACGTATTCATATCGATATCCTCTCAGACCTTGCTAATGATCCAGAATATACAGGAGAGAAAGGATTAAGAGATACAGCAGACGCAGTTCGAGCTATTCGTTCACGTGGTATTGAATTATTTGCTCTTTCAATAAATCCAAAAATAGATCATTCTGTTTTAGAATCAATCTATGGAGCAGGTCATTTTCAGATAGTTAGTGATATAAAACATCTTGGAGAAAATGTTGTTTCTATTTACAAGACAATTGTGTTCTCATGATTTACTACTGCCACAGTATAAATAAACCGAAACATTTATATACTAATTATATCCTTCATATCTAAATATAACTACTTACCAATAATAAAACATTTTTAGAGTGAGTAAGGGGGTAATACAATGAAATATATCAAAACAATTTTAGCAATTGTGTTTATGTTAGTTTTATTAGTCGGCAGTATCAATGCAATTGATTTTGCCAAAAATGACAGTATTTTTATTAACAAAGAAGAACAAAAACTTAATCTTAACAACATAAAAATAACTAATTCATACACTTCAAAATTAGAGCAATCATCAACAGCAACCAACAATTTCTTAATCTTTGGATTACAGATTACTGACCTTAAATTATCACCTAGTGAGATTGTAGGCGGAAAGACAGTTGCAGTTAGTTTTGATGTATTTAATAATCAATTATTTCCAGTATATTCAACAAATGTAAAAGTTACAGTTAAAGGAATGACTATATCAAACCAGAAATACTTAGGTACAATGCAGAAATACGAAAAAAAATCAGTAAAATTAGGCTTAACTTTGCCATTATGCGCAAATGGAGCTGAAACTGTAGAATTATATGATGTTGTTGTAGAAGTATCATACACACCAGAAATCAATGGCAAGATGCAGTATGAAACTAAAGAAAAACAATTAACAGTTTATAATGACTTATCATGCAACCAACCAGTTCCACCAGTTGAACCAAAATCAGATCCTATTGTAACAATAAAAGCTTCAAATGAAACTCCAGAAGTAGGAGACAGTATTTCATTTTCAGCAGAATTTACAAAAGGAACTCCAAGTGATTTTGTATACAGTTGGGATTTCAATGGAGATGCTCTAGCAGACAGTTCAAAAGCAGTAGATAGTTACACTTATGCAAAAGCAGGAACTTATACAGTTACATTAACATTAAAAGATTCAAAAAATAATATGAAAGAAACAAAAGTTACAAAACAGATTGTTGTAAGTGAAAAAGCAATTCCTCAAGAAGAAGCACCAGAATTTACAATTTTAATAATTACTGCAGCTCCAAAAGTAAATGAGCAAGTTTTATTCAATGTAGCATTTACAAAAGGAGTTCCAAGTGATTTTGTATATTCATGGGATTTTAATGGAGACGCTCTAGCAGACAGTTCAAAAGTAGCAGATAGTTACACTTATACAAAAGCAGGAACTTACACTATAACATTAACAATCAGCAAAGCTGGCAAACAATATACAGCAGCAAAACAGATCTCAGTAGCAGATGCATCAGGAAATCCTGTAAACACAGCACCTACAGCAGATTTCACATTTTCACCAGCTATTCCATTAGTAAACACAGCTGTACAATTTACAGCATCATCATCTGACGCTGAAAATGATGTTTTAACATATGCATGGGATTTCAATAGTGACAATGTTATTGATTCAACAATAAGCAATCCTAATGTTACATTTGCATCAACTAGAAGCTATAATGTAGTTTTAACAGTAAGTGATGGAAAACTCTCAACAGTTGTAAAGAAAACAGTTGCAGTTACAGCAGTTCCAGTAGATCCAGCAGTACAAACTGAGCAGCAAAAATACAATGATTTAGAGAACAAATTTGAAGAGTACGAAGATGATTATGTTGACTTAAAAGATGATTACGAATCAGCATTGGAATCTAACGATGAAGACGAATTAGATGATGTAAAAGATGATCTTGATGATTTATACAATGATATCAAGAAATTAAACAATGACATTGATGATTTTCAAAGTATTGTAAAAGATGAAGATATTGAAGATGACTTGAAAGAATTAGAAAAGGATGTTAAAGATTTAAAGCAAAAAGTGCTTGACTTAAAAAACGGAAAAATTGATGAAAGTATTTTAAATCCAAGTTCTTCAACTACAGAACAACCACAGCAAACTACATATGTACCACAATCACAACCAACACAACAACCAAAAACAACAGTTGAAGTATTCACAACACCAAATGCACCTTCAACACCAGCTTTTACAGCACAACCAAAGGATAACACAGTAAAGATTGCATTAATCATTGCAGGTTTATTTATATTGCTTGCATTAGTTGTGTTTATTGTTGCAGTGATATTTACACGATTTTAGTATTTTTTTAATATTTTTTTGAATTCGGTTCAGAAAAATACAAACGGTGATCAACTATGGCAATTGACGATATAGTAAGTTTTCCAGGAGTAACAAGAACAGCTGGAACTCCAGGAGCAAGAAACGCGCAATATGGATGTACCGCAAAAACAGTAAGTGATGCTGTTTATACACTTACAATGCATTCTGCTGAAAAACCAAAAGCAGTTATTCAAGGTCCATTTGGAAGACAATATGAATTATTTCCAGGAACACCTGTTAATAATCCAGCAGCACCTCCAGAGGAAAAGCTACTGCAAGGTTTAGCAAGAGGAATGAATGCATTCGGTGATTTATTTGGCGCTCCAGATGAAGCTCAAAGAAGATATCGAGATGCAGGATTAACAGATCGTGGTGAAAGTCTTGCATATTCAGCAAAACGATTGCTTGGCGCTTGGATGTGTGGAAGAGTTACGTTAACAGAAACAGACAGATACACTGTTCCAACAAGACAACCGTATACACCAGCACTGTAGAGAATATTTAAGTTATTGTGGTAATTATGGTAAAAAATGTAATAGTCGCTGATGATAGAGAAAATTGGAGAAAAATGTATGTTGCAGTACTAAGCTCAGCTTTTCCTGATGTTCATATTGATGAAGTTGAAACAGGTTCTGATTTAGTAAAGCGTGTTCTTGAAGGAAATTATTCTGTAGTTATTTCTGACAATGATATGGAAAGTAGAAATAATGGATTAGAAGCACTTCAGCAGATTAGGTTATCGGGAAATAATGTGCCATTCTATTTAGTAAGCGCTAAAGGTTCAGCTGTTGAAAGAGATGCTATTAGTTATGGTGCAACTTGTTTTTATAATAAAGTATTATTTGATTCTGATAAATTGATTGCAGATATCACACAATATCTTGGTAAAAACTAAAAAAAGGTAAACAATATCGTAGAACTATTAGAAACTTATCAAGAACTATCTCTTTCATTAATTTCAGCTGGATTAAAACCTGCAACAATTATTAATTTAGATATAAATTCTAGGATACTTTCACAGTATAGATATACGATACATTATTTTGGTGATAGAGTTCCCTGCAGTTTAGATATTTTTGAGGATTCATTAATTGTTGCTATTAAAAAATTTCTCCATTCGCAAAATAGTTTGTCTTTTTCTGAAGAAATGCAAGAAAAAACTAATGAATCTTATGAATATGGGATACTCAAAGAAAAGAATTTTTATCTTGAACCTCATTTTCTAATAGGTAAAGATAAAAACGCTTTAGCTTTACTTCAATCTGCAAAAACAGATATTGAACGAGGTCTTGCGTATGGTTTTCCAAAAGAAGCAGTTGAAGCATATGTAAAAAGAAGAGGTCATAATTATGCTGAACAATATGGAAAAGCATTAAGAGCTGCTTATGAAGTAGGTGTTGCGATTCCGTCATCATTATCCTATATCTTCCATATACCTGAGGAATTTGATCTAATCAACGGTAAACTTTCTGAGTCAAGTCAAGAATTAGGAGAAAAATATCAATCATTTATACGAAAAGATAATCCAAGCTTTGCTGAGAGAATTGAAAGAGAATTCTTTGAAAGAATAATTGTCCCATGACTAAATAATTTTATTTCAACAGCCATTTCCAAACAGGCATAACTTTAATATTATCGAATGTATCTTCTAAATTATATGTTAATATTAATCCTTTTTTTAGATTCAGTTTTTTCACAAACGTTTTTGCAGTTGTTACTGCAATCTCTTCAATGATTTTTGACCCCCTTTGAACTTTGGTATGCAACTTAAATCCAAAGTGGCTTCTACCAGATTTTTTAGTCCATGTGGAACATTTTTAGGATAACTTAAAAATTTTTGGAAACTTAATCTATCAGTAATTTGAAATTCAACCTCTTCATCACTGATAGTATACCAGCTTTGTAAACATAAAATCTTAATCATTAGAGTTTTATTATACTCAGGTCGTCCACGACTTGTTTCTCTGTGGGATAAACATCAAATTTGCTCTCGACAACGAAATTA
>Ga0209211_10009234_pt1 | contig 13200 bp, 15 predicted proteins | sample RifGroA2_FD_183992 | JGI IMG/M metagenome (GOLD analysis project Ga0209211, IMG submission 183992) | Groundwater microbial communities from Rifle, Colorado, USA - Groundwater A2 (SPAdes) (version 2) | ecosystem: Environmental > Aquatic > Deep subsurface > Groundwater | place: Rifle, Colorado...
CATGAAGTTGTTCCAGCGTCTGTTTTCTGGCGTTCTCTTTTTCCATATCAATCAGACGCAAAGAAACCACGAAAGTTCATATTTCATTGGGCCGAATCAATAGTAGCGGATTGGGTTTCCATCTTTGCGATTGCCTAGGTTTGCGAGTCCTGATTGGCTATCAGTTTCTGGATCAATTGCTTCTGTTCGGCGAGTTCTCTCTTGAGTGCTTCCACTTCAGTTTCTGCGAATGCAGGCATTGCTGCCACCACGCCCATGGCTGTTATAATATAAGCCAATTTGCGTTGACGAATTGGTAGTGCGTTGAAATTCTTCATCATCGTTTTTCCTTTGGTTGTGTTCAAGACCATATTGGTCTTTTTGATGTCGCCTCTCGGCCCCTACTCATTGCGACACATGCATTTGCCATGTCACATATGAATTGCTGTCGGTCTGTGCTGGTACGACGAATTGCATGTTCCTGCTGCGCAGCCCTCCATTTCTTTCGGACGATTTGGAAATCGCTCTGGGGCGAATTGGTGATATCGAAGCTCACCCTTAGCTTGCAGTTCGGGCGTTAATTTCCAGACGGGGTTTCCACTTTCTATGTCGCCTCCGATCTGGTCGGCAGTGCTCTACGATTACGCCTTCGATTAGTTCTCGCACCACGCTATTGCTTCCACTAAAGTGCAGACGTTTTTTTATCAGCGCGATGCCATACCCAAGCTGATGCATGGTTTGACGATTGCATGGTTTCCACTATTGAATTCAAACTGTCACACACACTCAACGCGATGCGCGCACCCGACCTGAACGATCGGATAACCGACGAGTCCGTTGTGGAATTGCAGGCACTTGGCATGCAATTCATCTGAGCCGACGTACTTTCGACTGGTCATAGCGTGCGGTTCGCGTAGGAAGTACATCTTGATGCCCATCTCGCGGACAGCAAAATGTGAGCGAGGCGATCTTGTTAGCCTTGTGTGCTTTGGCCGCACTAGCGATCGGCCACGCTGAGAAATGACCCCGCGCGTGGTGCAGTAACGTGTGAAGACAGTTCAAATTGGCGTTTGCATGAGATCATTTGATCATTCTGCCCCCAGGCGAGAACGTCAAATATAGGGTTAGATAGCTATCAGATATCTAACTTTTAGATTTAAATGCACGATCAGGAAACTATTCTCTACTACTTCACTACCGAGGTAGACCCGCGTGCATTGCGGGTAGACGTCAGTAATCTGCGCAGCACCGGTCATTCAATATCGACGTACCCAGCAGAGGTTTTGGCCGACCATCAGTCCCGTCACCGATCACAGCCTATGGCATAATCCAGCCGACCACGCGAGCCCGATTGTAGGCGCTATCCCTTGGCAAGTTCGCCTGAACGATGTCGATGATTCGCACGACGTTGGGAAGCCACGGCGCATGGTCATGTCCCAATCCCTCAACCTGTTAAGGGTTATCTCAGGAACTGTGTTGACAGTCGTCGGAGCTGGCGTCGTAAGCACCGCAAAACTTTGAGGTCGAATAAAGCAGTCGTTCAGTAATGACCCGCGGGAAGTCGGCTTCTGGCCGAGGGCAATCTATGCAAAGTTGCTGGTCAGCCCCTAACATGGCGCTCATCGGTATAACCAGAGGTACTGTTTTTGTCGTACTTCATTTTAAGAAAAAGGGCGGATCCTTTCGGTCCGCCCTAGGTGTGCTAATGCTCTGGCGTCAGCAAATCAAGCTCGGTGTCATAGAACCCCTCCTTGGTCACGAAGATTGATTGTGCAGGACAAGCGATCGGCCAACGACAGAATCTCCGTTTCAAGTGCGGCAATAGGCTGCCGTGACCACTCACCCCGACCCACGTGACTCCCGAAGAGAATCTGCCAGAGTGTGTCGCGTTTATCTTCGGTCAGCAGCTCTGGGCGACGTTCCCGGAGGGTCTTGAGCCGAGCCTGAAAGCTCCTTCTGGACTCGCTCAAGTCGGACTGGCTGGCCAGTGCCCATTGGCCATCTGACCAATGGTAGCCCTCAGCGTTTGGGGCGTTGTAGAGCAAGCCAGCAAGGACCAGTAGATCGTTCGAGACGCCCGATACATCCAAGGCAATCCTTTCAGCGTGGTCAGCCATTTCAACGGCATGTCGCAGATTGCCACCCCAGCCGTTGTGATGCCCATTGATCGACGCGGGGATGCAAACATAACGCCGGAACAGTTGATCATCCCAAAATATCTCGTTGAAGAGCGCCTGCATCCGGTGCGGCAATTGGCTCCAGAGTGCTTTGGCACGCTCAATCAGTTCGAAGCTCCTCGACCAAGAAGATGGGATGGTGTCGAACAGATTCACGCTGTAATCAACTGACGTGATGGGCACCACACGAATAACGGGAAAGCAGCCATCCACTTCGGTCAGCGTTTTCGGCCAATAGACTCGTGCCAAGGAACCTTTGCAGATCCGATCATCGCTATAGGGCGTCATCCAGCTCAGGCTGGCCTGAAAGGCATTGCCCCAAACCTTGACGATGTGAAGAGCCCTGAACTGCTCATCGGTCTCGTACCCGATATCCAGCACACGGACTACCTTGGGGAACTGGACGACAAGCGGTATGCAGCCCTTCGACAGAAATATACGGATTTAGTAGAACAACGGGCAGGATTTTCAATAAGCGTCAATCAGCTAAAAAAATTCCTTGATGACAAAAATACAGTTGCTGCACGCAAGGAAGAACTCAACCCGCTTTATGTCAGTGCCTCTCAACTACTGAAAGCTGCCGATGTTTTCATCGAGTCACTGAAAGCCTCCGAGGCTTCCGACAAGAGCCCGCTGTTCAATGCCGCACGCTATCTGGCTTATGAGAACCGAACTTCGGGGGCCGACATATTGGACTTTGAGCTGCGCTTGGAAGGACTATCCATCACAAAGGAAAACATTTTCGTAGGGCAGCGGCTTCGCCTTTCTGGCGTAGCGTTTCTAACCTATCGGATTTACGCCCCCCAAGGCAATATCAAGCAAGCGAAGGCGCTCCGACGCATCGCCCGGCCGATTGAAATTGACCTTAAAGGCAATGAACCGGACGAGAATTTCTGGTCAGGTTCATCACAGCAGGACCAGTCCACACAGTCACCAAATTAGCCGAGAAGCATTCCGATCATCGCAGACAGATCGCTTCGAACCAAGCGCATCCCACTGCATACGCCCCATGGATTCCAACTAGGTGCCGTACAAATATTGTTTATTCGTGACGCGATCTCTGGTGGCGAAACCCCCATCATAAGTGCCCCATTCCACCGCGACTTAGACACCGAGATCCCGTAACTTCTCGACATCCGCACACACCAGCGCAAAGGCATCAATCGACGAGGCCCTCATCATGAATGACATGTTCGCCCTACCCCAGCAATCCACCACCGACCAAGCGGCTGTTCCAGTCATGACAGAGGAAACCGTGGAAACGCGCCTGTGGCTCGACGAACATGACTGGCTTTATCGCATTCTGCGCAGCTCGGACAACATCTCGCCGACCTTCCGCTTTCCCGATCTGATCAGCGCCGGCGTCTCGCAGCTTTTCTCGCAGCCGGACGCATCTCCCCGCATCTTTCATTACCTGGCCAGCCACCTCGTGCTGCGCGACCCCCAGACGCCGCGCCGACGCGAATCCATGTGGCGCAGCCAGTACGAACTGCTGCAAGACCTGCAACGCTCCCCGGCCAACCGGCACCCGCACCCGAAATTCCAACTCGACCAGTTGACCACGGCCTGCATTGCCCTGTGCCGCGAGGAAGACGAATCGGGCAGCCTGATCCTGCGCCAAGCCCGCCTCAACATGGCCAGGCGTGCGCAGGACTGGCCGGCCGGTCAGCCGGGGTAGTCCAAGCACCTGCACCCCACTGTAACCACCACCCTCGCCCTACCCGCCCATCACCTTGCCCGGCCTTCGCCGGGCCGACCCTGGCCACCGCTTCATCGACATGGTCCGTACGTGCCCCCTGCCATCCCGGCAGGTCGCAACTTCATCAGGGAAGGTGATACATGCTTTCGTTCTTCGCTGCCGCTCGCTGTGCCCTCACATTCCTGGCTATCGTGGCCAGCGTGCCGGCATGGGCCTGCTGGGATCAAGCGGCCCGCCGCCACGGCGTCCCGGCTGACCTTCTCTATGCGATCGCCAACGTCGAATCCGGCCTCAACCCCAAAGCGGTGAATCGTTCGCACCTGGCCCGCACCGGGTCCTACGACATCGGTCTCATGCAGATCAACAGTCGTCATCTGCCCCGACTGGCACGCCGCGGCATCACCGAGGTCAGCCTATACGACCCTTGCACCAACCTCGACGTCGGCGCCTGGATGCTGTCCGACCTGTTCGCACGGCGCGGCCTGTCCTGGGACAGTGTCGGCGCCTACAACGCGGCATGCACGCAATTAAAGGGAGAAGCCTGTACCCGGGCGCGGGCGCGTTATGCCTGGAAGGTCTATCGCCGGCTACCGGGGACTCGTGGCAACACCGTCCGGCATGCCGCCACGGGCCATTCCGGCCAAACCAGCGCCGTGCCGATGCTCCTCGCCGTGAGGGTATCGCCGTGAAGCCCTCGATCCCCCGCCCCATCCTCTGGATCAGCCTCGCCTGCTTGAGCACGGGACTCGCCGCCTGCCTGTCGCCCTTCGCCGCCAAGCCGGTACCCCCGCATCCTGTCCCCCCACCGCGAATCGTCCAATCGGGATTCGGCGATGCAGCGAACTACGTGCGGTGCACACCGCCGGCATGCCCGACCCGAACCCCCAAGACTCTCGACATTCAGGAACTGCCAGGTGCGCAGGAGATACCACCTCCTGTCGCTACTGCACCAGAGAACGAGATGCTGACAAACACCAGCGAGCCGGCACAGACTTTGTCCTGGAGCGTGCCTTTCACCTTCGGCAGCGCCCAGATCGGACCGCTTGGCCGAAGCGTCCTGCAACAAGTGCTCGCCGCATTGCCGAAGACCGCCCGGATTCACCTCTCGGGCCGTACCGACAGCTCAGGTCCGGTCCTCGCCAACGAAACACTCGCGACCGCGCGAGTCAAGGCCGTCCGCGACCACCTCGCCAGGGCACGTCCCGACCTCGCCGATGCGATGGACGTCGAAGCCCAGGGTGATTGCTGCTTCGTCGCCTCCAACGACACGCCCGCCTCCCGCGCCCGCAACCGGCGAGTCGATGTGGTGCTGAAGTTGGCCGGCCCGGCTCCCTGACACACCACCGGTACGCCGCCTTTCCACCCGCCCCTCACCCGCTTCCACTCTTCATCCCACCCGCCCCTCACCCGCTTCCACTCTTCATCCAACCCGCTCCGACCCGCCTGCGACCCGTCCCTTCGACGCTCATCTCATCAGGAGGTTTCCATGAGCATTGCAATGCTTACGCCATCCCGGCTGGACGCACGTCGTCCGTTTTTCTCCGCCACGCTGCTCGCCGCCGCCCTGCTCGGCCTGTTCGCAGCCTTCCCGAGCTTCGCGCTCGACCTGGTGGCCTTCACTGGCATCACCGGCCCGCTCACCTCCGCCCTCACCCAGATTTCCGCCCTCGGGCCGGGCATCAAGGCGCTGGTCGGTTTCGTGGGCTTCGTCGTGGCGCTGATCAGCCTTGCGGCCCTGCGCAACTTCGGCCCGGTGCTGTTCTACGTCGGCCTCGCCATTTTCGGCGCCGTGGGTCTCGTGATCGCCGGGGCGATCATGGGCGCCGTCATCTAGCCGGCCTCGGGTCCAGGGAGTCCGGTAATGCGCACCGACACCTATATCCCCCGTCGCCTCGACGACGCCTGGAAGATCGGGTTCTGGGACGTCGATGTCGCGGCGCCGGTCCTACTCGCCTTCTTTCTCGGCTACCTGTCCGGGACCAAGTTCGCCTTCATGGTCTGCATGGCCACCGGCATCGGGATCTCGCGCTGGGTGTCCCGCCTCAAGGCGGACAAACACCCCGCCTACGCCGTGCATTGGTTGTGGTGGAACCTGCCGAGCACACCGCTGACGGCACTGAAGGTCACGCCGCCCTCGCACATCCGCCGCATGGTCGGTTGAGGAGAGACGCGCATGGACTTCGAACGACTCAATGCCGACCGCAAGGAACTGGCACGCCGCAATCGCGGCCTGGGACTGGCGGTCGGCTTCCTGGCAACCGGCCAGATCCTGGCCCTGATCGTGATCCTCAACATCCTGGGATCGGTTCGTACCGTCGTCGTGCCGCCGACCCTCAACAAGTCCTTCTGGGTCACCAACGAAACGGCCAGCGGCGTCTACCTGGAGCAGATGGGCAGCTTCATCGCCTGGCTGGTGCTCGACGTGACGCCCGCCACCATCGACTGGAAGAAGGACGTCCTGCTGGGCTATGTCGAACCCGAGCAATACGGCCTTCTCAAGTCCCGCCAGGAGGTCGAGGCCGAGCGCCTGAAACGCATCAATGCGGCGACCGCCTTCGCTCCGGAGCAACTCGTGCCGAGCGAAGCCGGCCAGAACCTCGTCATTCGCGGGCGCCTGCGCACCCTCGTCAACGGTTTCGAGACCGCCAACGAACCCAAGGCCTACCTGGTCGAATTCGGATTCGCCGGCGCGCGCATGCACCTCAAGACCTTCAAGGAGATCCCCTATGCAGGTCACTAAGCACTCCTCCAGGCTTTCCCGTCTGGCGCTCGCCATCGCGCTGGCCGCCGGCGGCCTCGAAGCCCAGGCGCTCCAGACGATCGATGCCAGCGACGGCGCATCCATCGAAGCCATCCTGTCGATCCAGGAACCCACGCGCATCCGCATCGAAGGCACACCGATCACGGACGTCTTCGGGAACATCCACAGCAGCAGTTGCGCCACACCCCTGGCTGCCCCAAGCCTTCCAGGCCTCGCCCCGGGCAGTACATCGCCGGCCGCCAGCCCTGCCGCCCCGGCGATCAATCCGGCAGGCGAGATCGTGCTCGAGTGCGATCGCGACAAAGGCGAGATCTACGTCCGGCCGGTCGGCGACAGCAAGAAGCCGATCAATCTCTTCGTGTCGTCGGCCAAGGCAACCTACACCCTGCTGCTGCGCCGCGCCGACACCCCGGCCGACACCATCGTCATCCGCGACAAATCGGCAAAGCAGCGGCGCACCAACAGCGCTTCCCTCCAGGCTCCCACCGGCAACGCCGCCAGCCATGTGCGCGCCCTCAAGGCACTGCTCGTGGCCATGGCCGGCGGCCGCGTCCCTGCGGACATCGACGTCGAAGAGGTAGGCCAAGCCATCTCGCTGTGGCGGGAGGCCCGCTTCCAGCTCGAACGCATCTATCGCGGACGCGGCTTCGTCGGCGAGCGCTACCTGCTCCAGAACGTCAGCGACACGGACATGGTGCTGGCCGAACCCGAATTCGACCGGGAAGCCGACGAAGCGGGCAGCGTTGCCGGCATCGCCATCAAGCATCACAACCTGCATCCCGGCGAGCGCACGCAGGTCTTCGTGATCTACAAGGAGGCCCGGCCATGAACCTGCCTGGCACCCCGCGCAACAATCCCTTCGCCGCCACCCGCAGCCTGGTCGACCGGCTTTCCCCGAGGCAGCGGCAATACGCCCTGCTCGGTGCCATCCTCGCAGGCGGCGTTGGCCTCTTGTGGCTGATCTTCGCGCTGACCGCCAACCCCGTGCATCACAACGATCCGGCCAAGACCGCGGCCGCTCCCAGCGGCGTCACCAACATCGGCGTCATGCCGCCGGGCGGCCAGGTCAATCCGGTGGACCAGTGGGTCGGCACCGCCGGCCGCAAGCTCGCCCAGTACGAGTCAGAACGCGAAGAGCAGAACCGGCTGAACAAGGAACGCTCCACCTTCGAACAGCGCACCCTACAACGCTTCGCCGAGTTGGAACAAAAACTCACGTCGGCAAGCCAAGCAGCAGCGGCGCCGCCTCCCACCGCCCAGCCTACGCCGCAAGCCGCTCCCCAACCGGCACCGACCGCGATGCCCCCGGCGGCGAGCCTGCCAACCGCGCCCCCGGCACATGAGGGTGCTGGTCTCGGTATGCCCCCCGGCACGCCGGAACCGATTGCCACACCGCCCGCGCCGCGCATCATGCGCGTCGTCGTGGGCCATACCACGGCCTCGGCCACCCCGCCTTCCGCCGAGACCAATGGCACGCCGCGCAGAGAGGCAAGCAAAGCCGGCGAGGCGCACACCGTGTCGACCTTCCTGCCTGTCAGCTTCACCCGCGGCACGCTGCTGGGCGGCCTCGATGCGCCCACCGGTGGTCAATCCCAAAGCAACCCGCACCCGGTCCTGATCCGCCTCTCGGACACCTCGGTCTTGCCCAACCGCATGCGCGGCGAGTACCGCGAGTGCTTCGTGATCGCTGCCGGCTATGGCGATATCAGCTCCGAACGGGCCTACCTGCGCACCGAATCCCTCTCCTGCGTACGGCCCGACGGCGCCACGCTCGAAGTGCGCATCCAGGGTTCGATCTACGGTGAAGACGGCAAGGTCGGCCTGCGCGGCCGACTCGTCACGAAGCAGGGACAGATGCTCGCCAACGCGCTACTCGCTGGCGTCGTCAGCGGCATCGGCCAGGGCCTCGCCACGTCATCCACCGAATACAGCACCTCGGCGCTGGGCACCGTGGCCACCGCCAACGGTGCCGAGGCCTATCGCGCCGGTCTAGGCTCCGGCGTCGGCAAGGCCCTCGACCGTCTCGCCCAGTACTACATCAAGTTGGCCGAGAACACTTTTCCAGTCATCGAGGTAGATGCCGCCCGCGAGGTCGACGTCGTGATCACCAAGGGCGTGCGCATCGACGTCCCGATGACGACGGCCGCCGTCGGCCGCACCCCGCTATCCCCCGCCAACCGCTACCTGGAGGTCACCCATGATCCCGACTATTGATGGCGGACGCACGCCACCATCCATCTCTGCCGCCCCCCGTAAACGCATCGTCGTTACCGGCGCATTGCTCGCGCTGCTGGTGGCGCCTGGCCTGACGATGCAGGTCCTCGCCGCGCCGGATGAAACCGCCCGCCTACGCGCCACCCTGGAAAAGGCACACCCGGGCACACGCTTCACCGACATCGCGCCGGCGCCGGTCAAGGGCCTGTACGAGGTCTGGATGGACGGCAACGTGGCCTATGTTTACGCGAGCGACCCGCGCTACTTCATCTTCGGCAGACTGTTCGACACGCAAACGCTGCGCGACCTGACCGGACCGAAGCTCGCGCAGCGCGCCCAGGTAAATCCGGCCAATGCCGCAGCGCCTCAACCGATCGCCTTCGATCGCCTGCCGCTGCAGGACGCCATCCGCACGGTGCGTGGCAACGGCGCCCGCAAACTGGCCATCGTCAGCGATCCGGCCTGCCCCTACTGCCGGCAACTCGAAGCGGAGTTGGCCACCATCGACAACATCACGATCTACACTTTCCTGGTGCCTTTCCTGGGCGAAGCCCGCCCGATCGCCATCTGGTGCGCAGCGGATCGGGAAGCCGCCTGGCGCGACTGGATGCGCCAGGGTGATACCAGCCATCAGCACAGCGGCGCGCCCTGCACCCACCCCATCGCCCGCAACGTGGCCCTGGCCCGTAGCTTCGGCATCCAGGGCACGCCCACGTTGATTTGGGCCGATGGGGAAAGGACCGCGGGTTTCATCGATCGCGCCGCCATCGAATCCCGCCTGGCGGCCAGCGCTGCTGGAGGCCGGCCATGAGCCCCCCGCTCCACGCCATGTTCCGATTCCTCCCACTCCTCTCTGTATTCGCCTTGGGCGGCTGCATGTCGATGTCCGGCCTGGGCGGCGATTCGAAGTACGCCTGCAAAGCCCCGGAAGGAGTGACCTGCGACTCCGTATCAGGCACCTACGCCAACGCCGTCGCCAACAACCTGCCCAGCCAGCGCAAGCGCCAGTCCCCGACAGGGAAGGCGACGGGAGAAGCGTCGACCTCCCGGCCCTCCGCGCCACGTACCAATCTGCCGGCTGCCGGCGGCTCGTCGTCGGAAGAGGCGGAAACCTCGCTACGCGCCCAGGCGCGCTACCTGCGCCTGTGGATCAAGCCCTGGGAAGACATCGACGGCGACCTCTACGACCAGGCCCATGTTTATGTCCAGGTCGACCAAGGCCGCTGGCAGATCGACCACATCCAGCAGCGCATCCGCGATGCCTACGCGCCGCTCCGGCCACCGCCCTCCAGTGCAAGCGACGGCGCCGGCGCCCCGGCCGCCCGGATCGATCCAACACAGCCGGTGGCGAGGCCTGCTGTCCCAGCGCCGGTACGCCCCTTGAACAGCACCGGCGAGGTGTCGCCATGAGCACCGGCCTCGACTCGGCACGCCCCGAGCAACGGGGTGGCCGCGCCCCGTGGCGGCCGCCGCATCTGCCCTTTGGCCTGGGCGTCCCGCCCGACACCCCGGCCGAACAGTTCGCCAACTGGCTCCCTTACGCCGGCTACCTAGCGGCCGAGCGGATTTTTGCGAACCGGGACAGCATGGGCTTCATGCTCGAATTGATGCCGCAATCGGGTGCAGACGACCGCATGGCCGAGGTCCTGGTCTCCCTCTATGCCAACTGCCCGACAGGTACGGGCTTGCAGTTCCACCTCTTCGCGTCGCCTCACATTCGTCCGCAGTTGCGCCGTTATGCCAACCTGCGGATCGAGGATGAGGACCAGAGAAAGAAAGCCCAGCACTGGGGTCGCCCGGCGCGCAACGAGAACCTGTTCCGGGCACTGGCCCGCCAACGGGCCGAACACTTGCTGCGGGGCGCCCAGAAGTCGATCACCTCGGGTTTTCATTACACCATCCGCGATTTCCGCCTGATGCTCTCGGTCGCCTTCCCCGGCGATCCGGAAAGCAGCAGCAAACGCGAAGAACTCCTGAGCCTGCGGGATTCCATCGCCGCGACGCTGCGCTCGGCGTCGCTGCCGAACCGGGTCTGCGATGCGGCCGACCTGATCAACTGGTGCGCGATCTTCAGCAACCCGGACCGGATGTCGGGCACGGACGCCCCCGACCTCAATTACGACGATGGCCGGGAACTGCGCGATCAGATCGTCGACTTCGACACCATCCAGGACCCCCACCCGACCGGACTCACCTTCTGGAAGGAATCCAGCCCGGATGCCCTGGAAGCCCGCTTCTACTCGATCAAGAGCTTCCCGGAGCGCTTCGCCCTGTGGCAGATGGGCTCGCTGATCGGCGACCTGATGCAGCCGGCGCTGCAGTACAGCGCGCCTTTTCTGCTTACCCTGGGCGTTCAGATCCTCGACCCCAATGCCACCAAGTCGGCGGTGATCGCCAACCATGTCCGGGCGACACAAAACGCCAAGTCGAAGATGGCCGACGTGATGCCGGACGTGAAGAAGAAACTCGACGACTGGACAGCCGCTGCCGACGCCATCGACACCGGCGGCAATCTCGTCAGCATGTACCACCAGTTGGCGATCTTCTCGACCCCCGGCAAGGCGGCGTCGGCCCACGAGGCAGCGAGTGCCATCTGGCGCGGCCGCGGCTTCCAGCTCAACGCGGATGCCTACATGCACCGTCAAGCGCTGCTGGCGAGCCTGCCGATGACGCTGAGCGAGCGCTTCCACAAAGACCTCGTGAAGATGCGCCGGGTCACGCGCAAGACGATGGCCAACGCCATCCACATGGCCCCGCTGATCGCCGAATGGCGCGGCACCCGTACGCCGGCGCTGGTCTTCGGCGGGCGGCGCGGTCAGTTGATGACGCTGGACCTCTTCGATAACGACCTGGGCAACTACAACTTCGCCATCATCGGCGCGCCCGGCTCAGGCAAATCGGTGCTGATGAACGAGATGGCGTGGTCCTACCGGGCGATCGGCGCCAAGGTCTGGATGCTGGACCTCGGCCGCTCCTTCGAGAAGCTGTGCCGCAAGGCCCGCGGTACCTACATCGAGTTCAAGCCCGATGTGGACCTCTGCCTCAATCCATTCTCCATCGTTCAGGACATCAATGAGGACATCGACATGCTCGTGCCGGGCATCTCGAAGATGGCCTCGATGCAGCACTCGCTGGAGGAAGTCCAGTACAAGGCGATCTCGGCGATGGTCCTGAAGCTCTGGCGCGAGTACGGCCAGGACCTCACGATCACCGGCCTGCGCGATGCCTTCCGCACCGGCACTCTGGAAGAGCTGGGCGCGGTCAACGACCAGCGCATCAAGGACCTCGCCATCATGCTCAACCCCTATGCCAAGGGCGGGCAGTACGAGCGCTTCTTCGAGGGGCGTGCCAACGTCGATTTCTCGAACGACTTCATCGTCATCGAGAACGAGGAATTGAAGCGCCGGCCCGACCTGCACGCGGTGGTGAACATCCTGCTGCTGCACCAGATCACCGGCGAGATGTACCTGACGCGCAACCGGCGCAAGGTGCTCTTCATCGATGAACTGAAGCAGCAGCTCGGCGACATCGGTGCCGACGATCCCGTGAAGGCTGCGGTGGTCGAGGAAGCCGCGCGCCGCGCCCGGAAGTACGGCGGCGCACTCGGCACCGCAACCCAGAGCGCCGACGACTACTACGGCTCGGCCCAGATGGAAGCCGCTTTCAACTGTTCCGACTGGGTCTTCCTGCTGCGCCAGAAGCCCGAATCCATCGAGATGCTCGACCGCAAGGGCCGCCTCACGATGGATGAGCCGAAAAAACGCCTCTTGAACTCATTGCGCACAGAAGCCGGTGCGTTCTCCGAGTTGTACATCTCCTCGCCGGTGGGTGAAGGCGTCGCTCGCAACATCCTCGACCCGGCGACGCATCTGTTGTTCTCGAACAAGCTCGAAGACAACGCCCCGATCGACGAACTGCGCGCCCAGGGCTATTCCATCGACGAGGCAATCGCGGAACTGCTGCGCCAGCGGGGACATGCGCTATGAACCCGCGCAACATCTTCATCGCCAACACGCTGGTGAGCCTGATCACCGCAGGGGGTGGGCTGCTTGCCTACGACCGCCTGGTGATCCGCCCCGCCCGGACCATCGGCGTCGTCGACCTCGCCGAGGTCTATCGCGCCAAGGAAGACGAGTTCACCCGGCGCCTGACCGCCGCGCACTCGGAAGAGGAGCGTCAGGCCACGCTGCAGATGGCCAGAACCTTCTCGCAACGCCTTCCCGTCGCCCTGGAAAACCTGCCTGCCGAATGTGGCTGCCTCGTGGTTCTCAAGGCCTCGGTCGCCGGGCCGACGCCCTACACCGTCGATCTCACGGCACGTCTGCGCCAGAAGGTGGAGACACCATGAACCCCACTTCGACCAACGACCG
>Ga0209211_10009235_pt1 | contig 13199 bp, 14 predicted proteins | sample RifGroA2_FD_183992 | JGI IMG/M metagenome (GOLD analysis project Ga0209211, IMG submission 183992) | Groundwater microbial communities from Rifle, Colorado, USA - Groundwater A2 (SPAdes) (version 2) | ecosystem: Environmental > Aquatic > Deep subsurface > Groundwater | place: Rifle, Colorado...
CCGTTGAATATACGGCGCGAGCATTGCGTCCGCCTTCGCCGCATGCGAGTGTCCTTTTCGCCGGAGACATGATGTTTGATAGATCAATTCGTACCACTATTGAAAGTCGTGCGAGAAACGAGGGCGGCTTGCCCACCGAAGCCTTGGCGAAGGCGGGAGATTTTATTTTTTCATGCATTGATCCGCTGCTTGCAAAGCACGATCTGGTCGTTGCGAACCTCGAAGGCCCGATCACGGCATACAAGTCCGTGAGCGCCACCTCGACTCCGGGCGATGGCAATAATTACACATTTACGTTTCCTCCTGCAACCGCACCTCTCCTCCATGCGCACAATATCCGTGTCATGAATCTCGGCAACAATCATATGTTGAATTTTGGTCGCGTCGGATACGTCTCGACAAAAGAATATTTATCGCAGGCGGGCGTTTCCTTTTTCGGTGACGTTCCCGGCGACAGTATGATATATCATACTGCCCCGAATGGCGTACCCCTCGCGTTCGTAGGGTTCAACGATTTCGGCGGATCCGCAAGCTCGACCCTTGCGTATATCAAAGAAGCACGGGCGAGAGGGGATATGCCGATCGTGTACACACATTGGGGCGAAGAATACATGCCCGCGACCGATAGGGAGAAGTTGCTCGCGCACGAATTTATAGATGCCGGAGCCGAGATCGTCATCGGATCGCACCCACATGTCGTGCAGGAGCGCGAGATATACCATAGCAAGCTTATTTATTATTCGTTGGGAAATTTTATTTTCGATCAGTATTGGAACAACGACGTGAGCCACGGGCTGATGATCGAGGTCATCCTTACCACTCACGGTGTGCGGTCGGTGAAAGAAATCACGGTAGTTCTTGGCCGCGACCGACGGACGTGTGCACTATGACGTTAACAAACGTGGCCGCGTGTGCGAGCGCCATACTGGCAAAGCTATAGTTCACCGTTCTTTATCTGTTTGCGCACCTGCGTGGCGAGCGTGTTGAAATAGTGCAGGTTGTGAAAGGTGGTGAGCTTCATGCCGGTCAGCTCATGCGCCCGCATGAGCGAGCAAATATAGCTGCGCGAATATGTTTTACATACATCGCATGTGCACGATGGGTCGAGCGGCTTGTTGATATCCTTAAGAAAGCGCCGGTCGTTGATCTGTAGTCTGCTTGTCCTGAGCGAAGTCGAAGGGCCCCTCGAGGTGAATACCGTTCCGCGGCGCGCATAGTGTGTCGGCGCGATGCAGTCAAATGTGTCGCCGCCAGCCGCGACAATTATGGAAAAATCTTCCGGATGCCCGATGCCGAGGATATGTCGCGGCTTATTTTCCGGAAGATTGTCGGAAACCGCGCCGATGACCTTTTTCATCGACTGCTTGTCGTACCCGAATTCACCGCCGAAACCAAAGCCATCGAAATTCATGGCACCGATGATCTGTGCGCTTTCAATACGCATTTCCATGGAGCCGCCACCCTGCACGATGCCGTAGAGTGCCTGTTTATGATTTTTCTTCGCATCGAGACACTCCGCGGCCCAGCGATGTGTGGTGTCGATGGATCTGCGCATGTATTCGGCGCTCGAAAGCGGCGACGGGCACTCGTCAAATGCAAAAATAATATCAGCGCCGAGCGCCTCTTGTACCTTGATTGATTCTTTCGGTCCGAGAAATAATTCCTTGCCGTCGATAGGGGAGCGGAAACGGACCCCATGTGCAGTGATCGTGAGCGAGCGTGGCTGCGAACCCTCCAGTATTTTTTTGTCCTGTTCCGACCGCAGCATTTTGCCGACCCCGTGGTCGGTGCCGAATCCCAAGCTGAATACCTGAAAGCCGCCGGAGTCGGTCATGAGCGGCTTATTCCAGCGCATGTACTTGTGGAGGCCGCCGGCCTTTTTGATGAGCTTTTCACCCGGCGCAACGTGCAGGTGGAACGTGTTGCATATCAGTACTTGCGCGCCCACATCTTCTACCTCGCTCGTATCGAGTGTGCGTATCGTCGCGCGCGTCGCGACCGGAACGAATGCTGGTGTCTCTATATCGCCGTGCGGTGTGTGTATCACGCCCAGCCGTGCGCGGCTCCTCTTGGATTTCTTCAATATCTTGAACGAAAACATCGCCGCAGCATACTCGAAATTCCGGCTCATGCCACCAAAAGGAACCCCCGGCTTAGCCGAGGGTAAAGTTTTCGCTTTTTTGAGCTATCAAATAATCTTCCGCCTGCGCGATGCAGAGCCCCGCTCGCAACACAGCGTACTTTTCTTCGATGCCTACATACGGATGCGGTCCTATCTGCGGCATCACGTAGAAGCCGCGCGGCCGGAGCACGCGGTGCACTTCCGAATAAAACGTCCCACGCGGCCGGTATCCTTCCGCGGCCATCATGATGTAAACATCGAACATATCGTTCGCGAAGGGCAATCGCTCAAAGTCGCTTTGCACGAACCTGTCCCCTCGATCGCGCGCACGCGCATATTCGAGAAGATTGGGCTCAATGTCGAGCGAGGTATAGACGTTGTCGATGCGAGCATAGGTAAGCTGTGCCTTTACTCCCGCTGCCGTGAGGCCGGTCGCCGAAGCTGTCTCAAGTATCTGGATCGGCTCTGGCAGGTGCGACATCAGGCGCAGAAGAAAATGCACCATTCGTCCGATTTCCGCACCCTTCTCGTCGAGTTTGCAGTCGAGCGCAAACTTCTCATACCGCGGCGCATCCGAGTAATCGCCGGTCGTCGCGTAAAAAACCATCTCGTCGCGAAGCCTGCTGTCCAACATTGCCGTCTCCTTTGGAAGTTCTCCCGTGTTTATACGCTAATCTCACCAGTTGAGCAACGGCTAGAAATAGGGCACTATGGTGAAATATTGCGGCAACTCCGCAGTACATTGCGGGATCATCTAATGGTAGGATGCGACTCTCTGAAAGTCGTCATCTTGGTTCGAGTCCAAGTCCCGCAGCCAAGGTTGGAAGTATCGAGGCGACCTAATCCCCCCGAGAAACCATCCCTCTATTCCGACACGACATACCTGCTGAGAGCAGTATTCAAAACAAAAAATCACCGACACAAATCGATGATTTTTTGTTTCAGTTTCTTTTACTCTTTAGAACCAATACAATACCTACATGGAGAGTGACGAAGACCTCATAGCTGCATATTTGAACGGAGACGAAGACGCTTTTACCCGATTGGTGGAACGACATCTTAAATCTGTATATTCTTTTACCCTCAGATTTGTAGGCAGTCAAAGCGATGCTCAGGATATCGTGCAAGAGTCCTTTTTTAAAACATGGAAAAATCTCAAGCGATATTCGAGTCAGAGTGCCAGCTTCAAAACGTGGCTCATGCACATTGCCCGCAACACCGCCATTGATTTTTTACGCAAGCGTAAGCACATTCCATTCTCCGAATTCGATAACGAAGAAGGAAACAGCGTGTTTGATAATCTGCCGGATGAGACACCTCTCGCGGAAGAACTGCTATCCAATGTGCAGGATGTTAAGGATGTTGAATGGGCAATATCCCAACTTTCTCCTTCATACCGTGAGGTACTCCTACTGTATTACGAAAGCGATCTGACATTTGAAGAGGTAGCCGGAGTTTTAGAAGCGTCGGTTAACACTGTTAAAAGCCGCCACCGCCGCGCGGTTATAGCGTTACGAAAGTTGCTGCTGCACCGAAAATGACAGCAGGAACGTATATACAACCATGACCAGCAAGCGCAATATGGCATTTTTTACGGAAGTGGAGCCGCCCGAGGGTCTTTTTAAGGCGGTTCTTGCTCGTATCGCGCTTGCACGCCGTCGCGCCGCCCGAATTAAGCTGGCGGCGCTCGGCACGGTCATACTAGTATCCGGCGCAGCACTCGTCCCCGCAGTGAGCTACGCAGTGCAGGAGTTTTACACTTCCGGCTTTTACGATTACCTTTCACTTTTCTTCTCCGACAGTTCGGTTGCGTTTTCGCACTGGCAGGAGATATCACTTTCCCTTGCAGAATCGTTGCCCTCGCTCGCCGTACTTCTGCTGGTCGGTTTTGCCGCCGCGTTTCTATGGTCACTCCGCCGTGCTGTGCGGAACGCTGGCGCAGCATTTAATCCTATACGTCTTGCATAATTATGGAGGAATTCAAGAAATGGGTCCCATCAGAAAAAGTGCGCTGGGTATTGTACGGTCTCGGCATTTTATTTGTCGCGCTGCTCATATTTCACGCTGGCGTAGTAACTGGCTCGCACCGCCATTTCCCCGGCAGGGCTGGCCCGGGCTTTGGGTTCCGGGGACCCGGATTTAACGTGCAGCTGCCTCGCGGCTTCATTTCTAACGGGCACGGTTCGGTGGGGACGATACAAAGCATCTCAACCTCCTCTCTTAGCTTAGAAACCCGCGACGGTGCCACGCAGACTGTTCTGTTGAGCGATAAGACATCAATCCGTACGGAGTCTGGCGCTACCAGCTCGACCGCGTTGTTGGTCGGCCAGCAGGTTATTATCCTCGGCACTCCGAATGACGATGGCACGATTTCTGCCGACCTAATACGCACCACACCAAGTCCTATCCGCAACTCCATAAGACAATAAATATGTTTAGCGGCATCAATAATTTGTATACCCTCATATCTCATAACATCGCGCACTGGTATCGAGCGATAAAGAAATACGCAGTTGCTCATAAATTCGTGAGCGCGGTTATTGCTCTTGTGATCATCGGGGGTGGCTGGTGGACGTATGGCCATGTTACGGCCGCAAGTGCCGGGACGCGTTACGTCCTCGGTACAGTTGAAAAAGGAACAGTCATAGCATCTGTATCCGCATCCGGCCAAGTTTCAACCACCAATCAGGTGGACATTAAGCCGAAAGCCTCTGGTGATGTCACCTGGGTCGGGGTTAAAGCTGGAGACGTTGTTCGTGCCGGGCAAGCACTTGCCCAAATAGACAGCACCGACGCGAAACAAGCGATAGCCGATGCCGAGCAGTCACTCACGCAAGCAAAACTGCAGTTCCAAAAAGACTCGGCGCAGGCGCCTATCGATTATCAAAAGTCGCTTGAAGCGCTCGATGATGCAAAGACGAATTTAAGTACCACTTATAACGATACGTACAATACCCTCTCGAATGCGTACCTGGATCTTCCGACAGCGGTGACGGGTATGCAGAATATTCTCTACGGATACGACATAAGCGGCAAGAGCAACAGCCAATGGAACATAGATGCTTTCAAGAACAGCGCGAGCAAGGATAACACCACCATTCGCACTTTTGCGGATATCGCGGAAAGAGACTACAGAATCGCGCGCGCAAAGTACGACCAAGCGGTACTGGACTTCAAAGCATTAAGCCGCTCCTCGAGCACCGACGCACAAGAGGGCCTTCTAACCTCGTCGGTGGATACTACGACCGCCATAGCCCAGGCGCTCCAGAGCGAACTCAATCTGCTTGACGCGGTTGTCGATGACACCACCACGCACGGTTTTACGGTGAGTTCTACTATAACGACCATGCGCACCAACGCGCGAGGATATCTTTCAACCACCAACAGCAACCTCAGCGCCCTGCTCAACCAGCAGAAGTCGCTCGACGCCGCAAAGAAAACCATCCGCGACGACGAGCGCACTATCGAGATTTACAAAATAGGCAACGCGACGGGCGACAACCCAATAAGTCTTCAATCTTCACAGTACAGTATTGCCGACCAAGAGCGAAAATTGCGACAACTCAAAGATAACCTCGCCGACTACACCATAACAGCTCCGTTTGCAGGCACTTTAGCGACACTCAGTGTAAAACGGTTTGATACGGTTTCGACCGGAAGTTCCGTCGCGACGCTCATCACAAACCAAAAAATAGCCCAGCTTTCTCTCAATGAGGTGGATGCGACAAAGATCAAGCTTGGCGATAAAGCGACACTTACCTTCGATGCTATAGACGGACTCACGCTGACTGGCTCGGTCATAGAGATGGATGCGGTGGGGACCGTTTCGCAGGGGGTGGTCAGTTACAGCCTAAAAATAGGGTTCGACAGCGGAGACGATCGCGTGAAGCCGGGTATGACCGTCAACGCAAGCATACAAACAGCGGTAAAGCAGGATGTACTGGTGGTGCCTTCAAGCGCGGTAAAAACTCAAAACGGCGCGAGTTATGTGCAAGTTTTTAACCCTGCACTCACGGACACTGGAAGTACCCAAGGAGTAGTCTCAAAGGTTCCACCGCAACAGGTTACCGTCGAGGTAGGTATTTCCGATGATACGAGCATGGAAATACTCTCTGGTCTGTCAGTTGGACAGCAAATCGTTACGCGTACTTCTTCTGGCTCTGCAACCACCAATAAGCCGGCAACGACTAATGCCACCAGGGGAGGCTTTGGGGGAGGTGGTATTCGTTTATGATCGAAATTAAAGATATCACCAAGACCTACGGGTCTGGCGATACCGCGTTTCAAGCGCTGAAGGGCATTTCTTTTACTATCAAGGATGGCGAATTTATCGCGATTATGGGGCCGTCAGGTTCAGGTAAATCAACTCTGATGCATATTTTGGGATGCCTCGATACACTGACAACGGGGACATATTTTCTTGATGGTAAGGACGTGTCTACACTCACCGACGAGGAGTTGGCCGAGATTCGCCGGCTCCATGTTGGCTTTGTATTTCAAAGCTTCAATCTTCTCCCGCGCACAACCGTTATGCGAAATGTGATGTTGCCGCTCATCTATGCGGGCGTGAGTGATGAAGAAAGAGATGAGCGATCAAGAAAAGTTCTTAGTGCGGCGGGTATGACGGAGTCACATTTTTCTCATTTGAGTAATCAACTTTCGGGAGGGCAGATTCAACGTGTTGCGATTGCACGAGCGTTAGTGAACGATCCATCTCTTATTCTTGCCGACGAACCGACAGGAAATCTTGACTCGAAAACTGGCGAGATTGTACTCGGCACTTTTCAGAAGCTGAACCGAGAGCATGGTCGCACTGTTATTTTAATTACGCATGAACACGACGTAGCCGAACACGCAGAGCGCATTATCACGCTACGCGACGGTGTCGTTGTAACAGATTCTAAGTCGCACGCGCGCAAGCACGCAAAACATCATGAAGTTTAGTGATATTACGCACGAAACATACGCCGCACTATCGGCAAATAAAGTTCGGTCGGGACTAACCATTCTTGGTATCGTCATCGGCATCTCATCGGTTATCGCGATGGTCTCGATTGGTACGGGAGCATCGAATACCATCTCATCGAGTATCGAATCGTTGGGGTCTAATCTTATTCAGATTACGCCCGGCGCACAGCAGATGCGGGGATTTGGTGCTTCAAGCGGCCGTGGGGGTGCAAAGACGCTCACGAACGAAGACGCGCAGGCAATCGCGGAGCAAGTTGCTGATGTTGAGGCGGTGGACTCGCAGGTGTCCAGTAGGTATCAGATTACCGCAAAAGGCACGAACACGAATACGAGCGTGACGGGTGTTACCGCGAACTATTCTCAAATCCGCAATGTAGAAGTGGCCGAAGGGTCATTTATTTCAGACACGCAGAATAATTCGGCCTCAAAAGTCGCCGTGCTTGGGCCTACAACGCGCGACGATCTCTTTGGAGAGGGCACAAATGCTATCGGCCAAGCAATCCGCATTAACGGCTTGGAGTTCAAAATAATTGGCGTTACGGTTGCAAAAGGCGGAACTGGTTTCCAAAATCAGGATGACATTATTTATATTCCTGTCAGAAGCGCACAGCGATATCTTTCAGGCGATCAGTATTTAACGACAATCGCCGTGCAGGCAACGACGCCGGAAGTTATGACGCAGGTGCAGGCAGACATCATCCTGCTTCTTTTAGACCGCCATAAAATCAGCGACGCGGCATTGGCTGATTTTAGCGTCCTTAATCAGAACGATATTCTTTCGACCGCTTCCAGTGTCACTTCAACGCTTACATACCTCTTGGCGGCCATTGGTGGTATCTCTCTATTGGTTGGCGGCATCGGCATCATGAATATGATGCTCACGACGGTTACAGAACGAACAAGAGAAATCGGCTTACGCAAAGCAATCGGCGCAAAAAAGAGCGATATCAGAGCGCAGTTCCTGGCAGAAGCAGTCGCCCTGACGGTCATCGGAGGCGTCGTAGGTATCGCACTCGGGTGGTTGATTTCTTTCGCGGTGAATCTGACGGGTCTTGTGACGACAAGCGTCTCGCTCTCGTCCGTACTTCTCGCGTTCGGTGTTTCAGCGATAACGGGAATTGTGTTCGGGTATTACCCGGCGCGACGGGCGGCAGAGCTTAATCCGATCGAGGCTTTGAGATATGAGTAGCCATTTTATTCTAACGTTATTTTCTTGTCCTTAAGGAACAACTTGCTCTGCAAGCACGACAGTAGTTCGCGCTTCTCTATCAGCGTTCCTTCGCGCAGTAAGTACTTGGTGTAATTTCTCACGTCCACGTCGATGGCGACTTTGTCCTGTTTGTGTCCGAGTACGCCCGATCTGAATTTGTTGAACCGCTTTATCTCATCTTCTATCCGCGCTCGTATCCCAAGCTCATCCATTGACTGTATCCATGAGCCCGATTAATTCCTCAATCAGACTCGGTTCATTGTTACTCGGGAGCCTCGTCTCCCTGTAAACCATCCTTCACCGGGCGTTTATAATGGCGTTTGATTGACGACGAGTGTCTTGTGCTAGTATTGGGGCATGAAGTTTCCCCGTACGAAAAAGTTGGTTTTTGTCAACAACAAAGGCGGGGTGGGCAAGACGACGCTCGCTTTCAACAGTGCTGTCGCGTTGGCAAAGCTCGGCTACAAAATCGTGCTCGTGGATCTCGATCCGCAATGTAATTTGAGTCGATTGGCGCTTGGCGAGGATTACTATACCAAAAATCTTTTCTCCGAAACTGAAAAAACTATTTATAACGTGTTGCGCGGCGTGATCGAGGGAGGCAGCGATATCGATCTGTCAGTCAAGTTCTTGCCGGTTAAGGCCGATACCAACCTCTCCCTACTTAAAGGCGATATTAATCTCTCGATGTATGAAGGATTGCTGTCCACCGCGTACGGTCAGGCTGCGGCGGGGCAGCCGATCGGATATTTTCAGACCAGTGCGATAGATCGTTTCTTGCGAGAGAGAGGTCTGTCAGATCAAGTAGATATATTCATCATCGACACCTCTCCGAGTCTCGGGATTCTCAATCAAACGATACTGCTCGGTGCGGACTATTTCGTCGTCCCCATGATGCCGGATGCGTTCAGTGTGCAGGGTATCGAAAACCTCGGGATAATTTTTGAGCGGTGGAAGATACAGTGGAAAAACACGGCGAAAGCATTGGCAGGCAATACGGAGACGAAACTGGTGCTTGGCGGCGACCCTCTTTTCATTGGTTACATAATCAATTCGTACAACGTGTACGGCAAGCAGCCAATCGCCGATCATCGGGCGTGGATGGAGAGGATACCCGAACGGGTAAAGAAATATCTTTCGGAGAAACACTGTCGCAACGGACTCGTGGAGGCGAGTTGGAAGGATCCGCTCCAGATCATACAGGATTACGGCAGAATTCCCGCGAAGTGCCAAGAGCTCGGTGTCGCTATTTTTGAGCTCGACCCCGCACTTGTCGCAGATAATCAGCAAGGAACGAAGGAAAATATTGAGAAATCGAAAGAGGAATTCACAGGGCTCACGAATTCGTTATTGAAAGTCCTGGAAGCGTACTAGTAAAAGCGTACTGGCATATCGGCTTGACGCCAGCACGGCCTCGCCCCACACTAAGGCGTGGCAATAGAGTATCCTGAGACGATGCAGGATTTCATCGATCAGTTTTCGACTGACAAGGCGTGTCGAGACTACGTTGCGAAAGTTCGTTGGGGCGGCACGCCTCGCTGCCCTCACTGCGCAGAGTCCGTTCTGTGGGCAGTTCGTCGTGGGGTGTTCCAGTGCAAGAAATGTCGTCGCGATATTTCCATCACCGCAGGCACTGTCTTCGGTGACAGTCGCATACCACTGCGACTCTGGTTTCAGGCACTCTGGTGTGTCGTATCACAAAAGAATGGGGTGAGCGCGCTTGGTCTTTCGCGTGTTCTCGGCATCAAGGGATACGAGACAGCGTGGTATCTCTTGCAAAGGATCCGGGGAGCCATGGTACGTCCCGGGCGTGAACGGCTGAGTGGTCTCGTTGAGGTTGACGAGGTATTCTTTGGCGGAGTTAAGCCTGGGATTCGAGGTCGGGGCGCACTTGGAAAGGTACTCATCCTTGTCGCTGTCGAAGACAAGGGCAAGACTGGCTTCGGGCGGATCCGAATCACTGTCATACCGGATGCTTCCGCTACGTCACTCCGGCATGCCATCGAGTCGATGGTCGAGCCGGGGAGCACGATCCGCACCGATGAGTGGAAAGGATATCCGTCAATCGCCAAGCATGGGTACGCGCACATTGCGGTGAAGGGACACTCCTCCGTTCCGGGCGAAGACCCGACTCCGCTCGTCCACCGTATCGCCTCACTTTTGAAACGGTGGCTGCTTGGCACACACCATGGACGCGTTGAGGAGACACATCTGATTTCATACCTCAACGAGTTCGTTTTCAGATTCAACCGACGCCGCTCGGCGAGCCGCGGCAAGTTGTTCTTTCGACTCGTGCAGCAGATGACCGGTGCTGCTCAGGCGTGAGCTGGCGTCAAGCCGATATGCCAGAAAGCGTAAATATGACTAAAATAAATGTCCGTCCCGCGAGCGGGACGGACATGAGCGCTATTTTGCGAGCAGTGCTGCGCAGGCCCGTGCCACTTGGTAATTGTACGACGTGTGGCCGGGGATCTTCACGACCTTGGTGACGAAGTCGCCGCGCTGCCATTCCGACGACATGTCCTTGAATTCTTTCCACTGTTCGGGAGTGGCCACGGTGCGCCACGTCGTGGCGCACACCGGCGCAAGAGCGCCGATGGTAGCGTCGGTCTCCGCCTTGTTGACGGCTTGTTTGACCCCGCTTGCGGTCGACCAGCCGCCCCAGGCGAACCCGACGACTGCGAGAACGATGGCACCGCCGATGGCACCCTGAATAAGTCGCGTCAGCGACTCACCGCTTAGAATTGCCGGCATTTCCATGACGTATTCCTTTCGTGACTATTTGGGGGAGGAATTCCCCCTCGCTGCAAAAAACGTATCATAAGAACAACATGATTGCACGGCTCGCGTGGTGGTGACATTAGACGCGCCCATGGTACTATTTTTGTATGAAAAAATTTCTTGCATCGCTCATCGTTATTTTTATTGCGGGCGTAGTCGGGTATGTGTACATCTACGGATTACCAAAGTCTGCGGTTGCCACAAATGATCAGGCAGCGGTGCCCATAGCGACATCGTCGGCCAATGCGATAAAGAACGGCAACGAGGCCATCATCGGTACATCGGTTGAAGGTCGCGACATTATCGCGTATCGCTACGGTAGTGGTGCGAAGAAAATTCTTTTTGTCGGCGGCATACACGGCGGGTATGAATGGAATACGGTACTCGTTGCCTACGAGCTGATGGATTACTTGAAAGCAAATCCGAGTGCCATTCCGGCCAACGTGGAAGTTGCTGTTGTTCCGGTATTGAATCCCGATGGTTTGAATAAAGTGGTTGGCACTGCCGGTCGCTTCACGGCGGCAGATGTGCCAACGTCGCAAACGTTGCTCGTCTCCGGCCGCTTCAACGCAAACAATGTAGACTTGAATCGCAACTTCGACTGCGACTGGCAATCCTCCGGCATGTGGCAAAATACCGCCGTCGATGGCGGAAGCAAGGTATTTTCCGAACCGGAAAGCCAGGCGATGAAAGAATTTATCTCGGCCTACGCGCCGAGCGGCGTTGTTGGTTGGTACAGCGCGGCCGGCGGAGTGTATTCTTCGGATTGTCACGGCGGCGTTCTGCCGGAGACGAAAACTATCACCAACGTATACGCCAAAGCTTCAGGATATCCCGCGCACGAAGTTTTCGACAATTACGAACTTACTGGCGATATGGAGAATTGGCTCGCGAAGAACAACATTCCTGCGATTAGTGTCCTTCTCACAAATCACCAGGATGTCGAATGGGACAAAAATCTCGCGGGGATAAAAGCACTGCTCGCGTACTACGGCAAATAATGTAATGCGATCAATTTTTTCGGCAAAAATCATCGCGATAACTCTTCTCGTTGTGATCGTCGGGGGAGGTACTTTTCTGTATGTACGGGCGCATACGCAGCCCGAGCAGCAGCCGATCGCGGTACTGACCGAACCAGGTCCTACAGAAATTACATTCATCGGCAAATCAGTCGAAGGTCGCGATATCACGGCGTACACATACGGCACGGGTAGGGCGCACATCGCGTTCGTCGGCGGTATGCATGGCGGGTACGAATGGAACGCCGTATTGCTCGCGTACCAATTCATGGACTATCTGCAAGCACATCAAAGTATTATTCCAAAAAATCTGTCGGTGACCGTCATTCCGGATCTGAATCCTGACGGCGTATACAAGGCCATCGGCAAAGGAGAGCGCTTCACCATCAGCGATGTGCCGGAGGGAGATCTCTCGTCGGGTCGCTTCAATGCCGACGACGTTGACCTTAATCGCAATTTTGACTGCAACTGGCAACCGAAAGGTACATGGAAGGGGAATACGGTGTCCGCTGGCACAGCAGCATTTTCCGAGCCGGAAGCGCAAGCGCTCCGTGATTTCGTGGCGGCCCAAAAACCGAGCGCGGTCATCTTTTGGCATAGTCAGGCGAACGCGGTGTACGCGTCGCAGTGTAATGGCGGCATTTTGCCGCAGACGCTCGATATCATGAACGTGTACGCGCATGCCGCCGGATATCCGGCGGTCAAATCGTTCGACGCATATGAAGTACATGGTGACTCGGAAGGGTGGCTGGCTTCTATCGGTATCCCCGCGCTCACAGTGGAACTTTCGACGCACGACACTATAGAATGGGACAAGAACCTCGCCGGTATCGAAGCGCTTTTTACATATTTTAGTCGATAGGGGCTTGGCTTCTCAGCGGGCTTTCTGATATCATCCAGGCATATGAACATACTCATCGCTCTCGGAGTCGTCGTTCTGTATCTGCTCGCCTGTATTCGCATACTTCGGCAGTACGAGCGGGGCGTCGTTTTCACACTCGGAAAATTCACCGGTGTGCGCGATGCGGGATTCCGTTTCGTATTCGTGCCGTTCCAACAGATGGTTCGTGTATCGCTTCGCACCGTGACGATGCAGATA
>Ga0209211_10009236_pt1 | contig 13198 bp, 14 predicted proteins | sample RifGroA2_FD_183992 | JGI IMG/M metagenome (GOLD analysis project Ga0209211, IMG submission 183992) | Groundwater microbial communities from Rifle, Colorado, USA - Groundwater A2 (SPAdes) (version 2) | ecosystem: Environmental > Aquatic > Deep subsurface > Groundwater | place: Rifle, Colorado...
TGCCGGGCGGGCCTTCGAGGAAGCAGTGCTCAGAGAAATCCCGTCCGAACAAAAGATCCCCGTTCTGGAAGCTGTCATTACAACGGGGAGCGGCTGTATGATCCATTATACGTACTTGATCGATCAGGCATCGCTACTGCATCGCTCGATTCTACCTTTGTCGGGAATGATTATAGTTTTCGCAGTTATTTTACGAACGCGATGCGTGGTGAGTCAACGGCAGAATTTTTGATTGGCGTAACGTCCGGAAAGGCGGGGTACTATTTTTCATCCCCAGTCATTTCCAGTGATGGGGGTATTATCGGTGTCGTTGTAGGGAAGGTTTCCCGGGATATTGGAAATGAATTGATTTCCGGAAGTTTTTTAATAGAAAACGGGTCAATTATGATTACCGATACCGACGGTATCGTTTTGTACGCAAGTCGGGCGGATCAACTCTACCACTCTATCGGGGTATTGTCTGATGAAGATCGGGATAGAATCACAGGAAACAGGCAGTTTGCTAATCTTCCCTTGACCTCGCTTGGATATAACCGCATCTTTCAGGCCATACGAACACATACAGGAACGCCTGACTTATTTGATTTTTCCAACCCTGTTACCCATGAGAATGAGGTGGTCGCTGTTGTTGCGATCCCGCAGACGGATTTGTTTCTTGTTGTTCAAGAGAGTGTGGTGTCACTTATTGCGCCGGTGCGCATTATTCTATTCGGTCTTATTATTGCTGTGCTCCTTTCCATGCTCGCCACTTCAATATTTGTGTACGTACTCGTTCGTCAGTTTTTGGCACCATTATCACGATTAAAATTTGCCGCAGAGCGCATCAGTGCGGGTGCGTTTGATTATCGCGTCGAGATCAAAACCGGTGATGAATTAGGTAAAATGGGCGAACAGTTTAATGTAATGGCGGATCGTCTTAAAAATTCGTATGCCGGACTTGAACGAACGGTGGCGGAAAAAACGAGCGAACTTTCTGCCAAGTTGGTTAGTATCGAGCAAAAGAATGCGGAGCTACGTGATACGCAACGCGCGGTATTGAATATTTTGGAAGATGCACGCAGTTTGGAAGCGCAGATTGCAGATGAGCGTAACCATTTGCGCGGGATTCTTGCGGCGATGGGTGAGGGACTCTTTGTGCTCGATGATCGATATCGCATCGTACTGAGCAATCCAATTGCCGAGCGGATACTTGATATGCAGGCTGATGAAATTATCGGAAAGAGTATGAGCGATATCATTACGCTCTATAAGGGGAAAGAGGAAGTTCCGGTTGAAGGACGGCCTATGGTAAAAGTGTTTACTGAGGGCAAGATCATTGCGGCTGATCTGCGGGATGATTTCTATTGGCAGACATCCAAAGGGCGTAAATTCCCCGTTGGTTTCATCGCTGCTCCACTTACGGTTGGTGGAATACGAAATGAGGTCGTTGTGTTTCGCAACCTGGAAAAGGAGAAAAATCTTGATGAGGCACGGACAAGTTTTATTTCCATAACATCACATCAGCTCCGCACGCCGCTTACGTCGATCAAGTGGTTCCTCGAGATGCTCATGGAAGGGAGCTACGCCGATCCGTTGACCGTAAAACAGCGCGAATTCGCCGACCTTGCGTACCAGGCGAGTGAAAAGATGGTGGGCATCATTAATCTTTTGCTGCAGATCGCTCGCGTCGAATCAGGCCGATTGAAGGTGCTTCCGGTCCCTACGGATCTGAAACAGCTTACCGCTTCGATCATTGCATCGTTTGGGAATGCATTCCAGATGCGTAAACAGGTAATAATAGTCCAGACTGTTCCCGATCCGCTGCCGGTTATTCAGATTGATGTCGACGTCATGGGGCAGGTCATCCAAAACCTGTTGTCCAATGCGAATCGGTATGCGAACGAAAATAGCACGATTATCATTTCGATTGAAGCGGGTCAAGGAGAACAGGGTAGTGACTTCATTACGTATTCGATCGCCGATCAAGGGATTGGTATCGGTAAGAATGCCACCAGTCGCATCTTTGAGAAATTCTATCGCGCAGAGAATGCATTACGATCTGTGCCGGAAGGGTCGGGACTTGGCCTTTCCTTGGTAAAGTCGCTTGTGGAGGGATGGGGCGGGCGTGTGTGGTTTGAATCTGAAGAAGGGAAGGGTACTACGTTCTTTTTTACGATCCCGATCGGTGGCATGCAAGCTCGCGCCGGAGAAGTCGGTATTGCGGTTACTTAAAACAAAGTGACTGTAATTGAGCGTTGCGTGGATGCGAATACGTACCGCCCGTGCTATACTAGTGTAGTAATATCATGAATATAGATACTGCCATCGGCAAAAAGAAAATATTGATCGTAGAGGATGATTCGTTCATTGTAAAGGCGTACCAGATCCGTTTTGAAAACGATAATTTCGATGTATTCATAGCGACAACCGGCACTGATGCGCTTCACTATCTCGATAAAGAGCCTGTGGATGTTGTGCTCCTCGATCTGATGCTTCCTGGGGTGAGCGGATTTGATGTGCTTATGGCGATCAGGAAGAATAATATATGGAAGAACGTTCCCGTAATTATTTTAAGCAATCTTGGACAGACCGAGGATATTCAGCGGGGGAAGGATCTTGGTGCGACGGATTATATCGTCAAAGCGAACGCGCGTATCAATGAAGTAGCAGATAAGGTTAAACGTTATTTGTGACAATCGATATTGGTTAACATAAACCCCCTCCGTATACGAAGGGGGTTTATGTTAAACCACTCTGTCTCGGTGCTCCGCCTTGTGTACTCGCAACTCTTCTTTTATTTGGATCATCTTGAGTTCGCGATCAATAGTTGCCCTTTGCCATGCTTCAAGTTCCGATACCTTTTGCTCAAGGTCGTTTTTTTGGCCGATTAGATCTTGCTGTGATTGTTTAATCGATTGAACCATTGTGTTAAATGAGTCCGCGAGTAATACTGTTTCTTTGCTACCACTAACCGGCATATGCACTTCCATGTTTCCGTGTGTGAAATTTGCCGCGATTCGTGATAGTTCTGCAATTGGGTCGATTATCGTGCGTGAGAGGCGGAGCATGAGCGCTGAAAGCGTCAGTAACCCACCCATACTGATCGCGAAGAGAATATAGAAAGCCCGGTCGAATTGAGCCATAGTCTCTGTGAAATCGTATGTTACGCGCATCATCCCGATGAGATATGGTCCTGAGGTGATGGGCTGATCCAGTGTGAAAATATGACCTCCTTCTTTGTGACTGTCGGTCCCGCCGGCTACTTTTGAGGAAGTAGGCCCTATGGGGGATGGTTTTGCTTTTAGGGATGTATATGCGAGTACATTCCCTGCGGGTTCGAATACGGCTAGTGATACAGAGGGTGTCTTAGAATACCGTTCATCAAGTAGTATACGAGTCAGAAGAGGAATATCTTTTGAGAGTGTCGCCTCTTTTATGGAATCACTAATGCGTTCCGCGTCGATAAACGCACTTGTTTGAAGATTTTTTTCAAACCCATCTTTCACATAGATTGAAGCAAATACAAACGAAATACTCCCGATAATCATAAATGGGAGAATGAGAAATAGGAATATTTGTGCTTTGATCGAATACATGATTTATAGGCGAATGCAATCCTGCGATTGCTTTTTTCCATCAAGGGGTACAAATTTCCCTCCAATGATGCGCGTTAAGTAGGCATTGCGCAATGCTTGATGATCGGTCATCGAAAAGGATGCGTGTAATTCTTTTGCGATAGGGTAATCAGTAAGGGATTCCAGGGCGCTGATGAGTGATGTTCTTGTAAGCGACGGACCGGCACGTTTGATACCTTCTGCCAGTATTTTTGCATTGATAAATCCTTCAAGTGTTCCGAATGTAGGGTTTTTTTCGGGAAAGTATTTTGCAAGTAAATATTCGTATCCATCCGGACAATTTGATTCGGGTTGCATATTAGGCAATGGCATTGTTTGAGATATGATAATGTCTTCACTATCGATTCCCAGTTCTTGCGCGAACGCTTCCGGACCGACAAATGACATCGTTGCGAATATTGGAGTAAACCCTCTTTCGTGCGCCTGTTTTATGAACTGTGTGCTTGGGCCATAGACCGATGCAAGAATGACCGCTTCTGGTTTTGCGGCGCTAATCACATCCAGTGCGCGTTCGATATTGATCGTATTTCGTTCATAAGAAGCGGTTGCGACTGGGCTGAGTTTTGCTTGTTTTAGCGCATTGTCTATTCCTTGCAAGACGTCAAACCCGAAGTCGTCATACTGGTAGAGCACAGCAATCTTCGTTAGCCCGCTTGTTTTTACGAGGTGATTTACGACAGCAGCGCCTTCTTCATGGTAAGACACCCGGGTGTTAAATATGTACGGTTGTAGTGGTTCTCGAAATATCTTGGCACCGCTAAACAATCCTACGAGCGGTATCTGCGCTTCGTTGATCATTGGGAGCGCCACTTTTCCGGTCGGTGTACCGACATAATTAAGCAGTGCAAATACACCATCATCAACAATGAGTTTTTGTGTATAGTAGGCCGTTTTGGGGGGGTCATATTGGTCATCATACGAAATAAGCCGTATCTTACGGCCGTAAATACCACCCGCATCGTTGAGGGCATTGATATAGGTTTGCTCACCGATCGCATATTCTGTACCGAGAAATGCGGTTGGCCCGGTCAATGCCTTTACTGTGCCTATTCGGATCGTGTCTCGGGTTACGCCGGTCGTATTGGCAACCGTCTCCTCGGTTTGCGGTTTATTGGTGTTACGAAATAAAAAATACGATCCCGTTGCAATAACGGCGATTATACTAAGTGCAGATAAGATGGTCCGCTTAGTCATTATCTATATAGTATACCATATATTTCTTCGCGTTAGGCAATTAGAGATACGCGGCGACGGAGTGCCTGACTTCATTATCCGCGATACGATCTCTCAAGTATTTGGGGATCACGCATGGTCAATGGATCATCGTACTACTTTCTTTTGTTGGTGATGGTTTATGCCAAGCGCAACGATCACGACCATAAGCACTATTCCGGAAAAACCAAGAAATTGGAGTATATTGCCGAGTAACACTGCCTCGCTGGCATATGCGCTTACGATTGCATAGGGGATTTCTGAGAGTACTGTCACGATACAATAGGCTCCGAGCGGGTAATGCACGACACCGAATGCGTAGCCCAATTCAGCCGGAAGTACCAGTCGTAAGAGAAAGGCTGTTGTGAATGTCGCCCGTTCGTTAATCTGTTTACTCCATACCTCAAATTTCTTTCGGTAGACAAGAAAGGGGACTATTCGTTCTCCTACTATCCTTCCGATAAGATAGGCAATGATGCCACCGACTAGCCATCCGGTCAGAAGAAGGAGTGTGGTAAGGAGTGGTCCCCAGATCGCTACAGCAAAAGGGACAAGTGGGATATTGGTCAACGGGCTGATTAATGCTCCGAGAGCCGATGAGATAATGAAAAGCCCTATCGCAAGCAGCTCGTTTTTTGTGACCAATAGATTAAAGAAGTCGACGATCCGCCAAAATTCATTTTGCAGCAATGCCGAAGACCAAAATAATAATGCAATGATGATTGCCAGAACTAGTCCGATGATCACGCGCTTGTTCATATGGTTAAGTATAGCAAATGTATTGCCTGCGCGCAGGGTTGATCTTCTTCAGAATAACGGTCGCTAGCCGTTTTACACGCCATATAATCCCATGCAAAATTGCATAAAAAAGACGCCCGATTGACCTAACGGAAGGAGGCTAAAAAATTTGCAAAATTGATAAATTTCAGGCAATATTAGAAGCATATTGCCAGATCGTCTAATGGTAGGACAGCGGACTCTGAATCCGTCAATCTTGGTTCGAATCCAGGTCTGGCAGCCCCGTAAAATAACGCAAAATCAGCCCCTTCTGGGGCTGATTTTGCGTTATCACGGGGCAAGCCATTCGATGGGTTGCCCCGTGATATTTTACGAGGGCCACGTGACAAATTTCTTCGCAAATTTGTTTTACGTGGCGTATACTTATAAAAATGTACTGGACTTATATTTTAGAAAATGAGGTAGATAAAAGTTGGTATATAGGTGCGACTTCTAATCTTGAAAAACGTATCGAAGAACATCAGCGCGGACATGGTGGCGCAACTACGGGGATGAAAGTGGGTTGGAAACTTATTTATTGTGAAGGATATATAAATAAGGAAGATGCTTTTGGTAGGGAGAAATTCCTTAAAAGTGGTTCTGGTAGAAGATTTTTAAAGAAACAGTTAGCGTATTATTTGGCTTAACTCGCGCACCTGATTCCCTTGCCCAACCCCTCTTTGGGGCGTATTATAAGTGAAATAAGAAGGGAATTAATAAGTGGGATTAAAGGCACTCTCAATCCCTTTAAGTCTTCAAGTGTGATGCTTGAAATCGATATGGATATACTTAGTTCGACAGTTATTGTTATTGGAAATGGTTTTGATTTAAATCTGGGATTAAAGACGAGCTACCATGACTTTATGAAGAGTCGGTATTTTTTAGACCTACTTGTTACGGGTAATCGCCTGTGTATTTATTTAAAAAAACGCGAAAATCTTGATAATTGGGTAGATATTGAAAGTGCGCTAGTCCCTTTTTCATTGATGGAGGATTCTGTAAATTTTAAGAGTGAACTTGCTGTATTAAAGATAGCACTACGCAATTATCTAAATCATATTGATTATGGGAATATAAATCGGAGGTCGCACGCTTATGAATTTGTTCGAGACGTGGGCATGAATGCCTCGATGATATTGAATTTTAATTATACGGATACAGTCGAATTGATATTGCAGGAGCATGGATTGCATGCTGACTTATCTAAGGGTAAGGTGACCAAGGTTCACGGAACATTATCGAACGGTGCTGGGATAATACTTGGTGTTGAGGATAAGGCCGAGCATAGAACTGGGCATGCTTTCATTAAAAAATCTTCAGACGATTATTTCCCAGCTGTGAACGTGAGCGAATATCTTTTAGGTGCGAAATCCATCTATTTTTATGGGCATTCTTTGGGTAAGACAGATCACATGTATTTCGAAAGATTTTTTAATTCAGTAAGCGCTGCAGCTGAACCTAAAAAAGAACGCATGATTACAATGTCCTACTTAAAATCTGCTGGGAATGCTGACATGATGGAACAATTAAATAAATTAACTTCAAACAATGTGCTCATTCTTAAACAGGAAAATATTTTTATACCTCTTCCATTAGAATAACCCGGCATTAAAGAGGTTAGACATCTTTGGTTTTTTGAAACAATTATGGCAAACAATAATCTTGCTAACGCAAAAAGGGCAAAGAATGACGAGTTTTATACGCAGTATCATGACATTGAGAAAGAAATCACTGCCTACTTTGAATACAACCCCGATGTCTTTCGGGGTAAAACAGTGCTGTTGCCTTGTGATGATCCAGAATGGAGCAACTTTACCAAGTTTTTTGCGCAAAATTTCCAGAAATTTGGACTCAAAAAACTTATTAGCACGAGCTATGCTACAGATAGTAAGAACGTTAAAAGTGACTACCAGCCAACTCGATTCGAAACCAGCGATCCGCAATACGACGAAAACAAAACTGCCAGAAACGGCAAGATTTTTACCTTATCTCACGACAAAACCGGCAACGGAAAGATAGATGTTAATGACTTAGAATGGCATTATCTAGACGGAGACGGCGATTTTAAAAGCGATGAGATCAAAGCATTACGCGATGAAGCCGACATTGTTATTACGAATCCTCCTTTTTCGCTTTTTCGTGATTTTTTAATGTGGATTATGGAGGCTAATAAGCGGTTCGTGATCATTGGTAATATGAATGCAATTACCTATAAAGAAGTGTTCGCGTTACTCAAAGAGGATCACATTTGGTTAGGTAATGGTTTTCATGCCGGCAACGCTTATTTTGCCACGCCTTTTGCCAGAGAATATGCAGGAGGAGTATATGATTCCGAAACCGGTTTAGTGAAATTCAGAAATGTTTGTTGGTTTACAAATCTTGACCATGGGCGACGCCATCAATTGTTGCCGCTTATGACCATGGAAGATAATTTAAAGTACAGCAAACACAAAGAGATTAAAGGCAAAGACTCGTATGATCGGTATGATAATTATAACGCTATAGAGGTTCCATTTACCGACGCTATCCCGAGTGATTATGATGGAGTGATGGGGGTGCCGATCAGTTTTCTCGATAAATATTCCCCTGAGCAGTTTGCGATTTTAGGAAGTGACTACAACATTAAAGAAGGACTATTGCCCGAATTAGTTAACCCGATGTGGAAAGGTAAGGTAGATAGGGGATATATAAATAATGAAAGGCGTTATAGTCGAATATTTATTAGACATAAGAAAAGTAAAATATAATGAAAACAACCCTAAAAACTGACATTACCGTTAAAGATATCTGCGAAGGATTTGTCTACAATGAACTCGAAGGCAAGGGGCTATTTGGCTTATCTGGCAAGCTCACTATTCAGCCGGAATATCAGCGTAATTATATCTACGCCGATGGTAAAAGAGATGTTGCTGTTATTGAGTCAATTCTCAAAGGCTATCCGCTCGGATTGATTTATTTCAACAAAACCAGCGACGATGTGCTGGAAGTTTTGGACGGGCAACAGCGTATCACCAGTATTGGTCGGTTTGTTACTAACAAGTTTGCTGTAAAAGATGAAAATGGCATGGAACAATATTTTAGTGGCATCGCAGCTGATAAACAGACCCAAATTATGAACGCAACGCTACTAGTCTACGAGTGCGAGGGCAAAGAGAGCGAGATAAAAGAGTGGTTTAAGACAATCAATATCGCCGGTGTCCCGCTTAATAATCAGGAATTGCTCAACGCCGTATATTCGGGCCCATTTGTAACGCTTGGTAAAGAAGAGTTCAGTAATAGTCAAAACTCCAATATTCAAAAATGGAGTGCGTATGTATCGGGTAGTGCTAATCGGCAGGAGTTTTTGGAACGGGCATTGGACTGGGTAAGTAAAGGCAATATCGGTGATTACATGAGTCGCCACCGCAAAGATAAAAATATTACCGAACTAAAAACTTATTTTAATAGCGTGATCGATTGGGTTTCCGCTGTATTTACGGACGTAGAGAGTGAAATGCGCGGACTGGAGTGGGGGCGACTGTATGAAGAATATCATAATAAGGCATATAATCCTTCCAGGGTGTCGGCAGAAGTGCAGAGGCTCTATGGTGACCCATATATCAAAAACCGCAAAGGTATTTTTGAATTTATCTTAGGAGGTTCTGCCGATACAAAATTGCTTGAGGTTAGAGTTTTTGATGACGCAACCAAAAAATCAGTATACAAAGAACAAGCTACGAAAGCTGAAAAGAAAAAAGAATCGAATTGCCCACTGTGCGCTTTAGGGCACGACGTCAACAAGGGTAAAATGTGGAAGTTGGAAGAAATGGACGCCGACCATGTCACAGCGTGGAGTAAAGGTGGGGCGACTTCTGCTAAAAATTGCCAGATGCTGTGTAAAACACATAACCGAGCAAAAGGAAATCGGTAATAGAACCAACGGTTTTAAAGGTATCTGACCTATTTAATTTGCATCGACTAAATCCAAACCACCCGCATGTGCGGGTGGTTTGGATTTAGTTGATTTTAATGAGTTCCACATCGAATATTAGGGTCGCCTTTGGTGGGATCGGGCCGTATCCTGCTTCGCCGTACGCGAGTGTGTAGGGGATGGTTAGTCTACGCTGTTCGCCGACTTTCATGCCGGTAACGCCCATGTCCCATCCTTTGATGACCATGCCGGCCCCAAGCTTGAATGAGAAGGGGGTTCCTCTATCAAGACTCGAATCGAACTTGGTGCCATCTTCCAAAATTCCCGTATAGTGGACTGCGACGGTGTCGCCGTTTTTTGCTTCGACTCCTGTGCCTTCCTTAAGCATTTCTTTCTTTATTGTATTTGGTCCAAGTATTGTCATGAGCTGCAATGTTTGCTTTGTGGGATTATTTGTTGTTGCGGGGGCTTCTTCTTGTTGTAGTGTAGTTGCAGGTAGTTGCTCCTGCGGTGGCGTGGTCGGCTGTTGTTTGGTATTCTTGTTTGTTTTGAAATATTCGAACGAGAATAGTAGAGCAATGGTGATTATTAGCGCAGTAATAATCGGTATGACAATTTTTTTATTCATGTATGTAATCATACAAAAGGATTGGGGAAAATGGAATATTGCCTTTAAAGGGGTAGGTACCTTTAAATTTAAAATAAGGATGTCTTTATGGTATCCTTATTTAATTATTGGCACTGCTATGAATATCGAAAAACAATATGATGTTGATGGGTTGGTAAGGGGATATGTCGATGGAAGTCTGGAGAATGAGCAGAACGACCTTGGTCGTCAGTTTTTGAGGGAGCGAGTGGATATATTCGATCGATCCTCTTCTTTATTGGATATTGGCTGCGGAAATGGCATGGATCTTAAGGTATATGCAGGTATGGGTTTTACGCATTTATATGGCGTTGATCCATCGGAGAATTTTTTGCAGGAAGCGCGCGAGCTGCTTAATGGTAAGATTAAACTTTCCGAAGGGGTCTTTGAGCAACTACCTTTCGAGAACGAGATGTTTGATGTAGTTGTTTCCCGACATGCGTTGCATTATTCGCATAATCTTACTCGCGCTGCGATAGAGGTTGCACGTGTACTGAAGTCAGGGGGCGCGTTCATAGTCGTTATAAGCCATCCATTCGCCGACGCACTGTTGCCTAGGGACGAGGAGGGGAATGTGACGGCGACTTTATTTAATGGAGCTGTCTCGATAATATTTCCGCAGCATGCACTGAGTGATCTGTTCTCGGCGTCGTTCCTTGATTTGTTTGAGCTCGACCTGCTCTATGAATATGTCGGGAACGAGCGGGATGGGGCTGTTGCTGAAATTCCCAATACACTTGCCTTTATTGCAATTAAAAAATAATATCATGTCTGAAATTACATTCCATAAAGCAACACTCGATGATGTTGACGCATATCTTGCGATCGAGCAGAAGGTTATTCATCTTCGGATGTATTCGGGTATTTCGGATAGAGAAGAGGCTCGGGAGGACTTTGCAACCAATGAGGTGTATTTGATTAAGAAGGATGGGGTTGTTATCGGGAGTACCGAGTACCAGATACAAGAAGGTGGTATCGTGTATATGAGCGGGTTAGTGATCGATCCGGATTTTCAGGGGCTTGGTATCGCGCGTAAGGCCATTGAATTCAGGCTTTCTCTGGTAGGCGATGCGAAGCGCATGTACGTGGTTACACATCCCCATAACAGCAAGGTTATTGGCATGTATCTTTCGTATGGCTTTATGATTGAATCTTGGAAGGATGATTACTATGGTGATGGGGAGCCGCGATTGATTCTTGTATTTGATCGATCAAAATAAAAAAAGCCCGGAGAGAAATCTCCGGGCTCGAATGCTCGTTGTCGAGTGCTACCATCGCGGCGCGTCAGATGATGATGCTTTTGCCGCTGTCGGCAGGACTGCTGCGTGCTGCGATCGCAGGGCGGTCTTCGACGAACGTGTAGATCGTGAAGGTTACCGGCGAAGAAGGAATCGTGTATTGGAAGGGGCTGCTGCGTGCTGCGATGGCGACGGACAGGGAGAGTGGCTGTATATCGATGTTTGCCTGTGCGTCCGCCGTTGGGGCGGTGGCGACGAGCTTGTCGTCGATCGTTCTCATCGTTGTGCTATCCACTCCGATCCTAATGGCGAGTAGGGCGAACAGAACGACGAGAAAACCCATTAAACGTCTCACAAGTACCTCCTTTACTAAAGAGATGTGACACATCGCGCTCAATGCAACCTCCTTTTGTCTCGCATAGCGGTGAGCAACCGTTATACGACGTGATAAGGTGCAGATGATCAAGAAGTGATCGTGCATCTAGTATAGTGGTATGACGCCAGGGGAGTCAATGGGGGGCTGTGGAATATTTGGGCTATTCCCTATATGATTAATAGGAACTCATTTATTTAGTTTTTTATAATATGGAATATTCATCTATGTATAAGAAAGGAAATACAAAGGGAATGTGCAATGGCGTGTACGGATTCGCCGTGCTTGGCGCAGCAGTTTATTTCATTCAACACGCAACGACATTTTGGATGGGAATTTTTGGTATCGGCAAGGCGATCTTTTGGCCTGCTATGGTTATGTATAAGGTTTTGGGCATGCTTGGTATGTAAGAAAAATCCCCCCCCGCGCGGGGGGATTTTTCTTACCATATTTCGATGACCTTGAATTCACGCTCTTTTGAGCCGATCATGCCTTTTATTTGCTGACCAATGCCCTTTCCGAGGAACAGCGCGCCCAGGGGCGATGCGTATGAGATGGTATTTTTAGTGAAGGTGATATGACTCCCAATCTGAAATGTTTGTATACTATTTGTTTCCAGATCCCGCACCGTTACGGTGTGTCCGATTGCGACAGTTATGACATTTTTAGGCAAGGGGATAATTGTCGCATTTTTGCGAATATGCTCAAGATCTTGGAGTCGTTGCCCTAATAGTCGAGCTTGTTGTTGTGCGTTTTCGAACCCGAAATTATCGTGCCATGTTTCGGACGATTGCGTTACGGCGGTACGTAGTTCGGTACCTACTTTCCTCAACTTCTCGATCGTTTCTTGAATGCGTGCTTCTAAGACAGCCATATCCTTTTCCAGAAAATAACCCATATTATTAGTATAACGGGATTAGGTAGATTTTGTATTGAAGATTTGTATATACGCGACGCTTCGTCGGTGCCGTGGAAGATATGCCGCCACCGACGCTCCGGCGTGTTGCACGCTCTTCCGCTCTCCGAGTAAACGAATGGAGAGCGTTTCGCTAGCAACGCCTAGTTAAAAAAGAGGCAGCCGAAGCTGCCCCAATGGGTGTGGACGAACATGCTGTTTGTCCTATACATTCCTACCGACACGGTTGATACGGTACATCTTTACCATGTGCCCTTTTCCTCGTCCCCAAGACTGAGCAATTTTCCTTCCTGTATCGCCTTCACCTACGAATAGGTCAAAGCGACGTGGGCCTTTGATTGCGCTTCCCTTGTCCTCGACGGTCCAGATGCCACGATCTTTTCCGTCGATGAATATATGAAACTGTGTTCCTATGGAGTGGTATCGTAGGTCGGCCGCGAGATGGCCGATCCGCACCTTCTTCCCTGAGTAGGTTGTTCCCGTACCGTTGAGACGAATATCTCCGCGATATG
>Ga0209211_10009237_pt1 | contig 13198 bp, 2 predicted proteins | sample RifGroA2_FD_183992 | JGI IMG/M metagenome (GOLD analysis project Ga0209211, IMG submission 183992) | Groundwater microbial communities from Rifle, Colorado, USA - Groundwater A2 (SPAdes) (version 2) | ecosystem: Environmental > Aquatic > Deep subsurface > Groundwater | place: Rifle, Colorado...
TCACATAGGCAACGCTGATATTGACAACCTCAGTCAAATTCCAACTGACCATCAAACTTGCATTGATTTCTTTGCTTGATTGGGGTGTAGGGCCGCGTGCAATAATACCTGGAGCCGCGGTATCAGTAACCGTAAAGTTCGTGAAATTGAGTGTCGTACTGCTCAAAAGATTATTCCCACTATCAGCTGCATAAAAAGTGACATTGTACTTCCCCGTCGTACGCTGGATGATGTAAGTTCCTGTCTGGTTGCGCTCGGCAGGAGTCTCCTTGGAAAGCGTTGACATATTGAGACGATAAACTGTGCTAATATTAGGACGCGTAATATTCGCATACACGGTGCTTAAGTTTGAAAGTTCGGTGACATTGAAGCTCAATACAAGGGAGGCATTCGCTTCAAAACTCGACTGCGGTGCAGGACCGCGTTTATTGGCAGTAGGAGCAGTGGTATCTTGTGCAGTGATATTGGTAAAATTTAGTGTTGTTGAGCTAATAATATTACCGCTTGTATCATTGACAAAAAACGTAAAATTAAATCTGCCAGGAGTACGATGTATGAGATAACTCCCGCTCATGTTTCTTCTATCCCCAGCACTCTGGCCAAGAGAAAGGTTAATACGATAGATGGTACTGATATTCGAACGCGAAACATTCACATACCCAACACTGACATTCACCACTTCAGTTAGATTGATACTCGCCCTAAGGGTCGCATTAATCTCGGCAGTTGACTGGGGGGCAGGAACACGATACAAAATAACAGGGGCAACGGTATCAGCAACGGTAAAATTTGAGAAATTCAAAGTAGCAGTACTTAATACGTTGCCGGAGGTGTCATTCACAAAAAAAGTGAGGTTATACCTGCCCAAGGTACGTTGTACTAAATAACTTGTACTCATATTACGACGATCTCCTGTGAGCTGTCCCAGCGTCAAATTCACACGATATATATTACTAATGTTAGGTCTTGTCACATTAACGTAACCAACGCTGATATTGACAACCTCGGTTGTGTTGATGCTCACACCAATGCTGGTATTCGCTTCTTTTGTTGTCTGTGCAACAGGAGCAACAAACAAGGAAACTGGTGCAGTCGTGTCTTGGGCAGTGAAGTTCGAAAAATTCAAGGCAGTATTGCTGAGAATATTCCCGCTTGTATCATTGGCCCAGATCGTTAAATTGTATTTACCTGGAGTCCTCTGCACAATATAACTTCCACTCATATTCCGTGTATCTCCTGCATTCTGTCCCAAGGTTACATTCAGACGATACACCGTGCTGATATTGGGACGTGTAATATTCACATAGGCAACGCTGATATTGACAACCTCAGTCAAATTCCAACTGACCATCAAACTTGCATTGATTTCTTTGCTTGATTGGGGTGTAGGGCCGCGTGCAATAATGCCTGGGGCTGTGGTGTCCTGCGCAGTAATGTTTGTAAAATTTAACGTCGAACTGCTTAAAATGTTGCCTGAAAGATCGTTTGCCCAGAAGGTAAAATTGTATTTGCCTGGAGTCCTCTGAACAAGATAACTCGCAGACATATTGCGAATAGGACCGCTAGCCTGGCCAAGGGTAAGATTCAGACGGTAGATGGTGCTGATGTTGGGGCGTGTGATGTTTGCGTAGGCCGTACTGACATTCACGAGTTCACTGACATTAAAGCTTACACCGATCGAAGCATTTGCTTCTTTCGTGCTTTGAGGAACAGGAGCACGGTAACGCGCAGAAGGCGCCGCGGTATCAGTAACTGAAATGTTGGTGCTGTTTGTGAAATTGATATTTCCACGGGTATCATTAGCGAAAAAAGTGATATTATACAACCCCGTAATATTATGAATTTTATATCTTGCTGAAAAATTGTTGGTTGTTCCCTCACGACTAAGATTAACCCGGAATGGAAGCACAATCCCTGGCCGGGTAATATTTGCGTAGACAATACTAATATTCAGTGCATCCGTAGCATTAATACTAAGATTTACACTGACATTGATCCCCCGAGACTGACTGTGCAGCGGTGTACTGTCAGAGACGATAGGACCGACCGTATCAACTGCAGTGATAGAGGTCGTGATTGTTTTGTTGATATTATTGAAATTATCTTTAAAGAAAAAGGTGATGTTATGCAAACCACTGATATTACGAACGCGATACGATTTAGAAAAATTAATCCCGCCACCAGCCCCTTGCTGGGTGAGGTTAAGGGTATAGACTTGGCTACATTAGGCCGAGTGATATTTGCATGAGGAAGCGGAAACCCGCTAACATTGGTGGGATCTGTAGCATTTGCACCCACAGCGATAGTCGTGTCAACTTGAACGGTTTTTGCTGCAGGAGAAGGTTTAGGATCAGTAACAGGGGGAGAGAGAGTATCAGTAACATTAAAACGGGTCGTGATGCTTTTATTGGAAGCCCCACTCGTGTCATTCGCAAAATAGGTTAAATTATACTGGCCGGTAATATTGTGAACGGTATAGCTGTTAGAATAATTACTGCCCGCTGCACTAAGATTAATCCGGTAAACAAGTGTTATACGCGGCCGGCTGATGTTTACATAAACAATCGAAATCGTACCGCTGTCTGTAACGGTTGCTGAAATATTCATTTTAGAGTCTGGCTCTTTTGTTTGGCCATTGATAGGCAAGACTTGCGTAACATTAGGCGGTGCATTAGCGCCGCCACAAGAGATGGAACAGCCGGCATCGGTAAAGCAGCTCTGACTTACGGTGTCTTTATATCCCAGACCGACTCCACACGCAGCATCACAATCAGGAGATGGGCCGACACAAATTTGCGGGAAAAACTCAGGCGGTTGAAGGGTGAAATCTGAAGTATTTGCTTCATGTTGTGTTGATTCAGCTGGTGAAGATGCCGGTGCAGGTTCTGTTTGAAGAATAGGGATTTCACCTTCTTGTACGCCTTCTTTCACAAATGAGTCATTGCTCTGGTTGGTGATGGCCCTATTAAGAAATGTGCTTTGATTCGACAGCGTACTTTCATTGCTTTCGTTCGACAGAGTACTTTCATTTGATAGATTTTGATCAGAAAACACCATAAATCCCGTGATGCTGTTCTCTGAAAGAGCATTGAAAAGAGCAAACCCGACAAGAATAAGAACAATGATCAAAAGTGGATGCAATTTTTTCTGCTGTCCAGCTTTGTCAGTAAGAGAATGAGAAATACCTCGCTGTTCTTTCTGTTCCCCCATAGATGCTACCACTTCTGTTCTAACTTCTATTGTTTTAACTTCTGCATTATCAACGTTCCAATTATGCTACTGCCTTGGATTTCGATTTGACACATCAAGATGTGCATCCAAGGTTTTCTCGTCCCAGGAACCAAGCCGGAGCAGGCGTTCCTTAATATCAGGATCTTCCCAGCCTTTTTCTCGATGCTTGTCAATAAGATTTTTCAGTGCAGGTGAGATTTTGCCACCCTTGAGAGATTGATCCTGTTTTTTCTCGTCTAAAAGCTGTGATTCTAAGGCACGTTCTTTGTATTCTTGTTTGAATGAAGAGCTGTGATCGGACCGGGACATGGTCGCTTGTTCTCCTTGTTGATTGCCGCCCTTGCCACCTTTTCTTCTGAAGATTTTTCTTTCAGCAAGAAGCAAAACACCGAAAAGACCCAGTACAGCAAGGCTGATGGTGACGGTCCACGGCATTTTTTTCTTGGGTTCTTTCACTGCAGATCCGGTTAATGCTGACAACGATGCATCTTCTTGTTGTTGTTCAGCCTCGGTGTTGACCAAAGCACCCGTTGTTTCAGCAATGCCACCGGATTCAACAGATCCGCCACTTGATTCGGCTTCGGGTGAAGAACCTGGAGACTCACCCGATGGCCCGACAGGAGCTGAAGCTGTCGATGCAGGCAATCCTATCGACGTAACGATTCCTGTCGCTGTCGGAGCTGATCGTGAAGGAGTTGTTTGCTGTGTTCGTGGTTTAGAAACTGCTCCACCTCCTCCGCCTCCCCCACCACCGCCTCCGCCGCCAGAGGATCCGGAAGATGAACTTGAACTACTTCCACTACTTGAACCAGAACCACTTGAGGTATTGGTGTTATTACTCGTACTGTTGCTCACATTGGATGGGGGTGTTTCCTGGATCTGAAATGTCGTAAAGTGGCTCACATTAAACGTTGCTGTTTTGTTGCTCGTGTTGCCAGTCAACACAGGAGTTGTACAAATTGTGAGAGGGCAAATGCTGAAGTTGAAATAAGCACCAGAAGCATCTGATTTTATCATGACACGGGGTGTGGTATAATTGATGTTATACAGTGTCAGGATCGCACTCTTATTAAACCCTGCAAGTTTAGAGGTATTCACAAAGATCGTATCTTGACTTAGGGTGATGTCCTCTGACAACAGATTACTGTTTCCGTTAATACTGACATTGCTGAAAAAGAGTCTTCCTTTTTCTTGCTCGAGCGCAAATTTACTGTTGTTAAAATTATATTTTTCAAGTTTTGACGCGATGAGATCAACGCGGCCGCCTGCTGATGTGATATCTTGACTGTTGTTGGTGAATGTACTTTGAAGAACACGGAACAAGCTGATATTAGAAGCATGAATCGCAGCCACGGAATGATTCACAAAGGTGCAGGCTTTGATGCTGACATTGTCTTGATCGCGAATAGACATCCCTGTTGCATTCGGCAGGCCGTACAGAATTGATTGATTGCAGTCAAACGTCATGTGGCTTGTATTCAGTACAAATTGTGCGGTGTAGTATCCTTTACAAAGTGTAAAATCACTTTGAACAACAACTTTTGATCCATTGAAAACAGGAGCAAACTTTGCATTGCGATCATTGCAGTCGACTGTCACATTAAATCCGTCTCTGTCAAAATCAACAATATCAACAAAGATGCTTTGCGGGAGATTCTGCTGTTCATAATCAGTATGAGAACACGAAACATTCCAAGCATAGGTTCCTTTGGCAGGGAATTCTTTTGACTGTTCAAAGTGTTTCGATGATTGGTTCAACGTCATTGCGAGTGTGCTGTTGTCGAAAGCAAAAGACAGATTACAAGAAGCATTACTGATTGCCATCTGTCCCGGGAATGTTGAATAATTTGCAGAAAACAGAATGGGCTGAGACATATTCAAACTCTGATTTCCACCTTCAGCATCGTTCTGATCAAAGATGCTCAAACGCGAGTTTGCTGTTGTTGAGAAACTAGCGTTAGGACCCCCATCAAAATGAGGAACGGTGAAGCTGAGGTTTGCACTGATATTTGCTGTTTTTCCCGAGGTGCGGATGGCGGTCGTTTTATTCGTACAAAAACTTGCAGGGCATGCTTCCCCATTTAAGAGCACATCAGGATGCCAAAAGGGCACGTCAAAGAGCGTCAGTACTGCACTTGCATTCAATACACTTCGATTGGTGAGATCAATCTGAAGGTTGTTATTGGAAATCGAAACCAACTTGTCAAGATCAAGACACAGCATATTCTTCTTGCCGGCGTATTGGATTTTCCCATGTGCATTGCCGATGCTTGCATTTTCAACATCAAGAAGCTGTTCCATCGTTAATGCAGAGAAATTTGTAGACTGCTCCGCCATAAAAGAAGAGTAGTTGATCGGATGATCAATGACTTGCACAGCATTATACACATCCAGCCGAGCATATTGCGTATCCGTTTCCGTATCAAGAATCTTTTTGCCCGAGCACTGCATCAATGAACGCATGAGTTTGGGACTGATGCTTTTGTTTTCTTTGAGTTTCCGGTATTGCTGGAGAAGAGCACTTGCGCCTGCACCATGCGGAGCAGCCATGCTGGTTCCGCTGAGACGAGTGTAGCGTTTGTCATCATAAGCAGTTGAATTGATACTAGACCCCGGCGCAAAGATGCCAAGGAAGGAAGCGCGATTCGAAAAGGATTGGATAGTGTCATCAGTGCGGCCACTTGCACCAACACTGGTAACATTGCCAAGGCACCCCGGTAAAGAGATGGCGCCGGTATCTCCGCTATTGCCTGCAGAAGCAAAGACACCGATTCCTTGTTGTGTTGCAGTATCTGCAGCATCAGTAAATGCTGAAATGTATTCGTTGCAACTGGCCGCGTCGCTGAACCGTGTTGAGGTTCCAAGGCTCATCGTAATAACTGAGATATTGAGCTTAGTGCTTTGGTTGATGCAGTAATCTATTCCTGATAAAACATCAGACAATGCTGCACTGCTTGATGATCCAAACACCTTGACTGCAACAAGATTTGCATCTTTTGCAACCCCGCTGAGGTTTCCATGCGCCCCTACAATTCCTGAAACATGAGTTCCATGGCCGAGCGCATCACTTGCATTTGTGTCCTCTGTGAGACCATTAGGACAGCAACCTCCGTTGCTGCTGTTGCTGTCGGTGTCGCAATAACATTGTTGAGCAATAATCTTCGATTTTAAATCAGGGTGAGATGCATTAATGCCGCTGTCAATCACACAGACAGATTCCTTGCTTCCATTGATGCTGATATTTTTGAGGGAAAGATTGTGCACAGCATCAGCGCGAATCTGGGGAACACTTTTATCAAGGAACAGCTCGAAGCGGATGTTGGGAACAACGGCTTCAACAAGGGGATGCTGTTCAAGAGCCTGCAAAGTTTTTTTATCAACAACAGCCGAGATGCTGTTGAGGGTTTCAAATTCTTGTTTGACTTCCACCACACGTGCACGTTTTACTTTTTCTTTTTCCAGCACCTCGAGAAGATCTTCCTGGTTTTTTCCAATTTCTTCTTTGATCTCTTCGAGCAACTGTTCACGAACCTCTTCTTGGGTTTCAATCGGTGCTTCGTGTTCTTCAAGTGATGCAGCAACTTCCGTAAGTGCTGAGGGATCTGCATCCTCCTTTAAAATAATGATCACATCGTTCAGTTTCTGGGGGTTTTCAACCGTTAAAGGCGGAACAGGTTCAGATGAAAGAGGATCAGTGGCATCTGCAAAGGAAGATGCAATCAAAAAGATGCTGAAAACAAGAACCAAGACCATCCAAAAGAGAGTTGAAACTAGGGTGTTGCCTGCCTTGGCGCCTATCGGTTCTTTCACCGTTTTTTTCACTCTATCACACCTTCCACCATGATCAAAAATGTTTATAAATATTGTTATATAACGATCTCAAGTAAAGATCTCAAGTTCATCTTCTCTCCTCTTTTTTCTCTTCGAGATAGTAACGGACAACCTCAGGATCAAAGCCATTGTTCGATAAGGCAGTCGTCATTTCAGAGACTCGATACCCTCGGCTGACCAAGATATCAAGATACGTTCGTGTTTTTTCATACTTCACTTTTGCAGATCGCAAAAGCTGTTCGCTTTCTTGATCTTCCCAACCGATGTTGGAAAGTGCCAGTACGAGTTGGTTGTCAGAACGTTTTTGTGCAAGCGCACGAACAAGGTAACGTTCAACCTGTTCAAGATCCTGCTGTGTAAGTTTCATAATGCGCTGACCCAATTCAGTCGCATAACCTTTTTTCTTGATCTCACTCAGCAGGCGCTGTGCGCTGATGTTTACAATCAAACCATCACGAATAAAGCGCTCTAAGCGAATAACTTCTTTTTTCATGCGTGAAAAATGGCCGTCGATCATCGTTGCATTCCATTTTGCTTGGAGCAATGCACTGCGAATAGCATCATAATTATTTCCTTCGCCCAGTGCTTTGTTGATATACCACACCAGTTCTTTTTTACATCCTTGTTTGCGCAGACTTGATGAAGCAAGAACATCAAGATCAAAAGCAAAAGCAGATACTGCTTCTCCTGCTGATTCTCCTGCACCATTCATTCGCTTTGAAGATGCTGGAATACTTGCAACACGCTGAACAAGGGTTCGAACAGGAGCTCCAACACGCCGGGCAATGCACACAGCTTTGCTGATCGCACGTTGCGCGAAAGACTGCTGTAAAGCTTCTCCGCCGCCCAGCGTGCTTCGAGGCTGCGAAATAAGGAGCTCATAATAGCGGTCTCCGCGTGTTTTCTTTCCGAATGCTTCTTGTTCTTTCTGTTCTTTTTCTTTCCCCGCTTGAACTTTCTTTTTATCCAGACGTTCTTTATCTTCTTTCTTTTTTAATACGAACGGATCAGCAAAAGTTACGAGTTCAAAATCATCCTGCAGTTCTTCAGGAATCTCACGCATCGTCAAGAAAAGCGCCCGCACGGGTTTCATACGCGCAAGGAGCTTCTTCCTTCCGCTAAACGCAAGAAGGGTGGCAAGCTCCATGTCAATCTGATATTTTTTGAGATACTCTGAAACTTTTTTGATGCCCCCCAAGGGAAGCTGAATCAGACGGAGCTGAGAACACTGGCTTTTATAACGAAGATACGCTCCTCGAACAACATGAATTTTTCTGTATTTTTTTACTCTTCCCGTAATCATCAGCTGACGGAGCGTCGCGGTATCCGTAACAATATCTCTGAAAAGGTAGGCGAGCGCAATTTCTGACAACTGCTGAAGCTGCTGGCTTCGCATCCATTGAATGCCGATAATAATTCCGGTTCCTGAAAGAAGCGTAACTAAAATTGCACCAAGGGAAATGTTCCATCCTGCTTGTTGAGCAAAGCTCGTTAAGGCTTCACGCTGTTTCACATCTTCAGCAAGAGGTTCAATAGTAAAATGCTGTTCAAGCGAAGTATGGCTTGAGAAGACTTTCAAAATAATCTTTTCGCCAGGAATCAGCTTCTGGGTTTTTAATCCTGCAACAAAGGTAATTTTTTCTCCGGATTTGAGGTAAGGAGCATTTTTGGGTGCGAGACTAACAAGAGAGATGCGGGAGGGCATCGTCAAGGTCAGTTTGACATCTTGAAGAACCTCTTTGCCGTTATTCACAATATCAAATTCAAGTTTGTACGTTCTATCAGGTCTCAGTCTAAATGTTAAGAGGGGAACATCTTCTTGGAAGATATCTAACCCTTCTTGTTTGACTGAGGTGATTGATAATTTGTAATGCTCGCCTTCTGCGCCGCCTTTTCCGCCTTTTCCACCTGCACTACCGGCTGCACTCGCGGCAGCTGCGGCTGCTGCAGCGGCTGCTGCTGCAGGAGCTGCTGCAACTGCAGCGGCAGGAGCGGTGGGAGCAGCAACAGCGCTACCTGCACCAGCTCCGCCCCCTTTCGGTTCAGCATCAACAGGAGTAATAACGGGCGGACTCAGAAAGTAGCTGGTAAAGCGTGAAACATTGAAGCGTATAAGTCCTGTCTCACGGTTGTACGTTTCTAATCTGCAAATGGAGGAATCGCACGTAGCACCCCCTTGTTTAATAATGGGTGTATTTTCGAATCCTGTTTCTCGTTTTTCCAGGCGGGCAGATCGGTTAAATGCAATGACATTTTCTGAAACAACAGTAAAGTTTCCTAAAGCACCTTGGTGTATGAAAACATTTTGGCTGGTATTAGCAGGAATCATGGAACCGCTTGCATTGATAAAAAAGAAAGTCATGGTTCCATTTTTATTGAGATAGGTCAGATTTGAAAAGTTTGCCGTAGAATTTGCGTCAACAACAATGACAAAATCCGTATCGTTGACAACCACATCCGTAAAATTGTTTCGGAATGAGGACTGCGAAACATTGATACTGTTTCTACCGCTATTGATTAATGTCAAATTTCCGAACCGATTTCCTGATGAAGCATGAAGTGCAATATCATCTTTGGTAGCATTTATGATGATCGAATGGCTCACATTGGTCCCATTGTTCGAAACAAGAACGATGCCATACACAGGTTTGGTGATATTCGTTTTCAAAATAATGGTATTGCTTGTGTTTCCCAGCCGGATAGCTGCATCGCTATGATTCTCAAAAACACTGAAAAGGATGCTGAGATTAAGCATTGCGTTAGAGATGTTGATACCTGCAGAATTATTGGAGAGATTATTCCGCATAAAAGAGATATTTCTTGATGCGGGATCGGGAAGATAGTTCCCAAAGCCCCGGCGGTTGTTGAAAATAGTATTATAACTAAAATTACTGTTATTCAGCTCTGTAGTTCCGATACCCATGGTGCTGTTGGAAACACGGTTGCGGATGAAGGTGATATTATCTCCGCGCAGGTAGACTGCAACGCCGGTTACGGTAGGAAAACCTGAGATATTGTTTTTGAAAATACGCACATTTCTTACTTTAGACATTTGGATCCCGGTAGGATTTGTTCCCGAGGTGTTCTCAATACGATTATGTTCAATCGTAAGGTTTGCTCCTGCAGCGTTGAGTTGGAAAAAGATGCCATCGTGGGTACTTGTGTTAATAATGTTGTGGCTGATGTTCATATTGATTACGCGCTGTGAACCAGTAAAACTAAAGCCACGATCATACCCGCTGATCAAACAGCCAAGAATCGTGACGTTCTCGACAGGGAGTTCGTCCAATGAAAAGGCTTTTCTATTGGAAACGCCGCTAGCATTGCGCAATTTTGCTGCAGTTGCATTGCAGTTAACAATAGTATTGTTCCCTTTGAGGATGACTCCGGTTGCATATTCACCTGCACAAATGGTTCGTGTAGCATTCAAGAGGTAGTCTGCGGTACTATTGCGAAGCGGTGCATACGTCTGATTTTGATCATGACAATCCTGGCTAAAATTAAAACTGTCGTCATCGCGATCAGATGCCATAATGCTGAAGTTATTCAGGCCAAATTGCGTGATTTGGTAGGAGAATGTTCTTCCTGCTTCATCATTGGCTCCCCGGCAGAATGTGGTCGTGCAGTAGGAACCATCCTTTGTTCCATTAGGACCACCATTGACGCTTGCGTTGAAGTTTCTAAAACTGAGATTGAGTGTCGTGTTGAAGGGATCAATATTGGATGCAGTAAGCAGAATGCTTCCATTGCTGATATTGATGCTATCCGTGGAGTTGATCGGAGTGCTTGTGGTCACATTGATGGTCCTTGTCCACGAAACTGCACCTTTCGGATTCGTAAAGTTGCCGTTGACAAAGGTCGCATTTGCAGTTGATGCACTAACAATAACAGGGCGTGTTCGATTGATCATGAGGTAAGTAAAGGAAACAAGTCGACTTGCACCGCTGAGGTTGATATCGTTTCTCGTTGTGTTGTAAATAATCAGATTCGTGAAACTCAGATTAGTGGAGTTATGTACAATCAGTGCATCGTTTGAGTTGTTAGTCAGGTTCGTATCGACAAGCGTAAGGTTAGAAACGTTTTCAAGGTAGATTCCGCCCGTATTATTCTCGATCCGATTGATCTGTATACTGATGCCGACAATACGATTCGGATTTGGCGCACCGCCGCTTGCATTAAAACCAAATTTGTTGTTGTCCATGACCAGGTTATTCTTAAACGTTAAGTTCTGCATACGGCTCATCAGTCGGATTCCGTTTTCACTACAATTAAGAAGACGGACATAGGCAATGGAATGATTGGCCCCCCCAAGAACAAGGCATGATCTTCCTGCATGAGTGATATTGTTGTACGCAAAACTGATATTGGTTCCATTCAAAACAACAGCGTCATTCGTGGCATTTTGAAAAGTATGGTAATCAATACGTACACTGATATTCGAGCTTGGCTGGGTTCCTCCTTGCATAGTAATGATGCCAGGACCGGTTGGGCCGCCCAAGATAAATTGATTTCTTCTGATCGTGGTGTTGTAAAGGCCTTGCCCGCTGATATTGATAACCGTTGTAGTAAAGTTGGAGAAATTATTATTGCTGATGTTGGTGTGATTGGCGGGGCTTCCGAGGGTAATATAAACCGTTGCACCGGTGCTATTAAACGTGTTCAGACGAACATCTGTTTTATTGGACTTCCCACCAATATACAAAAGAGTTGGGAATGTAGATGATCCGTTGATGTAGAGATTGCTTAGATTGGTGTGGGTGCTGTTCGAAACATTGACAGCATGAAGGTTGCTGAAGGCAATCGTGGTGATATTTGAATCCACAATCTTAAGGGGGAAATTGTTGGATCCATTTGCGGTTGTTGCATTCAGTTTTCGTATCGTAACATTTCCTGACCGATTGATCAAAAGATCGGCAACAATGTTCCCTGTTCCTGAAGCACCGGAATGATTCGACAAATTGACCACACTTACATTGACCACACTCACATTCTGCAAGAAGATTCCAAAACGCGTGGAATTAGTCACCGTCAAATTATAGAGCTCGATATTCCGTGCATTTTGAATAAAGAGGCCTGTTTCGAAACTGCTGATCACACAATCCCGAAGCGTAAAATTGGAAACATTTCTGATGCGCAAGCCGATGGTTCCTGAACCGCGCACACCCTTAATGGAACGTCCAGTGCAGTTTAATCCTGAATAATTCTCGAAAACAGTATCGTTAATCTGCAAACCATAGTTTCCGGTGCATTGGGTCGTGGTAATGGTGTCAGAACCAGAAAGATTCTTCTGATTATGGTTGGGAGTTAAGATCAAGTTTTCTCCGCATGAACAATCTGCTGAAGTTGAACAGGATGCATTGGGAATCTGGCTGGTTGCGATCGTTGATCCAATAATATCTGAATTGGTTTCATCAAACCACATGGCATAGATACGGTCAATCTCTGAACCTGCGATACCCGGACTCATAAAATGCGAACGAAGGTGGGGAAAGTCAGATATATGCAGGTTCTTGGTTACCGGTGCTGACCAGCTCACACCCCCATTCGTTGAATTCTTGAATGTGATATCAAAGCGCGGCGCGGTGCCAACGAGATAAGAGGAGTTGGTATAGATGGCCCAAAGGGTTCCTCGCGTCTGGTCAAAAACAGGAATTGCTTGAGAAAAGTTATTTCCGGCGCTTGATGTTGTAACCGTTGTAAGATTGCTCCAGGTTCTCGAATCATTCGTAAATTTGTAAGCACGAATATCCCCTCTTCTGACATTTCCCGTATCATTAACACCTGTAATATAGATATCATTCGTAGATTTATCGAGAGTTCCTCCCCAAGTAATAATTCCGAGAGATCCAACAAAGTTAGGATCAAATGTGGTCCATGCACTGTCCCATGATCCTGAAGTACGATTATACATGCGAGAAGAAAAATTGGTATTGCCTGTCCGCAAATCTTGCGAAACAACAAGAATGTTTCCTTTTGCAAGAGGAAAAATCTGTGTGGGATCATCGCCGGTAACATTACGCTGGCCGGCACCAAGGAATGTGGAAGCAGACCAGGTAGCTCCATTGTTGCTGGAATTAGTGGCATTACAACTTCCACCACCCAAACCCTCTGCCGCACAGCCAATAATATAAAGCAT
>Ga0209211_10009240_pt1 | contig 13196 bp, 13 predicted proteins | sample RifGroA2_FD_183992 | JGI IMG/M metagenome (GOLD analysis project Ga0209211, IMG submission 183992) | Groundwater microbial communities from Rifle, Colorado, USA - Groundwater A2 (SPAdes) (version 2) | ecosystem: Environmental > Aquatic > Deep subsurface > Groundwater | place: Rifle, Colorado...
CGCAAATATCTCGATACGACATCAGCTGCCGTATAAATCTTCACGTGCCCGACGTGCAATCCATCCCCCGACGGATATGGAAACATGTCCAACACATACATCTTCCGCCCCGTTGTTTCCTCCCGTGGCGCAAATAACCTCTCCTCTTCCCACCGTTTTTGCCATTTAGCTTCAACACTCTGGCTATCGTATTCATTCATATATCACATAATAACTACCACTCCACTATATACTAAAGCCATAATAACCCACAAAACCCCTTACTGAAGTAATTTCTTGCGTCTCTTAAAACATGTTATTTGAGATAATCAAAGATCATAAAAGAAAAAAGCCCAACGCATTGCGAAGGGCTGAGCCGCAGCGAAACTCTGAGCCGAGTCGAAGAGCTGAGCGAACTCGAAGGGTTTATCCTGAGTTTATCGAAGGACGAAGAACAAAATTTCCCAGGGACAGAGCTTAAGGATCCAGTACCAAAGACTAACTTGCGGAAGAAACAGACGACCGACCCCGGCCATCCCACCCGCTACCAAGCCAGTAGTAATCCCAATGCCAGTGATCGCCATCCCAGTACAAACACAACACATCCCGACCGCCGAACGGGCTCTGCAGAATCAGGCCGGGGAAGTCCACATAGGTAATACCTTGGGTCAGACGTAAATGCTCCAACACGCTGTTGTCGCCGTTCTGTTTATAGTCCTCCCACAAGGCTAGAAACTGGTTACCGCCGTGGCGGATGAGTTGGGGATAATCATCCTTGAGCCGGCGCAGCTTCTCTTCTCCTGCGAAGTAATCCTCTCCTTCTTTAAGACAGGTCAGGAACTGACACTTGGAGAAGTCGACCTGGGTCATGGCATACGCGCGCTCGTCTCTCTCCAATTCCTTCCAACCTTTGCCCATAAAAGAAACGGGATCAAACGGTTTGGTGCAGTCGAGAACTAATTTACATACAGCAGACATCACACTCTCCTTTAGGCTTGTTTCACCCAAAAACTCATCCCTAAACCCAAGGATCAAGGGTTTCCTCGTTAATGAGGATTTAACTAAAACGTACAAACCGAGCTAACTGAACAAAATATCCTAGCACCAATAACCTCTTCTGTCAATCATAAAATAAAAAGCTTAGTTAACCCTATTATATAATAAATGCTAAAACAAACCTCCCGGTTTCCTTAGAACGTAGCAGGGGGTTTTCAATTTTGCATTGTTGTTTTACGTTCTTCGTTTTTAGTTTTTCGTTATTCTGATTTGTTTAGGATTTAAGGTTTTAGGATTTATTTATAATTTTGACATTTGTCATTGAATTGGCATTTGGATTTTGGCATTTGGATTTTTTAACAATTCTATTTGTTTCGGATTTCTCCAGTTTAGGATTTAGGATTTCATATTTCGCTGTTTGAAAATTGAAGCATTGATATTTATTTGAAAGTTGTCCCGAAAGGATCCCTTAGGGAAAAATTGTAAATTGTAAAAATTTGACATTTGCCATTGAATTGACATTTGGATTTTGACATTTGGATTTCTTAACACTTCACTCTTTTAGGATTTAGGATTTGGTCATTCGTTGTTTTGTTTGTATTTTATGTACTGTGCTTTATTTGTGTTTTGTAATTTGTGTTTTGGCATGTTTAGCCAAAAATTATCCCCCTCGCCTTCTCCACTCTCCTCTTCACTTCTTTCTCAAATCCATTTGTTCCTGGCTCATAATACACGTGTCCTTGTATCATGTCAGGCCGATACTGCTGCTTCACTAATCCCTCCGACCAATCATGTGGATATAAATAACCAACACCTTTGCCATGCTGCTTCATTCCCTCCACAGGCGCGTTAGTGATATGTCCGGGCGGTGTTGCGTTGCCATAACGCATCACGTCTTCTTTAACCCTTTCTATGGCAATTTTAACTTTATTGCTTTTCGGTGCTGCTGCTAAATAACAAGCTGCATGCGCTAACGAATATTCGGCCTCCGGTAAACCCACCCACTGCAGTGCCTGCGCCGCACTAGCCACTACCATTAATGCATGCGGATCAGCATTGCCAATGTCCTCCGAGGCAAAAATAAACATGCGCCTCATAATAAATTTCGGATCTTCTCCCGCCATAATCATGCGAAATAAATAAAATAAAACTGCGTCTACATCTGATCCGCGCATGCTCTTTATGAAAGCGGATATTGTATCGTAGTGTGTCTCACCAGCCTTATCATATTGCACTACCGACTGTTGAGCGGCTGACTCAATATCCTTTTGGCTAATGGACGCCCCTCGTCCACTGAGCACCGCACGTTCAAGAATATTCAGTGCCCGCCTCGCGTCTCCCCCAGCCATCATCACCAGCGCCTGTTTAGCTTTAGTGCTAATTCTCATTTTCCTAGCACCTTTTTCCCCTTTCATTACCCGATCAATCACTTGACCAATATCTTCATCTGTTAATCGCTCTAACCGCACCACTTCCGCTCGCGACACCAAAGCAGCGATGACTTCAAAGTAGGGATTTTCTGTCGTTGCGCCAATTAGCGTGAGCAAGCCTTCTTCCACATATGGCAATAAAACATCTTGCTGTGCTTTATTAAAACGATGTATTTCATCCACCAACAAAACTGTCCGCTGCCCAATCTTTTGCCACTGGCTAGCCCGATCAATCACCGCTCGCAAGTCTTTAACCCCCGCCGCCACCGCACTTATCCGTTCCACCTTAGCTTGCATATACTTTGCGATAATATACGCCAAAGTAGTTTTACCAATACCGGGAGGACCCCATAGTATCAATGATCCTGCTGTCCCTTGTATAATTGCTTGTCGCAAACCAGTTCCCTGACCAATTATATGGTTATGTCCAATAAAACCGTCCCAATCATTCGGTCGGCTCCTGGCTGCCAAGGGACGCATTGTTTTTTGTCCATCCTGTCTTAACCATGTCGTCCGCAATTCATTGCCTTCCTTGCGTTCTAATCTTGTTCGCTTCATTCCTCTACTATACTATACCCCAAATTCTTCGGCTACTGACTTAAACACAGCCTACCCTTAGCAGATTTATCTCATCTGAAAACCCATCTTCTCAAAAGTTCACCCAATTAAACCTTTTGACTAACTATCAATTTTTGCCAATTGCAGTATGTGACTTTTTCCACTTCTTTAATAGTTACTTCTTTTAGCTGTGCAACCTTTTGCGCAACAAACCTCACATACGCTGGCTCATTCCGCTGTCCTCGATACGGATCAGGCGCTAAGTAAGGGCTATCCGTCTCAATTAATAAATACTCTAAGTCAATTGCTTTTACTACATCCAATAAAACTCCCGCGTTCTTAAAAGTCACCACACCCGATATACCAAGATACATCCCCAACTCCACGTATCGTTGCGCTTGCTCTACCGTCCCGCTGAAAGTATGCGCAATTCCGCGCAGGCGGCCAGGCAATGGGCAATGCCGCAAGTAATCAAGTAATAATTCGTTAGCATCTAGCTGCTGGCTGCTCCTGATGTGCCAGATGATAGGCTTGTTATGTTTAATCGCTAAATCAACAAATTTCTTCACGTACTCGATTTGTTTCTCATAAGTTCCCTCGCGATGAAAATCTAAACCAACCTCGCCAATAGCCACTACTTTTTCACTCCCCGCTAATTCGTCTAATAACTGCCAATCCTCCTCTTGCATCGCATTAATCTCTTCCGGATGCACCCCCACCGTAGCTAATGTTCCTTCCAACTGCTCTGCTAACTCCACTGCTCGTCGACTCCCAGCTGCAGTACTCGCCACTTCTAACCAACCATCCACACCAGCTACCCGCGCCCGTTCTATAACAGCTGGCCGGTCCAGATCAAACTGCCCAGACGCTACATGTGCATGAGAATCAAACATAGGTATTTTCACCATCAGACATTACTATACAAAAATTATAAAGTCCTGTTAAAATCATATATGGTCATTTCAACCATCAAATTATTACTCTGTTTATAGCTAAGTATTTATTATGCTTTCACTTGCCCATACAATTATCAGTCTTCCCTTCGGTCTATTACCTCAAAATCCCTGGTTGATCTTTCTCCTGGCCTTTTTGTTTCATCTTGTCCTAGACGGCTTATTGCATTGGAATATTTATCCGCCGCAGCATAACCGTTTCCCCTTCTTTCTGATTGGCTTAGATATCACTCTCGGTCTGTTAGCCTCTTTTATCCTGCTCGGTGACCAATTCTTCACTCTCCCCGTTCTGTCTGCCATCCTTGGTGGTAATATACCAGACATCCTGCAAAGTTTCTGGTCGTTTACCGGCAAACCTACTAAAGGCTGGTGGCGCTACATTTACCCTCTTTTTCACTTCCATGACAAAATTCAGTGGGAAACAACCAATATACCCCTAGGTCTTGTCTCCCAAATCATTCTGATTTCTATCGTAATCACCAATATTATCTAAAACGCGTTAATCCTTTCCCCCGAAACAGCTAAAATTGCTCTGCCTCTTTATCCACTCAACTCTTCCGCACCATCTGCTCGGGCAATATCAGACAAAAAAATCGCAATAATTGTCGCTGCTGGTACCGCCAGAATTATACCTAATACACCCAATAGTCTCGCCCCGATGATTACGGCAATAATTGTCACCAGGGGAGGCAAACCAACCGCCCGGCGCATCACATTAGGTATTAAGACATGACTTTCTACTTGCCCAATAATGACATATACGACAAATGCGGTTAAACCCATCGCCCAACCTTGAGTTAAAGCGACTAGCACGCCTGGTGTTGCCGCAATCAATGGACCAATGGCAGGCACAATCTCCAGCACACCAGCTAAAATTCCCAGCAATAACGCATATGGCACACCAATCAGCCACATACTAACACCCACTAATAATCCAACCATCAAGCCTAACACAATCTGCCCCACTACCCACCGCCCCACGCTTTTCTGCGCTCGCTCTATCATGCGCGCCACATACGAATAGTGCTCAGTTGGGGTCAACAATTTCGCCATTTTTTTCAGAGCATCCCGTTCTACCACCAGATACAAGGCTATCACAAACACAAACAGGAAACTAACAAAACCAGCAATCACTGACCTGGTCCCAGTAAAGACATTCCAACTGAGATTAGCAATATTATCCCCAAAATTAAGTAGTCCAGACTGAATGGAATCAATCAATGCCGCATGTTCAATCCTTGGTATCAAGGGAGTTAATTCATTTAGGCTGTTAATGACGCTCGGTACCACTGTCGCTAATTGACGCGATTGGATGACCACTGGCTCAACAATCAATGTGATTAATCCTGCCAAAATCAACAAAACCAGCACATAAAAGACGATGACCGATAACGCTCGCGGTATTTTCCATCGGTCTAGATATCGAGCAATCGGTTCCACCAACGAGGCAACAATAAAAGCCGCAAACAACATAATAACAATGTCAAATATTCGATAGATGAACCAGAAACCTAACAGTATCAACAACACTCTAAATATAGTGCTGGAGGTAATATCAATTTTTTTTATCGCACTTAATCTCATAGTTTTATTATACCCTACTCTCTTTACTTGACGCGACATTGTCCTTCGTTAATGGCTGATTGGTTAGCTAGTGCCACACTTTTTGCACTCGTTCGATAGACTTGTTTGGACCAAGCACAGCCACCGCTCGCTTACTAGGCACTAACAACTCCTGTGCCAGCTTCTTTATCTCCTCCGCACTTACTGTATTATAATTTTTCATTAGTTGCTCCGGTGTTTCAATTTTCTTTTGCAGCAATGCCTGCACCCCGGCAAACTGCGCTAACGCATTAGTCTCCTCTAGGTCCAATAACAAGCGTCCTTTAATCATCTCTTTCGCCTTTTTAAGTTCACTTTCCAGTACCGCCTCATTCATTACGCGATCATACTCCTCAAAAACCAATATTAGTGCCTGGTCAGATTTTTCACTTCTTACACCCAGTTGGGTAGCAAACCCACCTGCATCGACATACGCCTGCACCCCCGTATGCACAGCGTACGCTAGCCCATGTCTTTCTCGTATCGATATGAATAAGCGACTGCTCATCCCGCCGCCTAAAATTATAGCCAACAGATTAGCCGCGAATCTCCTGTCATCATCCAGCCGTACTCCCGGCACGCCAACAATCATATGAGTTTGGTCAATATTATCCCGTACTTCTTTAATGAATTTATGTTGCGGTAAAACTCCTGGTGCTCGTCTTGGCACAGTTTCCTTCCCGCCGGGCAGCTTAGCAAACATACCCTGTAATAACCCAACTACTTTTGCTTCATCATAATTACCAGCCACTGCCACCACAGCATTCCTCGTATGGTAATGTTGTTTTGTGTATTTAATAAAATCATTGCGCTTAAATTTTGATACCGTCTCAATCGATCCATCAATTCTTCGGCCTAATGGATGCCGGCCAAATAACACCTGCTGCCACAAATGACTAATATGATGCATCGGTGCATCAGTGTACATCCTTATCTCTTCAATAATTACTCCTCTTTCTCGCTCAATCTCTTCTGCCGGGAATAATGGATTCAATAAAATGTCAGCCACCACATCCATGCCCGTCAATAATTGCGAGGCTGCCACTTTAACATAAAAGCCCGTATATTCTTCACCCGTGAAGGCATTAAATTCCCCGCCGATGTTATCAATTGCCTCGGCAATTTCCTTCGTTGTCGGACGATTTTTTGTCCCTTTAAAAAACATGTGCTCCAGGAAATGAGACAAACCGGCCTGTCTATCTGTTTCATAACGCGATCCTGCCCCAATTAGCACCAACAGCGTCGCTGTTAACACTTCTTGCCGCGGTATCAGCACGACTTTTAATCCCTCCTGTAATTCTTTTTCCTTCACCACAAATGAGGACATATCACAAATGAAAAATTAATCGGTAAATTATAAATCCTAGCGTTATTTCAATCCGCCCTTGTTCTTTAGTCTCTCACGCAAAACACCCTCTACTCTTGTCATCACCACTCTTTCCTGCTGCATCGTATCGCGGTCTCTAATAGTTACCGCATGATCCTCCAATGAGTCAAAGTCCACCGTTACACAAAACGGAGTTCCAATTTCATCTTGTCTGCGGTAACGCTTGCCAATTGACTGCGTGGTATCAAAATCGCAATGGTTATTCTGCGTCAGGCTTTCTGCTAACCGACGTGACTTTTCTATCAATTCTGGTTTGCTGGATAGTGGCAAAACTGCCACTTGATAGGGTGCCGCCCAAGCCGGCAATCCTAAAACCACTCTCTTCTCACCTCTCACGTCTTCCTCCCGGTAAGCCGATAACAGCATGGCCAATACCGTCCGTTCTACCCCAAAGGTCGGCTCAATCACGTGCGGAATAAATTTTTGCCCAGTTTTTGTATCAGCATAATTCATTTCCCGACCTGACTGCTTCGCATGCATACTCAAATCCCAATCGCCTCGATAAGCCAAACCATACAACTCCTTCTGGCCAAACGGCCAATCCAGCTCAATATCCACTGTCCGCTTGGAATAAAAAGCCCTGTCCTCCTCCGCCACTTCCACTTCATGAACTAGCTTGCTATCAATCCCGCAATACGTTAACCAATTTCGCATCTCATTCAACCATTTATCGAATTCTGTTTCCCAGTTGGTCGGTTCAATAAAATATTCAATCTCCATCTGTTCAAATTCACGCGTCCGAAACACATAATTACCAGGCGTAATTTCATTGCGAAACGCTTTACCAATTTGTGCGATACCAAACGGCAACCGTTTTCGCGTCGATGCTAATACCGCTGGCCAATCCACAAACATTCCCTGCGCAGTTTCCGGCCGCAAGTAGGCGACAGCCGCATCATTCTCTTTTGGCCCAACAAATGTTTTAAATAAAAGATTAAAATTGGCCGGCACAGTCAAGCTGTCCTTTTCACCGCAGTCCGGACACATGTTACCCTTCTCCAATTCATCCGCCCGCGACCGGCGATGACACTTCTTACACTCCACTAACGGATCAGTAAATTCATCCACGTGCCCACTGGCTTCCCATACCTTTGGATTCATAATTATCGCTGTTTCCAAACCAACCATATCTAGCCGCCCCTGCACGAATCTCTTCCACCAAGCTTGTTTTATATTGTTTTTTAGCTCCACTCCTAACGGCCCAAAGTCCCATGAGTTTGCCCAGCCACCGTAGATTTCCGAATCAGGAAATATAAACCCTCGATTTTTCGCTAAATTAATAATCTTTTCCATCTCAATTGCTTAAAATATTTGTCGGTTAACCCTCGTACAGTAAGTCTACAGCACGCCCCTGTCCAGACCTATTTACTATTTCACCTTTTATCATCCTCACCGAATTAATTTTGTCTCCTCATTATATCTTCCATGGCGCCTGTAGTTCATCGGGCAAACCACGACTGCGCCGGTGCTCTTTCTTCATGCTTTTCGTAATCTGGCGATAACCCTTGTCTCGCTGTCTTCTCATTTTTCTAAATGATTGCAGCCATTGTCGATGATGTCGCCTCTGTTCTTTTTGTTCGTAGCGACCATATTTACGTTTTGCTTTTTGTTTCGCGGTCTCTAATCGCGGATCCGTCTGCCCCAACTCGCCAACTCTATAATAATTTTCAATTTCTCGCTTTCTTGATTCTGTCTGCCTTTTAAGCTGTTCCTCTGCCCGCCGCTCCTGCACATGCATTCTTTGCTTGTCTTTAAAATATTTGTCCCTTACCGACTGTTGTCTGTGCTGCCTCTCCACACTCCATTCATCCGTCTTAAATAGGCCCAGTTTATTCCCAAGTCCCCCTTGCCCGGCTCTATCCGCCGCTCTTTCCAGTCTTCGGCGTTTCTCCTCATTGTTCCCAGCCCCCTGACCAGGCTTAGAAAACAACTGTGCGAAAATTGGTCTGTCCATAACATTTCTATCAATAGCCTAAAATCAATTCTGGCGATTCCTAGCATCTACCAAATCCCTTAACCTCATAATCGAAACCCATCACTCTTATTCAACCGTTCCCCTGCCTACCACCGCTGTTTCTGTGGTCGGAAAATCTTTCGTCGTCTCCGTTATACTCTCATCGACAAACTGGTCAGTGGCGTCCAATGTCACACGGTTAAGGAAAGCAATTACTGCCCCCCGCAAGTCTTCGCCAGGCGTCACTGACACCTGAATATGTAATTCCTGCGGTGGTTTTGTCCGACCTACCCCTCCTTCAACTAAAGGCAATGACCACATCAGCTCACCTGTCCTATCACTGAAAGTCATCTCGCCACTCGTCTTAAAAGATTCCCCAGTATAACTGACACCATCAGGTAAAACTGCCACCAGCCTCATATCCGACACGTCGTTCAAACTGCTGCCCACTCGGAATCGCACTGTATAAGTCGTGGTTTGTCCGACCTGGGGCGGCGTCGGTCCGGCGCTTTTAATACCCAACCTGCCATCATCATAGAATGCGTCGACTCCTAAACTTAAATCTGTCCGCAACGATAAGACCGACCGACTCGACACCACTTTCTTTTCTCCACCCACTGGAGTTGGGATATCAGGACTATCAACCGTCGCTACACTGACAATTACATTATTTTTTACTCCGATCCCAGTTGCTAGATATCGCGGTGTTGGTAAAACTGTAAAACTATATTTTATGATTCCCTCTTGATTAGGTTGTAATACCGCTAATTCCGGTACCGTAGCTGCTGACCAGGTAATTGTCTGATCAGTTGAGCTATAGGCTCCTCCAGTCAACCTTAGCGATGATGGATCAAAAGCAATTCCCTCAAAACGCACTTTAACAATTACACCCTTTAAGCCAACCGTACCCACGTTACTATATTTAACCTCGCCGTCTATCGTTTGCCCCGCGGTAATGACGATTGGGCCATCTTTACCATTATATCTCTGTTCCACCAATACTTCACTGGCAGACACCGTCACTACATGCGTCAGCTTCCTTTGCGTAAACTCATCCCCGTTTTGCCTAATCCCAGCCTCTACGTCAACTACCTTTGTCTCCCCCGGCTGTCCCGTCACATAAAAAACAAAATCAAACTCTCGGCTTTCTAGAGGATTAAGTGTTGTAATCCGCCACTCTCCCGGAACCGCAAAATAACCCGCGGTAAAATCAACGTCCTCTGGATCCAATTCAACATTCTCCGCAAGTTTTAATTTTAAATAGATATCTCCCAACACATTTTTACTCAAATTCCTCACATGCATACTAGCTCTAACTCGCTCACCAGTCGCTGCATCTTTTGGTATATCCAACGCTACTTCCAAGGGCAAAGCAGTAATTATCGTCGCCGTAGCCGCAGATTTCACAAATCGTCCGCTGGGAAAATTAATCGGCGTGACAATAATATCTGTCTTAACTGTGGCTGTTTCATTCTGCTCTCCAATTAACTGGCCTCTGACATGTAATTCCCCTGTCTGACCGCTAACCAAATCTCCCTGCCGCCACACCACATTTTTTCCTGATACTTCCACCGCTTGATTACTTCCTCGGTAAATAAATCCCCGCGGCGGTGTCACGACTAACTCCACGTTCTGCCAATCTACCCGGCTATCGTTTTGATAGATAATCTTATAAATAATCTCTTCACCAGCCGTAAATTCTTGCGGTGCCTCGATTCTCACATTAACCTGCTCTTCCGTCACAGTTACCCGGGAGCGGTACCATAATAGTGCCACTATAGCCCAAACAACCAGAAAAATCACCAACAATAACGATCCACTGAAACGGATTACCTTCCCCCATTGTTTCGCTCTTTGTAGTACTAAATTTTTATATCGTGTCGAAGCCAACGTATCGCCAGTTTGCTCTAAATCGCCGCGCGGATGACGGGTAATGCCTAGTCGATGTAACTCTTGCTGTCTCGCTTTTAACTCCACTGGTTCATCCCGCACATATAAACCTCGCTGCGTCATCTGGATACCGCCTTCTTCTCCATTGGGCATACCATTATCCGCTCTATTCTTTTCTTTCTTATTCTCCCCATTCTTATTTGCTCTCTCTTCCATAATTAGCAGTCTACCGTAAATCTTTAACCAGCGCACCGCGCCATTGTGCATCCACTACCCCGCTGACATACTTTCGCATTGCTTCTTCCAATTGCTGACCTAATCCGATATCTATCGACAGCCGCAGAGCCAAATTTGGCTTTTCTGCCAAATATTTAATAACCCTTAAACCATCCATCGTGATTGAATCTATCGCCTCTGCCAAAGACGAACGACAAGAGATACAAGCCCAGCCACCTAAATTTTCATCTAGCACTATCGTTTCTCCAACTCGTAGACCACACACCCGACAACTTTTCAGCTGGGGTTGATAGCCAGCCGCTTTCAGAATCATCAGATATAACGATATCTCCAACATCGATCCTTGCCCGTCCTTACAACTAGGCCAAATCTTCCAACTATCCCTGACCGCCTCATAAATCTGCGGCTGGGGTTCTTCCTGATGGAATAGTCCGGTTACGGCCCTAGCTAAAAAGTGTGCCCTCATTAATCCATTTTGGTCCTGATGCAATTCCTGAAAATACTCCTTAGTTTCTGCAGCCGTTAACCAATACCTGCCATTAGTGCCATTCACGATAGTTAATATTTCTGTAAAAGGTTCAACGTGACTCCCTCTCCTCGATGGGACGACTCTGACCCCCTTAGCCATAACTGTTATCAGTCCTCGGTTAGCCGTAAATAACGTTAATATCCGATCTGCTTCACCAATATTTCTTCGAGACAACACCAGCCCTTCAATTTTCTCTCTTTTGATCATCTTCTTATTATATCGCGGTTTCTTAAGGTATGCCCGATCAATTCGCCATCATTTACCACTCCCTCATTGATATTAACTAGCTATCTGATACCTGCCACTATTAAAAAACTAACCTCTTTAAACTGCTCACAAAAACTAAATTTGGATATTCCCAGATCCTGTCTCTTCTATTGACAAAAGGCAGTAATTAGAAGACAATCACATGTTTCGCTAATTCCCATCAATATTAATTAGTTTTTATTATTTACCCCAAATATATGACCGGCGATAATCAAAACAAAATCAAATGGATCAATCGCCTCCTTGCGATAACTTTGATCGTAGCGATAGCAGGAACTGCATCAGCGTTTATAAATCCAAAAAGCACGGACGCTGCATGTTACTGTGACTCTCCAACACCTTCTCCCTCACCCAGCCCCTCCCCTTGCCCATCTCCATCACCCAGTCCAAGTCCTTCACCATCTCCGTCTCCAAGCCCATCTCCATCACCCAGTCCTAGTCCATCTCCATCACCCAGTCCAAGTCCCTCGCCATCTCCATCACCCAGTCCAAGTCCTTCACCATCTCCGTCTCCAAGTCCAAGTCCTTCACCATCTCCATCACCAAGTCCATCTCCATCACCCAGTCCTAGTCCAAGTCCCAGTCCTTCACCATCTCCGTCTCCAAGTCCATCTCCATCACCCAGTCCTAGTCCAAGTCCCAGTCCTTCACCATCACCCAGTCCCTCGCCATCTCCATCACCCAGTCCTAGTCCTTCCCCTGAACCAGAAGACGATAACGATAAGGCAGCTAGCTTAACAGTGACTAAAACGGATCATCGCGCTATCACTCGTCCCGGCCATGTCCTAACCTACGAAATCACTGTCAAAAATGATGGGGAAGGAACTGTTGATGATCTAGTAGTAACCGATACCATTCCTAGTTTAGTCGCTATCACTCGAGTATCTAGCGGCGGATTCATCGAAGGCCGCACAATTACCTGGTCTGATATCGCTATCAGTGGCGGCGAAACATTAACCTTCTTTGTCGAAGTTAAAGTTGATAAAGATGCCTCAGACGGCAAATCTCTAGTCAATTCCGTTAAAGCCCGTAGTGAAAACAAGGGTCTCTCCGACACCGACACAGACACCACTATCGTGTCTATACCAGGTGGTGTCAAAGCAGTAACTACGACCCAACCCACTTCACCCATCCCAGTTCCGGTGACAGCTGCCACCGGCGCCGGTGCAACCAGTGTTGCCTCAATCGTTATGGGTTCGCTTGGATTAGCTATCTCTATCAAGAAATACCTAATCTAAATTCCTCCCATCTTGACCCACGGTTAGCAAAGTAAAGACAAACATAAAAACTCTACCTTGACTGGGTAGAGTTTTTATTTACTAAGGCGCCATCCAAAAATAACTTGGCCAGATCTCGTTCAATATGCGTCGAGATACGGCTTTTCCAATTGAGCGAACCAGGAGCCGTAGCCAAG
>Ga0209211_10009241_pt1 | contig 13194 bp, 9 predicted proteins | sample RifGroA2_FD_183992 | JGI IMG/M metagenome (GOLD analysis project Ga0209211, IMG submission 183992) | Groundwater microbial communities from Rifle, Colorado, USA - Groundwater A2 (SPAdes) (version 2) | ecosystem: Environmental > Aquatic > Deep subsurface > Groundwater | place: Rifle, Colorado...
ATTGATGCTCTTTGCGGGAGTGTGACTGTTTTCCTTGCGGCGGCTGGAGGCTTCTCGGTGAGACTCAATCGGACGTCGTTTGCGTTGGCGTCGCGTTCGCGGACCTATCGGAGTCTCCGGCCGGCGCATGGTCGGGTCCAGGCGGAAATGGCTTTCGCTTTCGTACCAAGGTGCTGATGCAGACCAGATGAACCGTCACACCAACGGCGACGGCAAGAAGCATGAGTCTGACCCACCAGAGGGAGACCGCAAAGATCGCAGAGTAACCGATTGTTAGCCAAAGGAGAGCAATCACAATGGCGGTGCGTCTGAGGGAAACGCCTTTTCCAGCCCGGTAGTTACTGATGTACTCTCTAAACCAGCGATTGCTCAGCAGCCAGTGGTACAAATTCTCGGAGCCTCGTGCATAGCAAGCTGCCGCCAGAAGCAGAAACGGCGTGGTTGGCAGGAGCGGCACAAACAGGCCGAGAACACCCAGTGCAACGCAAATGGTGCCGCACGTGATCAGGAGTATTTTGCCGGGAAGCCTCATGAACATCTCAACGAGATGATTGATAATGGATGCGAGTGAACCTGTTGGGTGAAATCCATCCCCTGCCGCAGGAGGTGGCTCTGATACTGCAAATCCCGATCGTTCGATCGGGATTTGGTGTGTACAGTCTGGGTATTGCGTCTGCGAAACCGGTCGGGCCCTAGTGCTTTATGACTCTGGATGACTCCCTCACGATGAACTCGGTCTCAAGGACCACACGTTCCGGCGAAAGAAGTGTGGGCGATTCGATATTCCGGATCAGGATCTCTGCAGCCCTCCTGCCGATTTCTTGTTGCGGCGCACGGATGGTCGTCAGTGGCACAGGGTAAATCCTGGCGTAATAGATGTCGTCATTGCCGATGATGGAAATGTCATCGGGAACTTTAATTGAGAGTTCGATGAGTGCCGTCATCACGGCAAGCGCCTGCTGGTCATTGAAACAGACGATCGCAGTCGGATAGTGTTCCTTTTTCCTGCTCCCGAAGTACTCCTTCGTTCTGCGGTAACTCTCCTCGTAGTGGGATCCGATCGGAACAATCATGTCCTTGTGAAACACAAGGGTGCTCTCGCTGAACGCATGCCGGAATCCTTCAATGCGCTCCAGCGTATGCGATGAATGGGGGGGACCTGCGAAATGCACGATCTTTGTGTGCCCGCTGTCGATCAGGTACTTGACCGCCTTTTTGATCGCCCGCAGATTGTCGATTGCCACGACGTTCGCCTGAATCCCCTTGACATCCTCGAGCAGCACAAAGGGATAGTTGATTCTCTTCAGCTTGAAGAGGTGCTCGATTTCTGCCGTCCCCTCGAGCGTCGGAGCAATGATGGTGCCTTTGATATCCTTGGCGGAGAAGAGATGCGTCAGCCTTTCTTCATACTCGTGGTTGTCCGCGGAGCTCGTGACGATGACGGAATACCCCTTGGTGTCCGCGTACTCTTTGGCGCCGGTGGCGATTGACGTGTAAAACGGATAGTTGAGATCTTTGATGATCAGACCGATACTCTTGTCGTGCCCCCCATTCCTCAAATTCCTCGCAACGCCCTTCGGACGAAAGTTCAAATCCCTCATGACTTCGAGAATCTGGTCCCTCGTTTCCGGCTTCACCGAATCCTTGGCATTGATGACGGCTGAGACAGTTCCCTTGGAGACTCCTGCCTTCCTCGCAACATCGTCGATCGTAATCCTTTTCATTCGCTGATAATCGCTTTCGGACAAAATGCCTAGAATTGAAACGGTTTAATTTTTCATTGAACTCAATATTGCTGTTATTGAGCATAAAATCAATATGTTTGGTCATTGAATGAAACAGAATTGTTGAGCCGGATCGACTGCGGAAGCCATGAGCGATTCTGTGCTAGCCTGCTTGGGTCTTATGATTCTCCATTCCCTGATAAATGGCAATAATTGAGACAACTCTCCGAAGAAAGAAATCTCGGTGGACTCTTGAAGCGATTTAAATTACAACATGGCGAACGAGCATCCAGATACCAATGTCATGCGTCCCCGGTTCTTTCCGTGTCCGGACGTTGATCCCGACTCTCCTCTTGACTACCTTCTATCAGGCGGGGAAGAGCCAACGACCCCGTCCGATGGCCTGATTGTCCTCCGCAAACTTATGCAACGTGATTGAGATCGATCGTCCGTTTCGTGCCCCCTTTTGTTCTTGCCTTTTTGTCGTAACTCTCTCTATATTATTGAAACGGTTCAATAGTCATTAAACCCATTAAACACACGAGCCGGGCATACCCAGCCAGAGCGCGAAGATGAGAACCTCACGAGGCACGAAGTACCTGATCTTGCTCCTCTGTCTCTGCCTGAGCCCGGCGGCGAGGACCGTGCCGGGCGTTGCCGACTCAACGTCAGCGTCTGACAGGCGAGGTGCCTACTATACCGGGAACTATCAGAATCTGTTCAAGGACCTCCTCGGCAAGAGCGAATCGGAAGTGAAGTCCCGCATCGACATAGCCTTCAGGCAGATCTTTTACGGCCACGATTCCACCGAACGAGTCTACTATCCGGTTGATCCGGACAAAGCGTATGTCCTGGATATTCACAATGACGACGTCAGGTCCGAGGGCATTTCGTACGGAATGATGATCGCAGTCCAGCTCGACAAAAAAGCTGAATTCGACCGGATTTGGAAGTGGGCGAAAACCTTCATGCAGCATCGCACAGAACCGCGCAAAACGTATTTCGCATGGCACTGCAGGCGGAACGGCTCCGTCATCGATTCGACCGCCGCATCGGACGGCGAAGAATGGATCGTGACCTCACTCTTCTTTGCATCAGCGCGGTGGGGGGACGGGGAAGGAATGTTCAACTACAAGGCTGAGGCACAGGTAATCCTTGATGCGATGCTCGGCAAAGAGGGACAGCCCTGGAGCGATGGCCGCATCACCAACATGTTCAATGCGAAAGAAAAGCAGGTTGTCTTCGTTCCATCGGCGGAAGCGTCCGGATTCACCGACCCGTCGTACCACCTTCCGCACTATTATGAGCTCTGGGCGCGCTGGGCCAACAAGAACAACCGGTTCTGGTGCGACGCGGCGTCAACCAGCCGTTCGTTCTTCAAGAGGGCGGCTCACTCTTCAACCGGTCTCATGCCCGACTATGCACGCTTCAACGGCTCGCCCATCAACCGGTTCGGCGGAGGGAGCGACGATTTTCGCTACGATGCATGGCGCGTCGCCATGAATGTCGCGCTGGACTATGATTGGTTCGCGAGAGATCCATGGGCTGTGACTCAAAGCAACAGGCTCCTGAGCTTCTTTCACTCGCAGGGAGTGAAAACGTATGGGAGTCTCTTCACCCTCGAAGGGAAAAAACTGGCGGAGGACCACAGCGCAGGACTAGTTGCGATGAACGCGGTCGCATGTCTGGCCTCGACCAACGCGAACCGCAAAGAGTTTGTCGAGGATTTGTGGAACACGCCGGTGCCGAGAGGCCACTACCGGTACTACGACGGACTCCTTTACATGATGGGGTTGCTGCAAGTGAGCGGCAATTTCAGAATCTACAAGCCAGCCGGTCAACCGGTATTTGAATGTCCGGACGCACAACGCTAGAGGCGCAGTTAGTCTCTGGGCACAATCTTCCGGGGATGCACTTCAAAAGAATTGAGAATCCGATGAAAACAGGTTTCAGGACAGCCGCCGCCGGTAGACAAAAAATTGCTCCCCTGCGCGGCACCCTATCATTTGTCCTTCTCGTACTCTTCTTCGCCCCGTTATTCTCCGGCCAACAGGATCTGTCCTCCCGATCGAAAGGTTCTTATGTCTCGACTCAGAAAAGTGCCGGGGCGTTTACACTTTCAGCATCGGGCCGCTCGGCTCCCCTGGTGATCAGTTCCCAGGACTATCCAGCCGTCGCCCGCGTCATACGGGACCTTCAAGCGGATATACTCCGTGTCTCACATACGGAACCAGCAATCTCTCTGGATTCACCTCCGAAATCGAAAGAATTTATCCTCGTCGGGACGCTTGGGAAAAGCGCCCTGATCGATGCGTTAGTGAAAGACGGAAAAATCAACGTGGAGGGCATAAAGGGTAAATGGGAGGCGTTTCTCATACAGGTTGTGGAGAAGCCTTTTCCCGGTGTGGAGCGGGTACTGGTCATCGCCGGAAGCGATAAACGAGGAACAGTTTTCGGAGTGTATGACCTGAGCGGGAACATCGGTGTTTCGCCCTGGTATTGGTGGGCGGATGTGCCGGTGAAAACCACCCCAAACCTCTTTGTTCGCAAAGGCCGATACACGCTGGGGGAACCGGCTGTCCAATACCGGGGTATCTTCATCAACGATGAGGCCCCTGCTCTATCCGGTTGGACATTTGAGAAATTTGGCGGATTCAACCACAAGCTCTATGAAAAGGTATTCGAGCTCATCCTCAGGATGAAGGGCAACTACCTCTGGCCGGCGATGTGGGGGAGGGCGTTCTATGACGATGATTCGCTCAATCCAAAACTGGCCGACGAATATGGCGTCGTGATTGCCACCTCTCATCACGAGCCGATGATGCGCGCCCACGACGAGTGGCGTAGGTACGGCAAAGGGCCCTGGAATTACGAGAAGAATGATTCTGTTCTGAGAGATTTCTGGAGGCAGGGCATCAAGAGGATGGGTTCGTACGAGAGTGTTGTGACGCTGGGGATGCGCGGTGACGGGGATGAACCGATGTCTGAGCAATCCAACATTGCCCTGCTGGAGAGAATCGTGAAGGATCAGCGCCAGATTCTTGGCGATGTGACGGGAAAAGATATCACGACCATCCCGCAGGTTTGGGCCTTGTATAAAGAGGTCCAGGACTATTACGACAAAGGCATGCGAGTGCCGGATGATGTGACGCTTCTCCTCTGCGACGACAACTGGGGGAATATTCGAAAGCTCCCGAAACCCGGCGACAAGCCGCACTCGGGCGGGTACGGCATCTACTATCACTTTGACTATGTCGGTGGGCCGAGAAACTACAAATGGCTCAACACGAATCAGATCTCGAGAGTGTGGGAGCAAATGCACCTGGCGTATCGCTATGGTGCCAAAAAAATCTGGCTCGTCAATGTGGGCGATATCAAGCCGATGGAATTTCCCACCCAGTTCTTTCTGGACTATGCGTGGAATCCCGAGTCGTGGCCTGAAGAGCGGCTGCCGGAGTACACCCGAAAGTGGGCTGAAAAACAGTTCGGGCCGAAATACGCGGCAGAGATTGCCGAAATCGTTACCGCCTACACTCGATACAACTCCCGCCGAAAACCGGAGCTCCTTTCGCCTGAGACCTACAGCCTCGTCAATTACGGGGAGGCGGAAGCAGTCGTTTCCGATTACAAGGCGCTCCTGGGGAAGGCTCAGCGCATTTCCACCCAGCTCCCGGCGAGCTACAGGGATGCTTTCTATCAATTGGTTCTTCATCCGGTCGAGGCATGCTCCAATCTCAATGATTTGTATGTGACCGTCGCGAAAAACCGGCTCTACGCAAAACAGGGAAGAGCCTCTGCGAACGGCTTCGCCGAGCGGGCGCGGAAACTGTACGATGAGGACTCCCTGATCACCTACCACTACAACCATCGCCTGGCGGGCGGCAAGTGGAACCACTTCATGGATCAGACGCATATCGGGTATACGTACTGGCAGCAGCCGGATTATAACTCGATGCCTGCGGTCAGCACAATTCGGGTTCCGGACAGGGCTGAGATGGGCGTTGCGATCGAAGGGTCGATGAACTGGTGGCCGGCGGAAGACAGCGATGCGGTGCTCCCCGAATTCAATCCGTACGGTGCGCCAACCCGGTACATGGAGATTTTCAACCGGGGGAAAATCCCATTCAGCTATTCATGCCGCGCCGGAAAGAACTGGATCCGTATCAGCCCTTCGCGGGGGAACGTCGCGACTGAACAACAACTGGTACTCTCGATCGATTGGAAACAAGTGCCCCCCGGTAAACACCGGGTTCCCATTAACATCAGCGGTCCGAACGAGAGCAGCGTCGTGGTCTATGCGGAGATCAACAATCTGAAATTGCCGAAGCATGACAACGTTGGGGGTTTTGTAGAAGCGGATCGGTACGTCTCGATCGAGGCCGAGCACTTCAGCGAGGCGATCGGAAAACCCCCGATCACCTGGCTTTGCATTCCCGGCCTGGGGCGTACGTTGTCGGGGATGACCCCGATGCCTGTAACATCCGGCGTGCAGACTCCTGGTGGCAATTCACCCCGATTGGAATACCGGGTGTATCTGGAGAGCAAAGGGGATCTGATGGTTCGGGCTTTGTTTTCGCCGACGCTCAATTTTCACAACAACCAGGGGTTACGGTACGGTATCTCATTCGATGATGAGCCGCCGCAGATTGTCAATATCCACGCGAAGACTTCAAACCGGCTCTGGGAATATTGGGTAAGCACAAATACGAACGAGCAGGCCTCTTGGCACCGCATCAATGAACCAGGCTGGCACGTTCTGAAATTCTGGATGGTCGATCCGGGCGTTGTGCTGCAAAAGCTGATTGTATCCCTGGGGGATGTTCGGCCGAGTTATTTGGGACCACCGGAGAGCTATCGGAAAGCAGTAGGGAGTAAGCAGTAGGGAGTAGCGAGTCAGAGGTCGGAAGGCAGAGGTCAGAAGACAGAAGGCAGAAGACAGAAGCACGACGTGGCACAGAACGGTGCAATCGCTTCGCGCAGTGAGACTATGAACAGAGCATACATCCTACGAACAATCAGAGTTCTCGCGCTACTTCCTGTTACTATCTTCGCATCCGGAGTCATGCTGGCCCAGACGGTTCCCCCGTCTCCTCCACAGGTAGAAATCCGCGGCACACAGTTGCTGCACCTGACTTCGGCCATTGTGGGACAAGAGTATGATCTCTACGTGAATTTGCCGCGCGGGTACGAGGACACGATCAAGAGGTTTCCGGTCATTTTCGTGCTGGACGGCCAGTGGGATTTCTCTCTCGCGCAGGCTCTTTACGGAGAACAACACTTTGACGGGTTCGTGCCTGCGGCGATAGTGATCGGGATTACGTGGGGCGGAGTGAATCCGAATCACGACAGCCTGAGGGCGAGAGATTTCACGCCCACGAACAGCAAGCAGTTACCTCAATCAGGCGGCGCGCCAAAATGTCTGAAATTCATCAAAGACGAACTCATTCCCTGCATCGACTCAAAATTCAGGACGACCGAAAACGGGAGAACGCTGATCGGAAGCTCCTTCGGCGGGCTCTTTACACTGTACGCCATGTTTCACGAAACGGGAACATTCGATCGCTACGTGCTGACGAGTCCCTCCATGCAGTGAGATAATGGAGTACTTTATACCTATGAAAAGGAATACGCCTCGAAGAACTCACAGCTTCCGGTGAAGCTGTTTATCGGCGTCGGAGGACTCGAGGGCAGCACGGTGGCCGGTGTCGAGAAGTTCGTTGCCCAGCTGCGATCCCGCGGTTACAAGGGCCTGGATCTGGAGACAAAGGTGCTCGAAGGAATCGGACATTCAGGCAGCAAGGCGGAGGGATGCACGCGGGGATTGCAGGCGGTGTTCGCACGGCCTTCGCTGACGCTCGCCCCGGCAATCCTCGACCAGTACCTCGGCAAGTACCAGCTCTCTCCCCAGTTTGGTGTCGAGATCATCAAAAACCATGGAAACCTTTTGATGCTCGCACCAGGAGAAACAAGAATCCCGCTTTGCGCCGAGAGTGACACGAACTTCTATGTGAAGGGGACGTACCTTTTCATCCGATTCAAGAAGGGAGAAGACGGCAAGGTGAGCGGAGTTGAGGCGGAGCGATACGGTGGAACGCAATTCGCGAAGAAGATATATTAACGGACTTCATTCAAGTTCTCTCGAGCGATCAATCGATCATCACATCGAGTCCAACCTTTTCCAGGGAGGTCGAAGATTGAAAAAGCTACTGACGGCAATCTTTATGCTGGCTCTCTCCGTATCGCCAGAACATTCATTTTCGCAGGCGAATCGAATCGCGAATCCGATTCTCGCCGGATTCTATCCTGATCCGAGTATCTGCCGGGTGGGAAAAGATTACTACCTGGTGACGTCCACATTCTCGTACTTCCCGGGCATTCCCATTTTCCACAGCCGCGATCTCGTCAGCTGGAAGTTAATCGGCCATGTCATGGATCGGCCCGAACAATTGAACCTTGACGGTCAGGGCGTCTCCCGCGGACTCTTCGCACCCTCCATCCGTTTTCATAAAGGACTGTTCTATGTTACCTGCACGCAGGTCGACAAAGGAGGGAACTTCATCGTCACCGCGAAGTCTGCAGAAGGTCCGTGGTCAAATCCTGTCTGGATTCCCGAGGTCAACGGGATCGATCCATCTCCTTACTTCGATGACAACGGCAAGGCGTATATTCTCTACAACAGCATACCGCCGGACAACAAGCCTTTGCACAACGGCCATCGGACAATCAGGTTGCGCGAACTCGATCTGACAACCCTGAAGGTCTCGGCCGATGAGAAGATTCTAGTAAACGGCGGTGTTGATATGAGCAAGAAGCCCGTCTGGATCGAAGCGCCGCATATTTTCAAGAGGGACGGGTACTATTACCTGATCGCTGCAGAAGGGGGAACGGCAGACCAACACTCTGAAGTGGTGTTCCGCAGCAAGAAGGTCGACGGACCCTATGTGCCCTATGAGAAAAATCCGATTCTTACGCAGAGGCACCTGAATCCCCAAAGGGAATTCCCCATCACTTCGACAGGCCATGCCGATTTTGTTCAGGCAGAGAACGGCTCGTGGTGGGCCGTGTTCCTGGGTTGCAGGCCGTACAACCTATCGCATGACGGGTGCTACAATACCGGGCGGGAGACGTTCATGGCCCCGGTTTCATGGAGCCACGGCTGGCCCATCATCAATCCCGGGCAGGAGCTTGTTCTCTACAAATATCCTGCCCCGATGAAGCCGGCGGGCGGGAAGCTTGAGATCCCGATGAGCGGCAATTTCACCGTCAGGGACGAGTTTGCCTCCGGAAAGCTCAGTCTGCACTGGACGTTTTTGCGGACCCCTCGTGAACAATGGTATAGTCTTCAGGAACGGGACGGGTGGCTGGCTCTTCGACTGAGGCCGGAAATGTGCTCGGGAGTCGCAAACCCGACATTCCTCGGCCGGCGTCAACAGCACCTGAGGGGCTCTTCGAGCGTCGAGATCGATTTTTCCGCCAATGCTGAAAACGAAAAGGCGGGTCTCCTGGTTTTTCAGAATGAACAGCATTTCTACTTTCTCTGCAAGTCGGTGGTGCGAGGCACGCCGGTCGTGGAGCTCTACAAGTCCGCGCCGGGAACAGGCCCGACTCCGACGATGGAGCTTCTTGCATCTCAGGAGCTCGGTTCTGAATCGACCGGCAAACCCGTCAGGCTCAGGATCGATGCGCTTGGGGAAACGTACTCCTTCGCCTTCAGCACGCAGCCGGGGCGCTGGAACGCGCTCAAGGAGGACGTCGATGCTCATTTTCTGAGCACGCGGGTGGCCGGCGGATTTGTCGGGTGCATGGTCGCGATGTATGCGACGTCGCTCGGTGCCCCTTCGGAGAGCAAAGCGTACTACAACTGGTTTGAATACACAGGAAACGACGAGATGTACTGATCATTGCACGAGGAGGAGAGAAGATGCGGAACGAAGGAGTGCAGTACAAAGACTTGCGGGGAAAGGTCGTTCTTGTGACGGGCGGAGGGAGTGGCCTGGGATTCGCGATCGCAAAGGCGTTTGCATCCAACCGCGCCCATGTCGTGATTGTCGGCAGGAACGAAAAACGCTTAACCAAAGCCAGCCGGGAACTGGGGAGAAATGTCAGAAGTATCGTATTCGATTTGAGTGCCATCGAGCGTGTTCCGGAACTGATCGAGTCCATCACGAAATCGTCCGGCTCAATCGACGTGCTCGTCAATAATGCGGGGATCAACCTGAAAAAGGATGCCTTGCATGTGACAGATGGGGAATATCAGACGATCGTTCACACGAATCAGAATGTCGTTTTTGCTGTGACGCGGGAAGTGTTGAAGTCGATGGCTCCCAGGAACACGGGCAACATCATCATGATCAGCTCGATGGCTTCGCAGTATGGGATTCCCAAAGTCATCGGCTACACGGCGTCGAAATCTGCGGTGGAGGGAATGACGAGAGCGTTGGCTGTCGAGTGCGCGCAATACGGGATTCGGGTGAACTGCATCGCGCCGGGATTCATTAAAACCGACATGTCCTCGAAGGCGCTAAATACCGATCCTGAACGAAAACGACGGGTGTTGAGCAGGACGCCTATGGGCAGGCTCGGCGAGCCTTCGGATGTCGCCCACGCGGCGCTGTTCCTGGCCTCTGAGCAATCAAGGTTTGTCACAGGTGTCGTGCTGCCCGTTGATGGGGGCAATTCCATAGGATTCTGAATTTAGGAAGGATCCAAAGACCCGCCACAAAGACCTGCCTGCCGGCAGGCAGGCACGAAGTCACGAAGCTGTTTTTGAATTCTTCGAGTCTGGATGACTTTGTGGCAAGAGAGGTTCGAACATATGACAGATACTCAATGGGAGCTTTTGAAGCGAACAATCAGCGGGCAGCGGTCGGCACATCTGCCGACCGGGTTCATCATCGACTGTCCATGGCTGCCGAACTGGTACGGCGTCACCATACTCGACTATTTCTCGAACGACGAGATATGGCTGAAGGCGAATCTTAAAGCGATCAAGGACTTTCCGGAAGTCATGTTTCTCCCCGGCTTCTGGTCCGAGTACGGCATGTGTACCGAGCCATCCGCGTTCGGAGCCCGATGCTCCTTCCCCGTGAACGAGTTCCCTCACGCGCACAAAATCATACATTCACCAAGTGACGTCGATTCGCTCCCGACTCCGAATCCCAGGACGGATGGTCTCCTCCCGCTTATGTTGAACCGCCTGAAACTGGCGCAGACGCGCATCGAAGATGCAGGACACAAGATCCGGTTTGCCGTCGCGCGGGGTCCGCTGAATATTGCCAGCTACCTGATGGGGACGTCGGAATTTCTGACACTGCTGATGATGGACCCTGAAAAAGCTGAGAAGCTGGTCAAGAAAATCACGGCATTTCTCAAGGAATGGATCTTGTTGCAGAGAGAGACCTTTCCCACAATCGACGGGATCTTCCTGCTTGACGATATCATTGGATTCCTGGGTGAAGCGGAGTTTCGCAGCTTCGGGTTGCCGTACTTCAAAGAGCTGTACGCAACTGATGTCTCTGTGAAATTCCTCCACAATGATGCCGGCTGCAGGGTATCGGCGCCGTTTCTGCCGGAGATGGGGATCAATCTTTTCAATATGGGATTCGATATCACGCTGAATGAGCTGAGGACGCTGACCGGGAACAAGGTCGCCCTGGTTGGGAACATACCTCCGCGTGATGTTCTGGCGAATGGAACTCCCGGTGATGTCGCGAGAGTGACGACTGACCTCATCAACTCCCTGACAGATCGATCGAAGGTCGTTTTGTCATGCGGAGGGGGCATGCCGCCGGGAGTGAAGTCGGAGAACATTGAGGCGTTCCTGAAAGCCGTCAGAGGGGAGCCGGTGCAGTGACAATCAGGTATCCCAAAGAAAAGCAGAGTCATTGCGAGCGATGCCCCGTAGGGGCGAGCGAAGCAATCTCATCAATGGATGCAGAAACAATGAGGAGATTGTCCGCCTTCCAGGATCCCGCAACAAGGCGGATCCAGAGAGCGGGACTTTGCGTGATTCTTCTTTTTAATTTTGAGATAGGTTTAAGCTATGACTATCACGTTTCAAAAGAAGGAGTTGTGATGGAAGAGCTGACAAAAATGTGCAGGGAGGAGCGAAAGAACATGCTCATGTTGTTTGCCTCGATCGTTTGTCTTGCACTCATGGTTCAGTCACCTGTCCAGGCGCAGCTGGATACGGTCAACGTGCCTGCACTCAAGAATGTGTTTGCCAATGATTTTACAATCGGATGCCTGCTTTCGTACACGCATGTCGGTTTTGCGAGCGATCCCTTTGTTCCCGGCCAGACGAGTCCCATTGTTCCGACAGGCGGATACCTGATCAGGTATCATATGAACTCCATGTCGCCCGGCAACAATATGAAGCCGCAATACACGGTGGACCTGGCAGGGAGTGCCGCCGCATACAATGCAGCTGCGACGCAGGCGGAAAAAGACTCCATTGAACTCCGACCGATCATCAGGTTCAATGGCAACCTGATCGCACAGCTCAACTGGGCCCAGCGCCAGGGGTTCACCTTCAGGGGACATACACTGGTGTGGCACAGCCAGACTCCAGGCACGGGATTCTTCAGAACGGGTTATTCCAGCACAGGGGCTCGTCTGACGAAAGAGAAGATGACCCTGAGAATGGAAAACTATATCAAAGAGGTCATTCGCCTGATTCACGAAGGCTGGCCTGGGTTGTTGTCCGCGATCGATGTCGTGAATGAAGCGATCAACGACAATACCGGCACGGACCGCATGGACAGCAATGAGTGGTACACGACGTTCGGCGACATGAGCTATATCATGAAGGCATTTGAGCTGACCCGCAAATACACAGTCCAATACGGTGAGAACCAAATCAAGCTCTATTACAATGATTATAGCACCCACAATCCCGCTAAAGCAGACGGGATTGTCAGAATTTGTACGCCCATTTTTCAGGCTGGGTACCTGGACGGCATCGGTATGCAGGAACACGATGCCAACAATTCCCCGACCGCTGAACAATGGATCGCCAGTTACAACAAGTTTTACCCAATCTGTACCGAAATGGCCGTCACGGAGCTGGATGTGACTACCGGAAGCGGCACTCCATCCGCCTCGGTCCTGGCTACGCAGGCAAATCAATACGGCCAGCTCTTCAAGTGTTTTGTTGAGCGGAGCTACAAATCGGGACGCGGCAAGATCATCAATGTCTCGAAGGACGGCTTGAATGATCAGTGGACATTCAAGACGAACCAGGCTTCCTCACTCTGGGATGCTCAATACAAATGTAAGCCTGCGTTCTACGCCGTCGCGAATGTCGGCGTGAAGTACAACGCTTTGGACTCGCTTCTCTCGTACGCCTACACCGTGCAGAAATTCGGTTATACAGACGAGACGTGGTCGGCCTTCGTTTCGGCAAGGACTGCAGCCAGAAGCGCGAAGGACCAGAACTACTCAGCCTCTGTCTCGGCAGATAACGGGCTTG
>Ga0209211_10009243_pt1 | contig 13192 bp, 3 predicted proteins | sample RifGroA2_FD_183992 | JGI IMG/M metagenome (GOLD analysis project Ga0209211, IMG submission 183992) | Groundwater microbial communities from Rifle, Colorado, USA - Groundwater A2 (SPAdes) (version 2) | ecosystem: Environmental > Aquatic > Deep subsurface > Groundwater | place: Rifle, Colorado...
CTATTTGTCTCAATCCCAACCCGATTCTCATTGGTATTCACCACCAGAACGTTGTCGGTCGAGTCAATCGTGGTGGTCGCATTAATGACCGTGGTGGTAGCCACTGACAAGCCATAATTATTAACAAAGTTTCCTCCCACTGCCAAATGATCAGCAGCGCGGAGGTACGAATCAAACGTGGAACTCGCATTAACAAATATCCCTGCGACCGAACTGGTCGGCGTCAGAGTATTTGCAATTGAACTATGCAGCTGCCACGCGCCGTTCACCCCGGCATCAGCAATGGTAATGGAACCAGCCCCGTTGGTAATGGTGATGCCGGAGCCTGCGGTCAAGGTGGCGAGCACCGGATCAGCACCCGTGGAGCCAATGACTAATTGGCCGTTGGTGGCCTGGCCCAGGGCTGTGATCGCGCCCGTGCCTGAACCCAGAAGCACGCCGCCGTCCGTGAGGGATGAGGCGCCAGTACCGCCGGAGCCAACTGCGAGAGCTGTACCCAGGGTGAGCGAGCCGGCAATGCGGGCATCCCCCTGGACAAAGAGGTCGCCTCCCTGCAGATCAAGGCCTGTGGGCGTACCTGCTGATCCTACCCAGAGCGCGTCAGAGGTAGTGGCGGTGCCAGAGAAGACGTGCAGGCCGTTCAGAATGGAGAGCGAGGAAGTGGGCGCAGCCCAGGTAGTGGCGCCTACCACGAGGTTACCAGTGGTCGTGGCGTTGTTGGTGATAAGGTTGGTGATGGTGGAGGAGGCGGAGTTCACCAGAATACCGGCTGCGGTGTTGGTGGGAGCGAGGATGTTGGTGCCGCCTGACTGCCAGGCGCCGGCCGCGCCCACGGTGGTGTTGGTGAGCGCGCCGCCCACCACGCTCAAACCCGTACCCGTAAGGTCGGTGATATAATCATCATTCACCTCAAGCTGTTCGATGTGAGCCGTGTCCGTGGTGGTCGCGCTTCCCTGCAAATACGTATTATGCGCCACGATGCCATTGCCGATGAAGTTGTGGGTGCCTTCGACTTCGATATCCCAGACTTGCTCCTCCGGCAATATTTCGATCCTGGCGATTTTATCCCAGACTGGAGAACTGCTGTGGCTCACCACAGCGATTTCCATGCCAGGCCGCAAGTGGATGACCTTGGTCCAGGATGCTCTTGACAGATCCAGCGGCTTCTGATACGTTTCAGGCACGAAGATCGTATGGTCTGGGGAATCTTCCGGGTCCGGCCGGGTGTGATCCCAGCCCTTTGCCCCGTGAGGGACTGCGGTCTTTTTTAATTTACCTGCAGTGACGATTGCCTGGGCCGGCACTTTCCCGCGATGCGCTGCGTAGGCTGCGAGATGCGCCGGCGACTGGCGGCCGACAGAACGGAAACGGATGCCGGTCACGCCCGGCGCCCAATCTCCGATAATTCCCATAATATCCCGCTCCCGCCTCGCGTACTCATGGTCAATCACCAAATCCGTGACAGCAAACCCTGACCATTCAACCGCTTTGGCCACAAGTTTCGCAAAGGCCTGGAAACCGAATTTAGTCGCGCTGCGCTGTTGGTGCAGCGCCTTCAGCACGCGCTTCTCCTGGACCGGCAGCTTGACGGTGTAGGAAAGCTCGGCGTTGGCGATGGACAAGTATGAATCCTCGGCCAGGTCTTCGACGCGGTTCGACTGATCAACTTCAAATGTCGTGGTGGTTTGCCTGTGCGCATTATCCACCTGCGATTCTCGCGCGAAGTAGGGGTGATTACCAGTGGTGCGGATGGATTTGCCTGAAACAGTCACCAGTTTGAAGATCGTCTTCACCCCCATATCCATCAAGGCGTTCACTCTCGACCACACGAGCCTGCCCGTGGTTTCATCGAGGGTCAGGATCTCATCCCCGACCTCTACATCCTTAATCTGAACCTCGTCGTAGATATACTCAAAATTTCTAATTTCTAATTGCTCTAATTGACCTAATAAATGACCAATTTCCAAATTCCCAATGTTTAATCTCTTGGCTAATCCCTGAACTCTTGGGTCATTGGGACTTAGGCCTTGTTTAGAAATTAGATCAATTAGGTTAATTAGGTCAATTCTTCTCGCGCCCTCTCCATCTCCGTCGCCTGAACCAATGGCAGGAACTTTTCTCCTCCTCCTGCGGCGTCTCCGCAATTTCGTGTCTCCGGTCACGCATTGTCCCACGACATGGAAGGCGTACGCAGGATTCGCCACGCCGACGCCCACCATACCGGCATTCGTATTGACCACCAGGGTGTTTGATGAACCAATCGTCGTTGTTCCCGTGATGTACGTCGTCGTCGCAACGGTGAGACCGTATCCATTCTGAAACGCTCCCCCCACGGCCAGGTGATCGCTGGCGCGCAGCCAGGAGTCAAACGTCGAGGAAGCATTCACAAATATCCCTGCAACTGAACTGGTCGGCGTGAGCGTGTTGGCAATTGAACTATGCAGCTGCCACGCGCCTGCAGCTCCAACTGCCGTATTCGTGAGTGTGCCGCCCACGATCGTGAGGCCGGTGCCGGTAAAATCAGAGATATAATCGTTGTTCAATTGAATCTGCTCGCTGAAGTGGTGCACGCCTGTAGTCGTCGCTGAACCCTGCAAATACGTATTGTGCGCCACGATCCCGTTGCCGATGAAATTGTGGGTACCTTCAACCTCGATATCGTAGACCTGTTCGGCAGGAAGATGTTCAATTTTTACAATATGCTCCCATGTAACTCCTCCTTCTCCTCCTCTTAAGGTAAGAGGAGGCTCGCCTCGCTGAGGCTTTGGCGAAGCGGGTTGGGTGGAGTTATGCTCCTCCATCACAGCGATCTCCATTCCCGCGCGTAATCCGGCAGCTTTCACCCACAAAGCTCCGTCCGCGTCAGACGCGCCCTCGACATGCTCGTAAGAAATTTCGCTCATTTCCGCTGATCTTGACATCTTTTCCGCTTCTGCTACACTATGGACAGTTGCAGCCGAAAGGCTGGCTGAAGCCGCATGCACTGAGTGCATACCGGCTTCTTTTAATTTGAGCAGTTTTTCAACTTCTTCGGCGATCGCCTTCTTGTAAATATCAGTGCCTCCTTTTCGCAGGAACGCCAATCCCCCAAGCAGCAGATCCGCCACTTGCAGGAAAATCGTTCCCTGGCTGTCGAGCTGGGTTGCGTTTACGATTGCAGGAAGCTGTTCCGGCAGATCAGCCAGCCCTTCCGTCTCGTCCTTCGGCTTGTTCAGGTGATCGGCGAGAATAATGTACTTTTCCTGCGCGCCGCCGAAAAGCGTCTTCATCGAGGCAAGGTACTGATTCCAAAAATTTCCGTCGTTCCGCTGATCAAAAACAAAGGCGAATGTCCAATCCTTCAATCGTTTCTGCAGCGCCTTGATGAGCTTCTGGTAATACGGCAGGCTTCGCGGCGTGATGTAGGCAAACTTGAATTCAAACCGTTCTTCAATTCCCCGCAAATCATGCACCGCTTCCAGAAATACGTTCCGGAGTTCCTGCCGCAACACCAGCTCCAAGTCGTGCGCGATAAACGCGCCCACGCCAAGCTCCGGCTGATCCGGACTGGCGGCAACGCCGGTTTCGTCAACATAGGCGAATAAGGGTCTGCTGTGGAGGCTGTTCGTTTTAACGAGATACGGATGGTTCCCCGTCGTGCGTATTGTTTTTCCTGAACTCGTGGTGAGCTTCCAAATCTCTTTCACTCCCATATCCATGAGCGCGTTGACTCGGCTCCAGGTGAATACTCCTGTTGCCTGATCCAGCGAAGCAATCTCATCGCCCGGCTTGACGTGAATGATCTCCACTTCATCGTAAATATACATCTCATCTTCCCACTCATCCTTGTCAGGATCAGCTTTCTCTCCCTTTTTCTTTCTTCTTCTCCGGCGGAGCTTGGTGTCTCCAGTCACGCACTGCCCTGAAACATGGAACGTATAGCTGGGGATCGTGGCCACGCCCACGCGGTTGTTCGTGGAGTCTACGGTAAATACTCCTGTCCCGCTGCCATTTTGAACTATTAACGCAGTCGTACTCGAGATATTCATGAGCAGGCCTCCGCTTGCAGTGAAGCCGGAGAGGAAGGTGCCTGAAGAATTCTGCAATTCAAGGATGTTGCTCGCCTGTGAGGCGGCTGCCTGCACGACCAGGGTGGGGCCGATAAGGGAAGGCGCTGCCGTTTCCGACTTCTGCTGGACCAGCAAGGCAGGGGCTGTGGACGAGGCAGAGACCACCGTGGTGGTGGCCAAAGTGATGCCGCGGGCAAGGAAAGGCGTAGAGGTGGCAACCGAGAAGTGACGGTCAACCCGTAAGTCATGGTCAATGGTCGACGATCCATACACAAAGATGCCGGCAGAGGTGTTCGTGGGAGCCAGGGTGTTGGTAAGCGTTGGGTGGAGCTGCCAGGCTCCGGCCGCGCCCACGGCATTGCTGGTAAGGGCGCCGCCCACCACGCTCAAACCCGTACCCGTAAGGTCGGTGATATAATCATCATTCACCTCAAGCTGTTCGATGTGAGCCGTGTCCGTGGTGGTCGCGCTTCCCTGCAAATACGTATTATGCGCCACGATGCCATTGCCGATGAAGTTGTGGGTGCCCGCGACTTCGATGTCGTAGACGCGCTCCTGCGCCACCGGCACAATCGTCACAATAGTTTCCCAGCCGTCCGCGGTTGCCACTTCCATCCCGGGCTTAATGAACTTAACCTTCTTCCACTCTCCTCTTGACACATTTAAACTATCGTGATAATCTGGGGACAAGAAGAGCTGAGGGGTAATCAGTCCCCGACGTCGACCCAAAGCCCCCTCGCGGGGCCTCGGCGAGAGAGACAGCTCTTTTTGATTTGCTTGAATTCCCTGTTCGTCTTTCGTCCCCAACCAAACGCATGAAAGGAAAAACTTAGGCCCGCCATTGATTGAACTGACCACCGCGCGCACCAGCACACGCTCAACAACCTGTTGAAATTCCCAATATTCAATAATGATATCCGGTTTGACTTCTTTACGATAGTTGACAATCTCGGACGCTTCTTTAATAACGTATAACACTCGCGGCAAGGCGAAGAAGCGGGTAATAAGCTCGTTGAGTGACCTGTCTTTCTCCACAAAGTGATTCCAACCGACATTGGTAAAGGAGACCGTCCCACCACCAAGCGCAGGGCAGGAAATCCGCTCGCCGTGAAGCACATCAAAATAATGCTCTTTCGCCAGCCGTTCGGCATACTCGTAGGTTGGCTTTTGAATAATATCCAATCCTGAAATAACAGATGGTTCACGCTCTCGTACAAAATACGGATGGTTATCAGTCGTGCGAATCGTCTTGCCGCCCGACGTCACGAGCATATACGTCTGCTTCACCCCCATATCCATGAGCGCGTTCACTCTCGAAACGACCAGTTTCCCTGTCTTCTCGTCTAAGGTGAGAATCTCATCCCCGGGCTGGATGTCTTTGATTTCCACGTCTTCAAAGTAATCCTCCTCGGTGCCGTCCTCGCGCTTGCGCCGTCTCCTTCTCCTCAATTTCGTGTCGCCCGTCACGCATTGTCCCAAAACATGCAATGGATACGACGGCGCGGTAGTGCCGATACCGACGAAGCCGGTATCAGAGAGGACTGACAAGACGCCTCCGGCCGAGAACGATCCAGTCGTCGTGGCGTTGGCGGCAATGGTGGTGGAGGCGGTGATGAAAGTGGTCGTGGCCACGGTGAAGCCAACACTGTTCTGGAACGCTCCGCCCACGGCCAGGTGATCAGATGCTCTTAACCACGAGTCAAACGTCGAGCTTGTATTAACAAATATTCCTGCGACCGAGCTGGTCGGAGTGAGCGTGTTGGCGATTGAGCTATGGAGCTGCCAGGCTCCTGCCGCGCCTACGGCATTGCTGGTCAAAGCGCCGCCCACGATAGAGAGGCCTGAGCCGGTGAGGTCGGTAATATAGTCGTCATTCACTTCCAATTGATCAACATGAGCCGTGTCTGTGGTGGTCGCTGAACCTTGCAGGTAGGTGTTGTGCGCCACGATGCCGTTGCCGATGAAGTTGTGGGTGCCTTCAATCTCCACGTCCCAGGTCTGCTCCATGGCACCGGTTTTGTAAATTGCGACAATTGTCTCCCAGCCTTCAGTGGTCGCGACCAGTATACCTTTTTTCAGGTTCTCGGCCGGAGTCCACTGTGCGAGCGACATCTCGCCCCTTGACAACGCCAATGGGCTGTGATATTCTGGGGACATGGACCGTGTGGGCTGCGAATCTACGGTATCCAATCCGTAGTGTAACAGTTCTGCAGCCAGGGATTCTTCGAAATCCAAGCTGGCCATGGTCTTGAGAAAAGCGTCCCTCTGGGGCGTTTTTCTTTTGGTCGCCCGACTCCAAGCCGCTTTATGGGCAGTGGCATCGTGACCAATTGATTTAAACGAAATCACCATTTCCGGATATGTGCGGCGAATCCGATCGCTCATCTGATTTTCATAGCCCGGATACTCTCTATCAATCACTAGGTGTCCAGCTTTCAGGCCCATAATCCAAATCATATACACGATCGAGTCCGCCAGCATTTCAGGACCGAATTGCTTGCGCCGTTGTGCGTAATGTTCCTGCGCGATCTTACGCTTGATCTTTTTGGAAACTCCAATGGTGATGATCTGATCCATTTCCCCGCTCGCCATAGCCACGACCGAATCAACCGCCATGTCTTCCAGACGATTCGACTGGTCGACTTCAAAGGTTGCGTAAAGTTCTTTGAGCTCTTTGGCAGGACGCTTTTCAAGGACGAAATACGGATGATTGCCGGTGGTACGAATCTGCTTGCCGGTATGGGTGATGAGCTTATAGGTTGCCTGGTAGCCCATGTCCATAAGGCCGTTCACCCGCGACCAGACAAAACTGCCGTCCGGCTCCAGGCTCATGATCTCATCCCCGGTCTTGATTTGGTCAATGCGTACTTCTTCATAAATGAACTCGCCATCTTCTGTCTCGCCCTTGTCAGCATCAGCTTTCTCGCCTTTCTTCCTTCTGCGGCGTCTCCGCAATTTCGTGTCGCCAGTGACACATTGGCCATTGACATGGAAATTCCATGAGGGAAGGATGCCCACTCCGACCATCCCTGAATTGGTATTGACGACTAACGTGTTGGATGATCCAACCGTCGTCGTGCCAGTAATGTAGGTTGTTGTTGCCACCGTCAATCCGTATCCGTTCTGGAACGCTCCGCCCACGGCCAGGTGATCAGCGGCGCGAAGATGGGAATCAAACGTCGAACTCGCCCGCACGAATATCCCCGCTGCCGTGTTGGTCGGCGTGAGAGTATTGGTAAACAAATTCTCCCACCCGCCGCCAGATCCTACTCCGCAGCCTACGCACGAGGCGACATAGAGCGTACCGTCAATCTCTGCGTCGCCCTGCACGTAGATATCGCCTCCGCTCAAATCAATATTATCTGCGCTGCCTCCGCTGCCAAACCAATGCGACACGGTCGTTGTCGCCTTGTTAAGCGTGACCGCGCCAAGCGTGGTAGCGCCCGATACATTCAGCGTGCCGCCAATGGTGGTCGTCCCTCCCACATTTAAATTTTTATTAATCGTCGCATTGGTATCTACGGTGAGCGAGCCAACGTTGAGCGCGCCCGTCACCGTGCCCTCCTGTACGTTGAGCGTGTCTCCCCCGAGGTACTTCACGGCAAACGCCGTACCCCCGCCTTGGCTGGCAGGGGCGGAATACACCGTCACCGACGCAGGGTAGGTGCCTGATGCGCCCGGAGGACCTTGCAACCCTGGCGGGCCTGCGGAACCGGAAGGGCCGGCAGGACCCGGGGCTCCTTGTGGTCCCTGCGGCCCGGCAACGCGCGCTCCTCCTTGCACCACCACAGTACCGTCATAGCTGACCGAGGGCCTGCGCTGTTTGATTGCAGCGAGCAGCTGGTCCTGCAATGCCATCAGATGGTCGCGCCACAGACGGGCAACCAATGCATCCGCCGTCCTGCCCATTCCTGCTCCTGCCCGCGCGATCAGCGGCGCAACCGCGTCGCGGACGGTGGCGAGCGCAGTGCGAATGAACGCCGCCTCGCGCACTGTGCGGACAATGTCTTCCGCCGCCTCCGCGCCGTGCGTGCGAGGGAATGCATCCACTGCATGCGCAAACGCAAGCGCGCGCTCCCCGACATCCGCGATCCTGTCTGACGCATCCTGCATGCCTTCTTCGCGCAGGAACAGCGTACCCAGAGGCGCGTGCGCCAATTGATCGACAACATATGTTCCGGCACGCCGTACTGGCGCGCGCGGCAGGATTTCTGCGCCCGCGCGCGCAAGACGCGCAAAACTCCGAAGCGGCGAGAGGAAAGGAGACGAGAGCCTCGCGAGCGCCCGCTCATGCAGCGTCCACTCATGATCTGCCAATTGCGGCACGAGCGCGCGGGCAAGCGCAGGACCGCTTCCTGCCGCCAAATCGAATGCGCGGCTCGCCTGTTCTCCGAACCAAGACGGCCATGCGCGGGTGGAAACGCCTGCCACGCGAGACGAGGCCGCCGCCAGCGCGCGCGACTGAAAAAGAGGGCGTGCGGGTACTGCCAGCCCTTCGGCCAACTGGAGGGCAAGCGCACGGTCGGGATGCGCCGCGAACGGCAATGCCGCCGAAGCCCGTGCCACGGCAGCGATCAGTGATGCGCCTGCCTGCCGCGCGCGGGGGGGAACATCAAGCGCACGTTCCGCCTGCATATACACCTTGCTGGCCAGCGGCACAACGGCATCCGCAAATGCATCCGCCGCATCAGAGGGAGCGCGCGCCAACATGCGCGCCGCGTGCTGCGCCTGGCGCGCCGCAGTGCGAGCAGTATGGGTCATGCCATCGGCCAGCTCCACCGCGGTCTGCGGCGTAAAATACGAGAGTACGTTGGTAGCAACGACGCACAGCGCAAGCGCGCAGACTGCGAGTGCACGCATACGCGCCTGCCAGGGGAATGCGCGCCAATGCCCCAGTACAAGCAGCGGCTCCCGCGTGAAACGGTCACGCGCGTGGCGTGCAGCGCACACCCACGCACGAAATCCGTACGCAAGCAGCGACATCCCGTACGCGGGGGCAGATATGCGTGCAGGCGAGGCGTCAGGAAATAGCTCATCCGCGCAGGCGTCGGTATCGAAAAACGCGCGCCACGCGCGGACAGGCACGATGCGCGGTGCGGACGGACTGTCAGAGACACCGGGACGGCGAAGCGCCGCTGCGGCACGGCGCTCCCACCACCGCAGCGCGTGCATAAAATGCTCGCGCCGAACTTGGGTCTGCGCAACCATTCTTTGCGCGGCCGTGCAGGCCCATCGCACTGCGGCAACGCCGACGGCACCCATCGAGAGAAGCGAGCTTGTCGCCGCGTGCACGCGCATCCGTCCTTCGCAATACCACCGCATGAAGCTGCGCGGCGCCCGCGCACATACCTGCGCCGCGCGCACCCACTGCTCGCGGAGCGCTCCCGCGAGTTCACACACGTCCCGCAGCGCCCACCGCACTGCCGGCGACGGTGCTCCCAGTGCGCATTCCTCTTTCCACGAACCTCTTCCGTTGCCCGGATCCGTGGCAGGATGCTCTTCAATATAGTGCCGTAACCATTCCTTTCTGGTATACCAATTCCTTCCCAATTTTTTCGCCTGCAGCTGTTCTTTGCGCGCGAGCAGCGAAAGATATTCCTGGCTGTACGTGCACAACGCGGCAGCCTCTGCCAACGAAAGGTACCCCCGCCGTTTCACGTCTTCCGAAGAAAGACCTGAAACACACGAGGGTACAAAGCGCGTAATCTGATTTTTGTTTTCGAGCCCCATGCGAGTCGGTTTTTGACCACCCGCCGAGCTGATGAGAAAAGACAATCCAAACCATGCTCAATTTCATTCTCATTGAGTCTGATGCAATTGCAAGATCAGAAAATTTTGTGTATACTATTAACATCCCACTGATCTGGCAATCGAAAAAGCTTCACGCACGGCTTTTTATTTGGTTGTCTTTTTGGTGGGTGCCTGTTTTATAGAGAGAGCTCCTGCTCTATAAAACAATTGCCGCGCCTCGCGGCATTTATATTTCAATCAATTTTGAATGTCCAATGTCCAAGGAACTTCATGAATATGTCTGATCTGCTCGCTCATTGAAAAGTGAGGATGCCAACAAAGATTCCTCACCGCTCCTCCCTCTTCTCCCCTCCTTCACGCTTCCGTAAAGTACGCTCTGACCCTTGACATTCGATTTCCTATCCGATATTTCAATTTTATTTATATTTTCGATGAATTCTTGATCAATCTGACTACAGTATAGCGCAAAAATGACTATTCGTCAATGCGGCAAAACCAATCCGATATTCTGATAAACAAGGGATAACGTGTGAATTTTTGTCTTAAACGTGTATACTTGAGAGGTCTATGAGAGAAAATTTCAAACAACGCATTATTGAGGCCCTCGAGTCGTATGTGAAGCGTCTTCAGACTGCCGATAGTGCAAAAATTTCAGGCCTAATCCAGCTCACCGTGCCTCCCATGCCACATTTGGGCGACTACGCCACCAGCCTTCCCCTGCAGCTTGCAAAGATGCTCAAGAAGCCTCCGCTCGTGATCGCCAAAGACATTGCCGACGCCGTGGCACCTCATCTTTCGCCCACAATAGAAAAGGTGGAGGTCGTCAAGCCGGGCTATGTGAATTTTTATCTTTCTTCCTCGTGGTTGCAGGATGCATTGAAAGAAATCATCCCGCAAGAAATGCAATGGGGGCGCACAGCGCACTCACCAAAAAAAATACTGGTCGAGTATTCCAGCCCCAACATCGCCAAGATGATGCATGTCGGGCATTTTCGCTCGACGCTCATCGGCCATGCGCTTGATAATATATTACGCCATTTGGGTCATAAGGTTGTCAATGACAATCATCTGGGCGACTGGGGCACGCAATTCGGCAAGCTCTTGGTCGCCTACCGGCTCTGGCACGCGCATGCCGGAGACGCGAAGATTACCGTGCCGGAGCTGGAAACGCTCTACATACGCTTCCATAAAGAAGCAAAACTTGACCCTGGACTTGAAGACCAGGCGCGCAAGGAAACGGTCAGGCTCCAGCAGGGGGACAAAAAGGCGCGCAAACTCTGGGAAGAATTCTGCCGCATCAGCCTTACGGAATTCAAGCGTATCTACGATCTCTTTGGCATCACCTTCGATTATCTGCATGGAGAAAGTTTTTATGAGTCAATGCTGCCTTCAATCGTCAAGGATGCGCTTGCGCGGCACATAGCGGTCGAGAGCGAAGGCGCGATCATCATTCCGCTGGACGATGTAGGGCTTCCTCCATATGTCATTAGGAAATCGGACGGCGGCTTTCTGTACGCCACTTCTGATCTCGCGACGATCAAGTGGCGGGACGAGCATCTCGACCTTGATCTCGTACTCTACGTAGTAGGGGATCAGCAGATATTGCATTTCAAACAACTCTTTGCCGCGGCGCGCAAGATGGGATACGGGAAAAAATCAGAATTGGTACACGTTCCGTTTGGCCTCATTCTCGGAGAGGGCGGCAAAAAAATGTCCACGCGCGAAGGAGAGGCGGTGGACGCGATGTACTTCATTCAAAAATCAACCGCGCTCGCGAAAAAAATAATCGAGGAAAAAAATCCTGACCGCTCCCCTACCGAGACAAATGACTTGGCGCGGCGGGTGGCATTGAGCGCGCTGGTCTACAATGATCTTTCGCGCGACCGCGAATCTTCGGTAACCTTCAATTGGGACACGATGATGAATTTCAAGGGCGCGTCCGCACCGTATCTTCTCTATACCTATGTACGCGTCAACGGCATCCTACACAAAGTGGAGGCGGAACATCCCGAAGACCTCGTCGCACCCATGGACGCGCGTCTGCTTAATGAGCCGGACGAACTCCTTCTCCTGCGCGCGCTCGTGAAATTTCCCGACACGCTGGAAGAAATCGAGACCGACCACCGCCCTCACCATCTTGTCCAATATTTAAACAATCTAGCCAATATCTTTCACGCCGCCTACGACCGCCTGCCAGTGGCGCAAGCCGAGCAGGACATTCGCCGCGCGCGCCTCGCCCTCTTCCGCGCCGTGGCACTCACAATGAAAACAGGCATGGAACTCTTAGGCATGCAGCCGGTTGAAAAAATGTAAGACCGATGCGAATCAACGAATGAATGCGAATAACGAAGATGAATGGGATTAGCAGCCATTCGCTGTATTCGTATGTATTTGTAGATTAGAATCGCGTATATGCCTACGCTTGCCGTAAACAAACGCGCCCTCCACGACTATGACATTTCAGAGCGTTTCGAGGCGGGCATCAGGCTCACCGGGCCGGAGGTGAAATCAGTCAAACGCGGCCAGGTGTCCTTGAGCGGCGCCTATGCCCGCATCACGCCGCAGGGCGAAGCGATTCTTATGAACGCCTCCATCGCTCCCTATCCTCCTGCCGTCGGCGCGCAAAAACAGTACGATCCTCATCGCGATCGCACGCTTCTGCTCCATAAACGGGAAATCGCCTCGCTTATCGGAAAATCCCGCACACAGGGTCACACCCTTATTCCCCTCTCCTTCTACTCCAAGCGCGGGTTAATCAAGGTTGAACTGGGATTAGGCCGCGGCAAGAAACAGCATGACAAACGCGAGGCCATCAAGACACGGGATTTTGATCGCAAGAAGCGCCAGCTCATGTCATCCTGAACCGAGTCGAAGGATCGCCTTTTCGTCATCGCGAGCGACGAAGGAGCGTGGCGATCTCGCCACAATCGAGATTGCTTCCCCCGCCGCGGCGGGGTCGCAATGACGATCTTGAAAAACAACAGCCCCACCTTCCTGCGTGGGGCTTTTCCGAATTCGATTCCGAAATCATTTGTATCCCTCAATCGCTTCCTTTAATGTGGGAAAATTTTGAGTCATTTTAAATTTGAACGCCGGGGCTCCCACGAATGCTACGGGTCTCCCTAAAGACCATAAAGCAACTTCTTCGGCCGACTTAAAATTAATTGATTCAGTTCCCAAAAAATCTACAATCTTCCGTCCAACAATTGAGTCCAGAATAATTATTAAATCTTTATGCTCTCTGGGCCCAAATGTTAAAACTTTTAACACCGTCACGCCCACTTCGTCATACGTAATGATCTTGGTCTTCATGTTTTTGTTCCTTTCATTTAGTTCCCCTTCACTCAAGCAGAGAGAGAGAGAGAGAGAGAGAGAGAGAGAGAGAGAGAGAT
>Ga0209211_10009245_pt1 | contig 13190 bp, 12 predicted proteins | sample RifGroA2_FD_183992 | JGI IMG/M metagenome (GOLD analysis project Ga0209211, IMG submission 183992) | Groundwater microbial communities from Rifle, Colorado, USA - Groundwater A2 (SPAdes) (version 2) | ecosystem: Environmental > Aquatic > Deep subsurface > Groundwater | place: Rifle, Colorado...
TGATGAATATAAAGCATCCATTGCACCCATTCACTGGCTTGTATTCGTGAATCCAGAAAGGGTTTGAGTTTATATCGCCGTAAAACGGCTCATAAGTTGTATCAAAAGCCAAAACGGCTTTTCTGTTGCGAAGATGCTGTTTTATTATCTTACAGAGGGATTCCATCATAGAATTAAAGGCAAGCTCTATTTTCTCATGAGTGCATTTAAACAGCCTGTTGAAGACAGTCTCTCCATTTGGAGCTGGCTGCAGCTTTGCAGTCGTGTTGTTGACAAAATCCTTTGTCAACGCTGCTGTAACCAAAATATGCAGAAATTCTGCCAATCCATAAGGGGAATTGCTCCCAACAACGAAAAATATTTGTTTTAGAAAGCTTTTCAGCCATTTGTCGATATTGTTTCTAGACATATCGGCAGTGGGTAATTATGGCGCAAGCCATACCCCACTTTTTTACTCATTAAACTACTAGTTTATTTTACTTTCGAATCTACTATTGTTATACAAAATATTTATAAGAAAATTTCAGACTTTTCTTATGGAATGTGACTTCCTAAACGGTATTTCTACGGCAGAAAAGTATATAAATAAGTCTACTTTTAAGTATACTTTATCTACAGAATCATTCAGATGTCGATTGGGATTTGGTGATAATGACTGTCTTGTCACCTTCAATAGTACATCCAAACAAGAGAATGGGAAAGAATCGCTTTACATACATTAAGAAGTTCAGAAAATTTGTTGTTGAGGTTCATACGAAAAATGATAAAATTGAAAACAAAGTTTGGATCATAAATGCATTTAAGCTTATAAGATAAAATGGCAAAAAAATGTCCGCAATGCAACTCTGTAATGAAGCAAGTAAACTTTGACATAGGTTATGGGGTTGAAGTTGAATCTTTGAACTGCAGCAAATGCGGTTTTAACATTACAAAGGATAATAGACTCAAGAATGCGATTTCTACCCTTAAGGAACAAATGGCAAAAGAAGTTAAGATTGTCAAGGTTGGGACTGGCCTCGGACTCAGATTTCCAAACGAAATTGTAAAGGGCTACAAGCTGAAAAAAGGAGAGGAAATAACCATCAGACCTGAGGTTGACGGATTGAAGTTGGTTACTGGCACATAACATGTTAGTAGGATGCTAAATTATCCTTCCAACTTCCCCCATCACATCCTCAACATCAATATTCTTCATGCACTTTGGTAATCTGAAATATATTTCACTACTTATTTATAGTAAAAAAAGAAAGATTTATAAATCCCCATCTTTTCTCTCTTTCTATGACAAGATTACTAATAACAATTGATGAAGTTGCTGAACATGTTGGTAAGACAGTTAGAATAGCCGACGTCTATAGGACAGATCGAGGTTATTTCGTAACTGGTGATAGGGCTGGTGATAGGGCTTATGAAGGAATATTGGAGAGAGATCCTCATGCTCCAAGATCATTTATACTGAGACGTCCCAAAATAATAAGCCCAGCTGTTCAACCAGGAATGACTTCTGTGTATGAAGGAACCTGCTACATAGACAGAGACACAGTAATGGCGAGAAAAGTGACTTTGCCTGAATAATTTTAAAATACCTTTTCAACTTCTCCCATCACATCTTCCACATCAATATTCTTCATGCACTTTTGATAATCAGAACTGTTCTTTGCATACAAGCAATCCGGAACTTGCCCGAGATGCACATTAATGCAAGGGCTGAATTTGCAGTTTTCCCCCTTGTAAATCCCGATGTTCCCTTTTCCGTAAGGGCCAAACCTTACAGGCAAGTTTGGGCCAAAAAGGCCGATTGTTTTTGTTCCCTGTGCTGCTGCAATGTGCATTGGCCCAGAGTCATTGCCTATGAAAAGCCTGGCTTTGGAAATAAGATAAAATAATTGTTCCAGATCAATTTCGCCTGCAGAATTTATCACAAATTCTTTTTTTTCAATCAGTTCAATTACTGACTCATTTAGCTCGTTTTCCTGCAATGTTCCAGTAAGAATTATTTTCACTCTATATTTTGCGATTAATCTGTTAATTAGCTGCGCATAGCTTTCCTTTGGCCACATTCTGCACTGTGCGGATTCTGCAGCCCCAGGAGCGATGCAGAAGAAATTCTTGGCATCGTTTTCCTTCAAGAATTTTTCAACAGATTCCTTTGTTTTTTTGTCTGAAGATATCTTTGGCAGTTGTGCAGCATTGTAAGAGACTCCAAGAACCCTTATCAAATCCAAATAAGTCTGGACAACATGCTGCCTGTCATTGTACCTGACTTTCTTGGTGTAAAGCTTTGACCTTGCTCCGTGAGAATATCCGACTCTGAATCCTGCTACAAAGAAAGAAATGATTGCTGATATATTGAGATATTCCTCCATGTCAATTGCAAGGTCATATTTCCCAGAATTCGAAAATATGAATTCAATAACACCGAATGGATTTGGTTTTATAGTTATTATTTTATCAATATTTACCTCTTTTTCATAAATCTTTGAATTCCTTGTAGTTGCAAGGACATGAATCTCTGATTTTGGAAATTTTTTCCTTAACGCCTCAAAAGAAGGCAAAGTGAGAATCGTTTCCCCGATGCCCCAGAGCTGCACTGCAAGAATTCTGTTTATGCTTTTTTTTCCAATTTCCCTTTTTTTGCTGAATAATGAAAGTGCATGGCAAACCGCGTTTCCAACGTATTTGTCAATAAATTTGATGAGAGTTACCATCGATTTACTTATTTGGGTTGCTTATTTAAAGATTTTGCAGTGGCACAAGCTATTGTGACAGAAAGTGCCTAAAGATGCCGCGCGGCATGCGATATTGTAAGCCGCGCACGCCAGTTGCTTGAGCAATGCTGCGAGCCCCTGCGACATTGGGGGCGAGCGTATCTTGCTCATCCCGCAAAGGGACGTAACTATTTTTCTGAGCATCAAACGAACTTTATGGGTGTTTTACGCCTTTTTGCAAAATCCTTGTCAGTTGGATTTTGTTTGTTGAAGAGCCTCGCAAAAAGATGGCAACTTCCGACTTGATTTTTGCTAACACCCATGAATTTATCGTTTTTGGCAAAGCTTTTTAAAACAATCTTCTTCCCTGCAGCCTGGTTTGTATGGAGAAAGAAGACGAAGAGATTTCTATTGACTTTGGCAAAATCAAGAACTTTTTCAAATCAGACAAAGAAGATAAGAAGGCTGAGGCAAAAAGCCCTGAGCCAAAAGCCGCTGAAGAGAAAAAAGAAACTGACGAAGAAATATCCATAGATTTTGGAAAGATAAAGAGTTTCTTCAAAAGCGACGAAAAAGAACAGCATTCCCCTGAGCATAAAAAGGAGGAGCACCCAAAAGAATCAGGCAAACAGGAATCAGATGACGAGCTTACTATTGATTTCAGCAAAGTGAAGAAAATCTTCAAGTCATCTGAAGGGGAAAAAAGCGATGACGACATAAATATTGACTGGTCAAAATCAGCAGACCTGTTCAAGAAATACGGAGTCATACTCCTTGCATTGATTCCTGTGGTCCTGAGCATCTACATAAGGATGCAGGCAGGGTATCTTGGCGTAACAGATGATTGGGCTGCAAATTCTGTAATAAGCAATCTAAGGGAAAATGTCAGGAATTCCATTGACCAGCAGTATCCCAATCTTCCTGACGCAAACAAAGATGAGCTTGTGTCGCAGCAGCTGCAAAAGGTAATTGCGGAAAACAAGCCGCAGATTGACCAGCAGGTTGTAGCCACAAGCAACTATTTCAGGTCATTTTTTCTTGACCCGGACGGCAAGAACTACATGCCGGACATAGACCCTTATTATTTCTACAGGTATGCCAAAAACATTGTTGACCGTGGCCATCCAGGAGATGAGTTAAGAAACGGAATCCCTTATGACACTTACCAATTGGCTCCAAGAGGCAGGCCAGTCACACCGGATTATTTCCCTGAATACTTCCTTGCTTATTTCTACAAAGTCCTGCATGTATTTTCGCCTGATTTGTCTGTATTGCGCTCGGTATTTTATTATCCTATATTCCTTTCAGCAATTTGCGTGCTGTTGGTTTTCCTCATTGCAAGAAGGTTTTCCGGAAACTTTGGGGGGATGCTTGCAGGATTGATGATGGCAGTCAATACTTCATTCCTTGGAAGGACATTATTTGGCCATGCTGACAGCGACGCTTTTGTCGTCATTTTTCCGCTCCTCATAACATGGCTTATTGTGCTTGCAGAAGACATGAATGAAATATGGAAAGTTGCATTAGTTGCAGGCCTTGCAGGATTTTCAACAGGACTTTTCAGCCTGGCTTGGATTGGATGGTGGTTCATATTTGATTTCCTTCTCATAACGCTTGCAGCCACTTTCTTTTATCTCTCTGCAACAAATTTCAGCGAGATAAGAAAAGACAGGAAATTCTTTTTTTCCAACAGGAGCTTGCGAAATCTCCTGATTATAGGGGTGGTCTATTTTGTTGCGAGCGGCATTTTCACGACTGCATTTTTCAGCTTTAAGGAATTCAGCGGCAGTTATTTTGGCCCGCTGGGATTCAAATCATTGAAAGCTCCTTCGAATCCTGACCTATGGCCAAACGTGCTTACAACAGTGGCTGAGCTTAATGAAGGCTCAATTGGCCAGATAATAGGCTCTGCAGGAGGAAAGATGTTCTTCTACATAGGGCTTATGGGGCTTGTCCTTGCCGCTTTCAAGAAGGAAAAATTATCCGGAGTCAACCTGTTTTATGTCATGGTCACATTAATTTATTATGCAGTTCTTGTGCATTACATCAATAATTTGTCCCTTTATACTGCAATGACAATGATAGTGATACCGATTGCAGCAAGGGTCCTGTACGGGCTTTACAAGAAAGATGACACATTCGATTTCAGGCTGCCATTACTATTGAGCATGTGGATAGTTTTCACGATGTATGCCAGCATCAAGGGCATAAGATTCACGATCTTGCTGGCGCCAGCATTCAGTGTTGCATTTGGAGTTGCTCTAGGACAAGCTTACAACTTAATCTCTTTAATACTTACAAAAGAGCTGAAAATCCACAAGTTTATTGCAAATGGGATGCTTGCAGTCCTTATATTAATGATATTGATTGCGCCTATAAAAGGAGCATATGCAGGCGCAAGGAGCGACATTCCAATAATCAATGATGCGTGGTATGATGCGTTGACTGCTATTAAGCAGGATTCCAACAAGCAAGGAATAATCACATCCTGGTGGGACTTTGGCCATCATTTCAAGGTAATTGCAGACACCCCAGTAACTTTTGATGGCACAACACAGGGAACGCACGTTGCTCATTGGGTTGGGAAACTTTTTATGATAAGCGACGAAAAAGAAGCCATAGGAATCTTGCGGATGCTTGACTGCGGCAATAGCATGGGATTTTCTTTGCTGGAAGACATAAAGAAAGATGTCCATTCTGCTGTCAGAATAACTAATAGGATAATCATGCAGGACAAGGAGGCTGCAAGAAAGATTCTTCTAAAAGAAGGGTTGACAGCTCAGCAAGCTGATGATGTTCTGAAATACACACATTGCGATCCTCCAAAAGCATATGTAATTGCTTCAGAAGACATGATAGGCAAAAGCGGAGTATGGTCGCATTTTGGAAGCTGGAACTTTGAAAGGGCAGATATATGGTATAATGCAAGAAAGATGCCCATGGAAGAAGCAGTCGACTATATGATTAAAAAATTCAATTATACAAAAGACAAGGCTGAAAATATTTATTATGACGTGCAATCCATAACAAGCGACAGCGAGGCAAACACCTGGATTGCGCCGTGGCCAAGCTATGCCGGAGTCAATGGATGCACAAAGAACAAAGAAGGAGTTTTTGAATGTAGCAATGGCATTCTTGTGAACATGAGCAACCATGATGTTTTTGCAAGGACAAATGAAGGAATCAAGAGGCCTGTGAATGCGGCTTTTGTCACAGAAACAGGAATTGACAGGTATACTTACAACGGCACGACAATAGGATTTGGCGCCACAATAATACCTCAAAATGACAACCAAATGCAATTGATAATGTCAAGCGAGCAGCTGACAGGAAGCATTTTCACTAGGCTTTTCTACTTGCAAGGACATGGGTTGAAATACTTCAAGCCATTCAACCATCAAAGAGGATTAACAGGAACTGACATATTTGTCTATAAAGTTGACTGGGAAGGAAAAAATACGACTATAGTGAGTGACTACGTGAAAAAGCCAGTTGAAGAAGGCAACATCACAGCAGTTTCAGACAACGAAACAAACGGGACAAACAACTCCAAATGAAGAATTTCAAGACCTGGGCAGTAATACCAGCGCACAATGAGGAAAAAAACATAGCAAAGGTTGTTCAGAAATCAATGAAGTTTGTTGAGAAAGTCATTGTTGTTGATGATGGAAGCGCTGACAATACTTCTGATTTGGCTGAAAAAGAAGGAGCAATTGTGCTGAAGCATATTGTGAATATGGGCAAAGGGGCTGCATTAAAGACAGGATGCGATTTTGCAGTTAGGAAAGGAGTTGACTACATTATTGCGCTTGATGCCGATGCACAACACAATCCTGGGGATATCCCAAGATTTAAGGAAAAGCTGAGAAAATATGACATTGTTTTTGGCTACAGAAAATTAAGCGGCAAAATGCCGGCTCTTTTAAGGTTTGGAAACAGGTTTATATCACAAGCGACAAAATTTCTGTATGGGATTTCCCTTTACGATACACAATCCGGATACAGGGCATTCTCAAGGAATGCATACAAGAAAATCAGGTGGAATTCATCTGATTATTCAATGGAATCAGAGATGGTTGCAAGAGTGGGAAAGCAAAAATTGAAATATGTGCAGATTCCAATTGAGACAATATACACAGATAAGTACAAGGGCACAACAATACTTGACGGCATGAAAATCGTGCTGAACATGTTCTGGTGGAAAATCCTGAACGGAAGGCAATAAATGGCAACAGGAGTTCAAATTGCAGGAGTTTTGTTCGGGGCATTTATGCTGTACTATACATTTCTCAATTACAAGAGAAAGCAGTTCACAACAACTGAGTTCACTTTTTGGATTATTGTGTGGATTTCATTTGCTTCCATTGCAATCTACCCTTCTGCGCTTGACTTGATTGCCCCAAAGATAGGCGCTTACAGAAATCTTGATCTGATAACTCTGGCAGGCCTGATGTTTCTGTCTGTATCGGTATTTTACACCTACACTTTGACAAGGAAAAACCAGAAGCAGCTTGAGACTGTTGTAAGGGAACTTGCAATAAGAAAGAAGAAGTGATTATTTCTCTACCTTTGGCCTTCTCAAATAGATTTCTGCTGCAACACCTAGGCCTACGCCAAGCACCTCAAGAATGAAAAAAATCATCATGCTGAACGGCAATGCAGAGGCATACCTTGAGATTCCCTGAGGATCATCCACGACATTTCCAGTGGGAAGCAAAGACGCCTTTTGGCCCTCTGCAGAATAAATTGGCAGCATTGTGTACACTAAAATCCCTATAATCGCTCCGAAAATTATTCCCTGCTTCATGAGGTTTTATTATCAAGGGACGTTAAAAAGGTTTTGGTTTGAAATTTGGTTTTTGTTTAATACATCATTTTGTGCGAGGATAATCATTTTTTTTTTGATGCCCTGAATCTTAATTACGTCGCTTCGAGCGAGGGTTTAGTTACGCTCGGGCCAATTCTGATAAGGTGCGAGCGAGCTCTCTTCGTTCGCTCGCAGCTCAGCCCTCGCAGCCATTGCTCATGTTAACCTCTTAGCTCGGTGGCAAATCAAACCTCGCACTGGCGGGTTCCCTTTGAAGCGGAGCATTTTGAAGGGAGCCATGATTTTTATTTTCAAAAGCCTCTTAGGCTGGCTTGTCCTTTCGGAGAGGAAGATATTCTTAACTTAACTTTGGTGTTTCACCTCAAAACCTTTATAAAAGAAGTTGCCTGAGTAATGATTAAGATGAGAGTCCTCTTAGTGATACCTCCAAATATTGGAAGATATGTAGTTGCAACTATTCCCCATGCAGGAATTGCGTATTTGTCCGCGATGCTCAAGCTGGAAGGCCATAAGGTTGGCATGGCTGACATGAGGATGCACGCATCCAATGAATATCTCTTTGAGAAGATTGACAGCTTCAAGCCCCAATTGATTGGAATGACAACTGCGTCTATCGGCTATAAGATGGCTTATGAGATTATAGACACGATAAAAGGAAAATATCCAAAAATACCGGTGGCAATCGGAGGCTCTTATGCTTCAACAGTCAACTCCAAAATTCTGGAAGAGACAAATATTGACTATGTGGTTTATGGAGAGGGAGAAAAAACTTTTGTCGAGCTTACAAACAACAATCCATTGGACGAAATAAAAGGACTCATCTACAGAAGGGACGGAGAAATAGTAATGAATCCTCCGTATCCCCTGGAGCAGGATTTGGACAAGCTCCCTTTTCCTGACTACGAGCTGTTTGAGCTCAACAAGATGCTTGAGAAAAGGATTCCAATTGTCTCTACAAGAGGCTGCCCAAATAGGTGCACTTTTTGCTCCATCCAGCTTGTGATGGGACATCCTTTCAGGACAAGAAGCCCTGAAAATGTACTTAAAGAATTAAAGGGCTGGCACGATAAGGGTTATGACACCTTTGAATTTTCTGACGATAATTTCACTTTCAACATGCCAAGGGCAGAGAAAATCTGTGATTTAATAATTGAAAGCGGCATGAAACTTAAAATCATCTTTGGAAACGGGCTGAGGGCCGACAGAGTCAACGAAAGCCTCCTTAAAAAATTAAAGAAAGCCGGAACTTTCTGGATTGCATACAGCATGGAAAGCTCTGACCCCCATTCATTGAAGCTTCTCAAGAAAGACCTGACCTATGAGCAATTGAAGAAGTCAGTCGAAATTACGAAGAAGCTTGGAATAAAAATCCAGGTCAATTTCATTATAGGAAATCCTGGAGAAACATGGGAAGGATTTCAAAATGATCTGAAAGCGGCAGAGGAGCTTGATGTGGACCAATTAAGGTTTTACAACATGGTGCCATATCCAGGAACAGAAATGTACGAGTGGGTCAAGCAGAATGGCAGGTTCCTTTATCCTCCTGAAGAATTCCTGAACAGCCTGAATTACTGGGGAGAAGAGCCCGTTTTTGAGACTGATGAATTCACAAGAGAGGAAAGAATACGATCATACAGAATCGGGCAGGCAAAGATAATGCAATTGTTTTTGAGAAGGCATTTTGGAAGATTCCTTGGCAATATTGCTTATCATATCTGGAAAAGGCCTGTTGTGCAAAAGCACGGCATGAACTTTGCGATGCACATGTGGATAGCCATGAAAAGACTGAGAGTCAGGCAGGCTTAGAGTTCTTTTTTGAAGCAGATTTCTGTTAAAAATAATTTATTCCTTAGATTATCCTCAATTCTGGAAGCGGAATTATAAAGTGCCCGCCTTGCTCTAGAAATTTCTTATGCTTTTGCATGATGGGTTTAGAATACATCCATGCAAGTATGACAACATAATCAATCTTTTTCTTGTAAATTTCATCTGGAGATTTTACTGGAATGTGCAGGCCTGGACTATACAAACCTTGCCTTCTGGTATTATCATCAACTAGAAAGCTTAATGCACTGCTAAGATTGAAATGGTAAATCATTGTAGTCACCCCAACAGAAGCACCATAGCCTGCGATTTTTTTACCTTGGCTCTTTAGGACGTCCAGTGTTTTTGAGAGCTGATTCTTGATTTTCCCAAGCTCTTGCGAGAAATCACTGAAATCTTTCTCAACATTTTTCCTGAGTATCGCTTCCACTTTTATCATTTCATCAACAGATTGCATAGTTTTGTTTGAACTGTTTTTTCTCTTGACAATGCATCTGATTGAGCCTCCCTTGCTGGGTATCACTGACACGTTGACCAGCTCCAGGCCATTTTTTTGGAAAAAGAGCTGTAAAGGAGTGACAGAAAAATAACTTATATGCTCGTGATAAATATAATCAAAAAATTTCTTGTTCAGCAATTCATATACATAACCGGTTTCGAATGCAAAAATTCCATTTGGCGCGAGGATTTCTTTAATTCCATTGATAAATCCTTGCAAGTCGTCAATGTTGGCAAGCGTATTGTTCGCTGTCACAATGTTTGCAGTTCCATAATCTCTCTTAATTTTTTTTGCCAGTTCTTCTGTAAAAAAATTATTTATTGTCTCTATTCCAGTTTGATTTGCTATAGCAGCTGCTTCCCTCGCTGGATCAATGCCCAATACTTTATACCCTTGATTTTTGAAAAATCGAAGAAAAGAACCGTCATTGCTGCCTATGTCAATTACCAGGGTATCTTTTAGAATTGGATTCTGGGGTGGCAGGTCATTAGCATAACTTTCAAAATGGCTTACCAGCCCTAACGAATCAGAAGTCCGATATATGTAATCAACATATACATCGCCCCCTTCAACTATATCTAGCAATTCAATAAGGCCGCAATTCCTGCAGACGTAGAAGTCCAGAGAATGGCATTCCTGCACTATACTGATTTTTTCAGAAGTTACATACCGGTCTCCAACAGGTGTCGGCGTAAGACTTAATATTAGCTTCAGATCCTTGCTGCTGCACAATCTGCAATTATCCCTATGGGTTATTTTAACTTGCATTTTTCTAGCACAGGTTTTTTCCTTCTTCAATCAATTTATACAGTGAGTGTCTGCTGAGGTGACAAAAGGATGCAAACAGGCCACCTTTATTCAAAAAATTATTGTTTTTTGCAATTATATTGTCTTCAATATCAGGACTGATGCTTAATATGCAAATACTTATGCCTTTGTCCAAAAGCACTGATGAACCAAAAATTGGAATTTGAGAGCCGGGCATGAAAAGCCCCTGCTTGCTTGGATTATCGTCAATAACATAATCAACACAATCTACAAGTTCAAGTATATTGATAATCATTGATGCATTGTGGCCTGCACCAAATACTGCAACAGGTCCTTTATGTTTTCTGAAGTCAGAAAGAAACTTTCTTGTAATTTCTTGTTTATGGACTAGTCCATTAGAATATTCCCGCACCACTTCAGTTTCTGAATTCAATATTTTTTTTCCGGGCAAAATCGGCAGAATAGAATTATCCAGCTTCACAATTAGCACTAGGGAATCCTCAATAGAGTGATTGTATGAACAAAAATTAATGACTTTCAGTTTCTCATGCGAAAATGAGTTTTTCATTGTCGTTTGTGTGAAATAAATTGTGTGCTCTTCCCAAGGCATGGAGTAGTCAAGCATCTTCAATTGCTTTGAGCAATCAGGAGATTCAAACATGATATATCCTTCATCCTTCAGCAAAGACTTGAGGCCACTTAAGAACATTGAAAAATTCTCTGCATGCTCAACTATATGGCGAGCAATTATAAGGTCAAACTTGCCGTGTTTTTCCGCAATTGTTGAAGCAATGCTTGAATCCAGCTTGTGTTGGATAGTTTCTATCCCATAATTTCCACAAACACCAAGGTCTTTCTCCATATCGAGCCTGTATGTCTTGCTAAATCCAAGCTTATTCATCCTGTCAAGCAGGCTGTCATCCTTTGAGCTAACTCCAAATATAGCTGAAGATTTGTTTATTGATGGCAGCGCTGCAAGCTCCACGGCTACTTTGTCGAGATGCTGTTCAGGCTCCCTATATTTTATCCAGTCATATCGCGGTTCAAGCTCCTCAGAAGGAAAAGATTCTAGGAGCTGGAGCAATCCGCACGTTGAGCATAAGCCAAGGATTAATTGGTGTTTGTACTCAGTGCCTCCTTTGTCCTTTACAAACCTGTTAGTTACTGGCTGCAAACCCAAATCCATTGTTGGCTTTACAGACAAATTTCTGCAGACTCGACATTTGTTCATTTTTTAAGGTCAGGTCTGTTTTAGACCATTGATAATTTTTTTCATTCCTACTTCCAATTCAGTAAATTTTATTTCTGGAAACAGCTTCAACAACTTCTTATTGTTGAAATAGTGGTCCACCTTTTTCCTGGTTCTTTCTTTGCTTGAGTATTCAACTATTCTTTCAATGGCACTGGACAAAGTTCCTATTATCTCTATAAATGTATGGCTTTTCCCAGTTGCCACATTAACCACACCCTCATACTGAGATAAAATTATTTTTGCAACAACCTGGACGATATCGTCTACAAAGACAAACTCTCTTTTTTCGTTACCATCCCCCCATAAAACTATTTTTGCCTCGTTTAGGGCCGCTTTGATGAAACCAGAAGGACCGTATTGAAACTGGTCACCTGGTCCATAGATGACTGGAGGCCTAATGATGACGAGCTTGAATTTTCTCTGGAATTGGATTTTTCGCAGTAGAATTTCACATGTGTATTTTGCAATGCCGTAATATGACGTTGGCAGGATAGGCGTCTCTTCTGTGATATCCATATTATGGGTTTCTTCGCCGTAGACTGCAGCAGAACTGAAGAAAATGAATTGTTTAATATTACATTCCATAAGCAGCCTGCTGAGGTTTGATACCATGAGCACATTTTTGAGGAAATTCTCTACATTGTCACCAAGTTCTTTTTTGATTGCTGAGCACATGACAATGATTGTGTTGCTGTCGAGAAGCTCTCGAAGCATAAGAACGTCACTGAATTTTGTAAGGTCTAATGAAGGCAAATCCTTCCCAATAATCCTATACCCGGTAAACTCCTCTTTCAGGAATGACTCTAGATGGCTTCCAATGAAGCCATTGCTGCCCAGAATTATAATCTTGCTTCTGTTCTCTACACTTTTATCATGGCTCATTTCAGCATGGCAAACACCATCAGTTGAAAAATCTTCCCAAATTGATCAATTGGATAGGAGACTGTTACCTTAATTCCAAAACATACTTATTCTAAAAATACAATTTTGTCTAAAAAAGAGTGAGTCGGGGCGCTCTTGGAGGTGCCTCATGACAAAATCTGGATGTCTTAAAAGATATAGAAACCAGTTGATAGTAATCAAAATTGCAATTTATGAGTGAATACTGCGTGGGCTGAGCGATTAGCGAAGACCAGCAGATGATACACTTGCGATAGTTTTAAAGTTTAAAATTCTTAGATGGTTATTCATAGCTGTGCGCCGCCGCTTGAGTGGCGCCTTTAAGCTATGGAGACCAACATGGTAGAAATAATTAGCGGGATCTTTAAACATATCGGTCGCGACACGCGCAACAACTGGTTTACGATGATG
>Ga0209211_10009246_pt1 | contig 13189 bp, 13 predicted proteins | sample RifGroA2_FD_183992 | JGI IMG/M metagenome (GOLD analysis project Ga0209211, IMG submission 183992) | Groundwater microbial communities from Rifle, Colorado, USA - Groundwater A2 (SPAdes) (version 2) | ecosystem: Environmental > Aquatic > Deep subsurface > Groundwater | place: Rifle, Colorado...
GGCTTAATAATAATGATGCTATAATAGTGCTTTCCATAAAAAACATTATACCACTTAAATAAATTTTGTATAAGAAAATATTGCTTGCAAAAAAAGTAATAATATATTATAATTGATAAAATATAAGGTTTTTGTTGATATCAATTGCATCTCTCGGGGATCGTCTAATGGCAGGACAACAGGTTCTGGACCTGTTTATCGGGGTTCGAGTCCCTGTCCCCGAGAAATGTAATTGATTTTTTTGTTAAATCGTCTAGCTTGCTCCGCCTTTGGCAAGAGCCGGAATCAATTTTAATTAAATAGTGGCCGCTACAAAGTACGCCATTCTTTAATTTTTACTCAAGCAGACAAACGAATTTCTTTCAGCAATAAATATTATCAACCCAACCTATTATATAATATAAAAATCAACATTTTAATGTGATACAATATACCTATGGACACGTCCCAAATGAGAAGTTTTAAAAAAATGATAAGCTGGCGCATTATTGCCACTTTGATTACGGGCATGGTGGTTTTTCTTTATACGGGACACTTAGCAGATGCCACATACATAACCCTGACAAGTGCTTTTATTTTAATGATTTTTTATTATATCCATGAAAGGGTTTGGAGTAAAATTAAATAATATATCAAATATGACAAAATATAAAATAAATCAATGCGCGTCTGGGACATACATCCAAAACATTTGTGCCGAAAGTATTTGCTAGCCGAACATCGCGAACTGCATGGACTTTGGAATATTTTGACTCAACACAAAGCTAATGGTTTTTTATTTTAGACTAAATAATTATTGCAAAATAAGAATAAAAGTGCTAAAGTAAAAGCAATAAATATATAAAAAATATATATGCAAAATATCAAATCGTCCTTGTCTTTAAAATTAATTATGATCGGTTTTTTGATTGCGATTTTAATGATTCCTATAGGTATGATTGCTTTTTTGGCTGAAGATCGTGAAAGCCGGCAAGAGGAAGCTTTCCGGGAAATCAGCGGAAAATGGGGCAATGAGCAAACAATAACCGGTCCGATATTATCAATACCATATAAAGATACGATTGAACGTACCACCTCTGACGGGAAAGTTATAGACGAGACTATACGCTACGCCCATTTTTTGCCCGAGGAATTACAAATCAAGGGAATTATTGATCCAACAAAACGCAGGCGGGGTATTTATGAGGTGGTTGTGTATAATGCAAACCTGGAAATCAGCGGGAAATTTTTGGCTTTGGATTTTTCCAAATGGGATATTGCAAAGGATGATATTTTGTATGAACAAGCTTTTGTAACTTTAGGAATTTCCGATACACGCGGCATTAAAGAAAATCTTGACTTGGTATGGGAGAATGAAAAATATGCGTTCAGCCCCGGGGTAAAAACAAATGACGTGGTTCTCTTAGGAATTAATGCCGATATTAATTTAAATCAAAATACAAATGCCAGCCAAAATTTTACTATAACCTTATCACTTAATGGCAGCCGGGATCTTTATTTCTCCCCCCTGGGGCGCAGTACCCAAGTTGAATTGCGATCAGCGTGGTCTGACCCAAGTTTTCAGGGATCTTTTTTGCCCCAAAGCCATACAATAAACGATGCCGGTTTCATGGCATTATGGAAAGTATCGGAACTCAATCGTAATTTTCCACAAAAATTTTTAGGCAGCGTCAGCGCGGTTGAACCAATGATGCAGCCCATATATAGCGAAAAAATGCCTGCAATTTCTCAGGCAGGCACAATCAGTCAAAGCAATTTCGGCGTACGCTTATTGGTTTTGGCCGATGAATATCAAGAAACCGTCCGTGCCCTGAAATACGCGATTATGTTAATAGCTTTGACCTTTTTGGTGCTATTTTTTTACGAAGCCATGCGCGAGGTGCGCGTGCATCCTTTGCAATATATCCTGATAGGTCTAGCCTTAGCATTATTTTATCTTTTACTTTTATCAATTTCCGAATATCTTGGTTTTAAAACCGCGTATTTGATATCAGCCCTGACAATTATCGGTTTGATTACTCTGTACTCAAAATCAATCTTCAAAACGTGGCGACCCGCACTATTGGAGGCGCTGATTCTTGTTTTTGTTTATGGTTTTATATTCGTGATTTTGCAGCTGGAGGATTATTCTTTACTCGTCGGCTCGCTTGGATTGCTAGGGATCTTATCGCTGGTTATGATGGTGTCGCGTAAAATTGATTGGTATAATTTTGCACCGAAGAATTAATCTGTTATCCTAAAAGCGAGAGTGAAAAATTCAAAGCGATCTGATTTATTTATAAAAATTTTTTTAAACTTCCAATTACAATCGGAAGTTTTTTTTAATTTTTTGCTGAATCAATTTCATAAAATATTTGTCAAAAAAATACAATATGAGTTTTTACGAAATCACGCGAATTCTTTTGTCAACCTCTTTTATGAAATTAATCTCTATATATAAGCCGAATATCCCCTGCTTTTTGGAAAAAAAAGATTTTCAAAATGCGTTCATAAAAAATCTATCAAAAAATATTAAAGATAAAGAGCTTATTTCTAAAGTTTTTTTTGAAGCGAGAAAATCCATAGAAAATTTCATGCTTGATGAGCAAAAAATCTCTAAAAAATCCGCCAAATAGCCGGATTTTTAAATATCTAAAATATAATTTATTTTGTAATGATTCCGCCGAATTCCCGGGCTAATGATTCTATCTTTTTATCTTCTTTTACATAATCCGGTTCTTCTTTTCTTTCAATAACAATACATTCAATTTTCATTTTCTTCCCAAGTATTTCCTCCAAAATATTTTCAATCGCCAGCTTATTTTTTATCTCATTTATCCTTTCCTTGTGAAAAGGGTATGAAACACCAAGCTGAATAATATCATTTTTCACTTGAATGGGCTTATTAATCGTGAGAAAAGATGACAGGGTATGGTTATACAATTTTACCTTTGCTAAAATATCATTCCATTTTTCTTTTACTAATTCAAAAGTAACAAGCATCACCGACGGGAGGTCTTTTTTTTCTATTTCCATTTCTTTCAAAGCATTTGGCTCTGATTGTTTTTCAATTTTTTTTTCTTCATTTTTTACAATATTTTCTTTTTTCACGCTACCCGTAGCATTTGTATCATCAACCTCATCTGAAGTCTGGCATATCTCTATGACCGCAAGCTCAAGCGGAAGCTGGACAATAGGGCTTAAGTAAAATTCACCCTTTTTCTTCAGAAAAACCTCAATCATAAATACAAGCCTTTGTATGTCAATGCTTTGAGATAGTTCTAAAAGCTTCATCTCCTGGTCTTTTTGCAGATCAAATGAATATTCGCTTAATTTTCCATTAAGTTTTAAAATCATTATCTTTCTTAATCCTTCAATAATATCGTCTGCAAAGCGCTCAAGATCAACGCCTTCAAACATTATCCTATTTATAAAATCAACCGCTTCCTGCGACTGGCGATTTTTTAAAAAAGTTGCGAATTCAAAAATATAATGAAAATCCGAATACGGTATGACGAGCCGCGCCTGTTCAATGGTTATTTTTTTATCACCCATGGAAAAAATCTGCTCCAAAAGACTTTCTGCGTCGCGGATGCATCCTTCCGATCTGGCAGCGACAAGCTCCACAACTTCCCTGTCAACATCTTTGTTTTCACTGCGTATAATAAACCCAAGCCTTCTCATAAGTTCCTCCATTCTTACCTTTCTAAAATCAAATCTTTGGCATCTGGATATTATTGTATCGGGAACTTTATGGAGCTCAGTGGTTGCTAAAATAAAAATCGCGTGTTTTGGCGGCTCTTCCAGTGTTTTAAGAAGCGCGTTAAAAGCAGAAGTGGAAAGCATGTGGATCTCGTCTATGATAAATACTTTGTATTTTCTCCTCGTCGGGGTATATTTTGCATTTTGAATAATATTTTCCCTCACGTTATCTACGCCCGTTTGTGATGCCGCGTCAATTTCCACAATATCTATGGATCTTCCTTGCGCGATTTCCAGACAGGACTCGCATTTTCCGCAAGGTTCAGATTCGTCTTTTTTTCTTTCAATACAGTTTACTGCTTTTGCCAAAAGACGCGCCATGGTTGTTTTTCCTGTTCCACGAGGACCCGAAAACATATACGCGTGCGATACACAATCCGATTCCAGCTCGTTTTGAAGCGTAGTTTTTATATGATTTTGGCCCTCAACTTCGGCAAATTTACCCGGTCTGTATTTTCTATAGAGTGCAATGGACATAGAAAAAAATTTCTAATTATTCTAATTTCTAATTGACCTAAAAAATAATTAGTTCAAAGTTCAAAATTCAAAGTTCAAAGTTGCAGTTTCCAATTAAAAGTTTTTTAGGGAAAAAGAAAACTTAAAAACTTTGAACTATAACTTTTAACTTTGCACTTTGAATTTTGAACTCTATATATTAGGTCAATTAGAAATTACAATTCTATTCTATCCTACATTTTTCATTTGGGCAAATAAATATTCTTATTTCCCTCTGTCTTCCCTGCCGAAAATTAAAAGTCAAAGATATTTTTACAAAGGATAGACCTTTGATAAATATTTTTTAAAGATTTAAAAATTTGACCAAGTGTCGTAAAATGAAAGATTACTTGTGTATAAAAAAAGGACCAGAATTTTCTGGTCCTATAACGTTTATGCCTCCTGCGAAAAAATGATTTCACCTGTTAATCTATTAAAAATTTTTAAATCCCATTTGCTTGGGACAACTAACATTTTGCCACAAATATAAATATCATCGGACAACACAACGCAATCAAGCCTTGCTTTCCATTGCACCTTATTTTCAAAAATGCACTTCAGCGCTTCTACAAAAACTATTGCTTCGGTTCCGGATCCGTCATTATATTCTCTAGAAAATGTAGCGCTATGAATGGTGTATGCATATCCGTCAGCTGTAACAATTTTTTTAATTACTTCTTCACTCACAGTACACAATCTTCCATCAATTTCTTCAATTATACGGCTCATGCAACAAATCCTCCTTGGTAAAAATAGCATGTAAAAGAACTTCAAATTATTTTACTGTTTTTTAAAAAAATGTCAATTAAAAAAAAGCATAAATACATTCTTTAAAAAAACAATGAAAAGTATGCCTTAATTTATTTCTTGATAATATTTTCAACCGAAGCCCACAGGCTTTTGGAATTTTTTGGTATAAGTATTACCACTTCATCTCCGGGTTGCCCTTTAAAATATGTGACGGCCGCGGTTAATAATTTCCATCTTCGCGTATCTGAAACAGCATACCAATCCCCTGTTATTTCATCCTGCAAAAGTACGGCTTTGTATCTTCGATCCTTTCTGCCTGTTTCAGACAATGTAAGTCCAACACCTCGTTTTAATATATTCAATTGACAATATATCTCTACAAGCTATTTAATATCAAGCGTGTTTGGGGTCCTACTCGGCCTATTGGTGATATATTGTTTGCTATCTGCAAATCTTTAACTGCGCTTTCCGTGACAAAACCAAAATATCCATTCGGCTCAATATCTTGTGGGAAATAACCAGCTTGTTGTAGCTTTTTCTGCAAAAGCATAACTTCATCGCCAGATGATCCTCTCTGCAAATTTGAAACTATAGAATCATTTGATGCCCCCAAAACCACGCCCCCCATATTCGAACCGTCAGCATATATTTCATCCGTTGGTATGGTTACAATATCAGCCATCTGAAAATTCATTCTATTGAATTCCGCTTCGCTCGCAATCCAGCTTTTTTTCACTACTCCGTCAACATTTCTTAAGAGATACGCTTTCGAGCTGTTAGCGTATTTTACCAATGTCCCTGCCGGATGAGCGCCTATCGCATTAAAAGAACCGGTTTCATTAAATTCGCCTTTTTTTACGTCAGAAATATAATTAAGATTATTAAACATCCAGCCGCCAGCCAAAAACACGCTTTCGGTCTCTACCCATGTGATTTCTTTTTTCACTCCCTCGTCACACTTTGAAACAATATACACTTTGGCGTTGCTTGCTTTTACAAGCTGTCCGCAGGTAAAATTATACGAATCCGGAAATAAGCTTATAGTTTCGCCAATGGGGTACGAACTGATATCCGCCGAAATTACATTATCAAAACTTTTTCCGTATGATAAAAATATTTTTCCGTTAAGATATGGCCGCAATTTCCCGTTTTCTATTATGAATACAGATGATTTTTTCGGGTCTTTCACGAGCTTTCCTTCAAGAGATGGCGCGAGTGTACCCGTGGGGCTTGGCGTAACTACCGGCTGGGAAATATTCGCGAGTGAACTGCCTCCCCCCGTTGTTGTCGGAACAGGCGTAGGCGTTGGTTGTGGCGCATTTCCCGTTCCTGCCAGGGTAATGGTATCGCTTATGATCATTGATTCGTCCGTACCTGAACTGCTAAATTTTACATAAACTCTTTTTTCGCCATCACCGGCTATCAATGTCCAACTCTTTGTCGTGGCGTAATCCACCCAAATGGAATTGGAAAAATCCATGGAATTTGAAAAAATCATAGTCGAGGCATTCTTTGCCGTTAAGGTCAAAACCACATTATTACTGGAGGCCTGGCTGTCGCCATTATTAATAGTAATACCAATATCGCTTGGCACCGTGCCGCTTCCGCCTCCCTGCGTACTTCCGCACACAACCGTGGAATTGGCGGTTATGGTCGCTGTCTGCGTAAACGTCAGCAAGCTTGGTTTTGTGGATCCCGATGTGCATACCGTGGCTTCATTTAAATCATTTTCAATAGTATAGCCATTGGAATTTGATACAATCACTGAATCTCCGGTGCCCAGCGTCAGAGTCATTGTACTGCCATTCACGGTCAAGGAATCAATGCCGGTAGAAGATGTCAGGGTGTACGTAACCGACGGGCTTGTCAAAGCGACATTTATAGTCTCCCCGGAAGCCAATTGAAAGTCTTCAGCCAAAACTATTCCAGGAAATACAGCAAGCAACAGAAAGAAAGCAACTCCATATATTAAATACTTCTTCATAAATTATAATTTATTTTGAATTATTCACATGATGTTGCACCGCACACAAAAGCCGTTCCTACCACATAACAATAGGTCCAACCCTCATTCCTCCGAATTTTTAAGCACACGCCCGCTCCAACCTCACCAGATGACGATCCAAGGGTTACTGTTGTTGTCGCGGCTGTATTTGTACTGCCAGCAACAAAATTTTCGGTTGTTGTTGCTCTTCCTGTTATTGTTGTATTACCGCTCACATTGCTCAGATATACTGTTCCGTCTATCTCCGCATCATTTTGCACATAAAGATCTCCGCCAGCTAAATTGATATTATTCGCCGTGCCTCCCGAACCAACCCATAATGACGCTGATGTGGTTGCCTGGCTATTCATAAACGTGTCATCCGTGACAATGAGGTCTCCAATGCCAAAATCCCATCCTGCCGGCTCGGTTATATCGGTGCCAACATACAGATAGCCGGTAGTTGTTGCATTGGTCGTAGAGGCGTGTCCCAAAACCGTAAGATCTCCACCAGTATTTATATTATCCCCTATGGTGGTTGCCCCATATACAACAATAGCTATAAAAAAAACCGATATCACTATAACCGTTAGATTGGCGAACAAAGACCGCATTTTAACACTTTTCATATTTATTATTTTTTAATAATTATAATATATTTCTTAAATATATTCTTATTGTTTATATTATACCATAAAAAAACAAGATATGTGACCGCGATAGTCCATATCCTGTGGATAACTTAAATTATTCTCTGCGTATAAGAATTTAATTCTTGATAATATTTTCAACCGATGCCCACAGGCTTTTGGAATTTTTTGGTATAAGTATTACCACTTCATCTCCGGGTTGCCCTTTAAAATATGTGACGGACGCGGTTAATAATTTCCATCTTCGCGTATCTGAAACAGCATACCAATCCCCTGTTATTTCATCCTGCAAAAGTACGGCCTTGCACTTATCCCGCTCAATGGGCCCTATTTGCTTATAGATAAACGATCCGTTTTTTGTAATAGTAAGTTTTAAAATATCCCCCTCAACAAGCTTTGATTTTGACGCATAGTTTGGCGGAATGCTATATTCTTTTCCGTCTGATCCCACCATGGCTTCTCCATTAAACACTCCCTCAAGCATACGCTCGGCATCATCCGCGCTTACTGCCGGAGATGTCCTTGTGGTTATGCGAGTTCCAAGGTTTGCTGGATCAATTTTTCCTACTGATAAAATATCAAGCGCACGACGGATATTTGTCTGCGTTTCTTCAAGCATTTTTTGCAATACATCCACGTTTTCGTCATTATGATTTTCCACTGCTTCTTTTAATGCTTCATTGTTAAGTTCCATGTCCTTCAATAAATCGTCCAAATTATGGTTTTGTATTTTTTTGTCTTTTGGTGTCATATTTATTTTTACGCCGAAACACAGCGCTTTTATTTTTATTTTATCCTATATAAATAAATTGGTAAATCCTTTTCTTTGGGTTTATGTATTATTTCCGGTTCCCATCCTTCTATGCGAAAAACAAACGATAGTACTCTTGTGCCCGGCCTTAATTCTTTTTCAAACTTATCTTTCAATTTTGCCATTGCCCTTGTGGATAAAAATGCCGTAATAACATTTGCTTTTCCCAAATCATTTTCAAAAAAATTGCCCAAATTTATCTGAACATCTTTATGCATACCCATTAATTTTATTTTAACATATGAATAAATATATGGCAATAGCGCTATCTCAAATCCTATGGCCTTGGCGCCATATGCCCTTGCTGCCTCAATAATTATGCGCCCATCCCCGCTTCCCAGATCATAGAGTGTTTCATTTGGCTTGATTTTCGCAAGGTCAAGCGCTCTTTGTACGTCTTTTTTCCACATAGGCACATATGGGGCCGCCAAAAGCCCGCCGTACGCGAAACTTACGATAATGAAAAAAAATATAATTAAAAATATTCCTACGAATATATACATAATCCGGGCAATGATTCTTCATGAATTCAAAAATATTATACCATTATACACCTTAATGTAAAATATGTTATACTGTAAACATGGCAAACATAAGGCAAATAAATTTTAAAAATATTATTTGGATGGATTTTATAAATCCCAAAGAGAATGATATTAATCATCTTCGGGAAAATTTTAATTTCCACCCGCTGAATATCCAGGACTGCATGAGGGACTCTCACCGGTCCGAAATCAATTTATACGATGACTACATTTTTCTCGTCATGCTTTTTCCCGTGTACAACAGGGCAACGCGCGAGATAACGCACGGTGAAATAAAATTCTTTATCACAAGAAATCATCTTATAACCATACACCACCGAGATTTTGGCGCTATGGAAGAATTTTTTAAAATTCTTGAGATCGGCCCTTCTATCCGTACGAAATTCAGTGATGAATCCCCCGAGCAACTTCTTTTTGAAATTTTAAATAAACTATTTCTGTATTGCTTTCCTATGGTTGATCATCTTATCATTGATTGCGATGTTATTGAAAAAGCAATATTCACGGGGAAAGAAAAACAAATGGTTTCGGAAATACTTCTTATACGGAGAAATATCACGGATTTCAGAAAAATTATGCAGGTGCATAAAAGTATTTTAAAAAAATTGATTTTCACATTTAAGGTCAATACGATATTCAATGCGAAAAAAACAGAAATTTATTTTGAAAATTTGATTGATTATTCAAAGGAGATTTGGGACACTTTGGAAAATTTAAAAGAGCGCATTGAGGCGCTTCAGGACACGAACGAATCGCAAATTTCTTTCAGACTATCAACAATTATGAAAACTTTGACAATTATTTCTGTTATCACCTTTCCGCTTACATTAATCGCAACGCTTTTCTCCATGGCATTCACCAACGCTCCTTTAAGACACAACCCTTATGGTTTTTGGATAATTGTTTGTTCCCAAGCGATAATAGCGGGTGGGATGCTCTGGGTTTTTAAAAACAAAAAATGGTTCTAGACAAGTTCAAAATTAAAAGTGCAAAGTTCAAAGTCTTGGTTTTAAATTAAAAGTTATAAAAAAACAAACTTTAAACTTTGAACTGTAACTTTTCACTTTGAATTTTGAACTTTAAACTTTTACCTTGTGTCTATCTTATTATAAACAAAATCAGCGATGTCGGATGCGGCATGTGGCTTGCCAAGCTTAAGGCAAGCCTTTTTCATTGCAATGATTTCCTGTGGATTTCCCAGAAGCGATGACGCGCGCGATATAAGCTCATCTAGGGTTTCCACTTTTACTGCCGCGCCCATTCTGACGCAATATTCAACATTTGCCTCTTCCTGACCCGGTATAATTTTATGAATTATCATAGGAGCGCCCATAGCAAGGCATTCTGTTATGGTCAGACCGCCTGCTTTGGTAAAAATCAAGCTTGCGATGGCCATAAAATCTTCAATATTTTTTACAAATTCAAATATTTTCACTTCCGGCAATTTTTTTAGAAAAGACTCGTCTAAATTTTTTTTCAATTCATCGTGCCGACCGGATATAATAATAAATTGCGCGTTTTTTACATTGCTTCTCACGCCCGCAACCACTTTTTCCAAGGTTAAAAATTCAAATTGCCCCCCTATTATCAAAAAAATCGGCGAGCTTTCTTTGAGACCGAGTCCTCGAATGAATTCATCTTTTTGTATTATTTTTGAAAATTGTTTACGTATGGGTATTCCGCTCACGACAATTGATTTTTTTTCAATCCCGGCGTGCGACAATTTATCACAAAGCTCATTAGTTGCGACAAAATAATAATCTGTTTCCTTATCCACCCAAAATGAATGAAAGCCAAAATCAGTAATTACCATCGCCGAGGGAATATTAATAATATCTTTTTTCCCGGAAAGGGATATGAGGCGCATGGCAAGCGGATAGGTCGCTATGATAAAATCCGGATTGAATTCTCTTATGTACGGAAGAAATTTGGAATCCATAGCGATTTTAGAAAGCGTATTTATAACTTTTTGGTTGAGCTTTGAATCAAGATATTTATAAAACAACCCCCAGGCCTTTGGAAGCTTCTCGCTTAAAAACGCATACCCTTCGCAGTAGATGGTTTTATAAATCCCTATGGATAAATCAATAATATTTACATTTCTCACTTCCGCGTCAGGATATTTTTCTAAAAACGCCTCTTCAATTGCGCGAGCCGCCATAATATGTCCCATGCCTCCGTGAGCATGGGCAATGAGAACTTTTTTTTTCATACGAATATGTGATGCAAATATACGAATGCATTCGAATGATACGAATGGCTACGAATATTAGTATAATTGTCTACAATTTTTTATATACCTTCAAATAAATCCTAAATTCTAATACCGAAATTCTAAACAAATTCGAAATCCCAAATTCGAAACAGTTTGAAACATTGTGATTTAGAATTTATGATTTGTTTAGGATTTAGGATTTCGTATTTAGGATTTTTTAAATTATGGTGTAAAACAAATATTACATAATTTGTGGCAACTTAAAACTTCCTGTGTATTTTCTGCCCGTCTTTCGTGTCTTCAATTTCAAATCCCGCGTCTTGAATTTTCTTTCTCAAATCATCGGATTTTTTCCAATCCTTATTTTTTCGGGCATCATCGCGTTCATTTGCAATCGTATAAATTTCTTTAGGAATTTTTTCTTTTTTTATTTTGTCTAATCCAAGACCCAGCACTTTATCAAATTTATACAATGTTATTGCTTTCGCGGATCCCGAAAACGTCTTATCTCCGATCAGATCCCACATAATCCCAAGCGCTTTCGGAATATTAAAATCATCGTTGATGGCATTTAAAAATTTTTGCTCGTATTTTGCACAGCCGATTTTCGGCTTCTCATATTCCGATACGATTCCTTTCAGCTTTGAAAAAGCATTATGCGCCGCTTCAAGCCCTTTCCATGTGAAATTCAATTTCTGGCGGTAGTGGGTTTGTAAAAATAAATATCTAAGATCAAGGGGCGTGAATCCTTTTTTTTCAATATCCGCAAGCGTATAAAAATTTTTTAAAGATTTTGACATCTTCTTTCCGTCAACTTGTAAAAATATTGTATGAAGCCAATAATTCACAAACTTTTTCCCAGTCGCGGCAATACTTTGCGCTATCTCACATTCATGGTGCGGAAAAATATTATCCTCTCCTCCGGTATGCAAATCAAAATGTTCTCCCAAATATTTCATGGACATTGCGGAGCATTCAATGTGCCAGCCGGGAAAACCCATTTTTCCAAACGCCTCCCATTCCATCTGGCGCTTCTCCCCTTCGGGCGAAAATTTCCATAAAGCAAAATCAGTCGGATTTTTCTTTTCGGGATTAATTTCCACCCTCGCGCCTTCTTTTAATTTTTCCAATGTATTTCCCGAAAGCTTTCCGTAATCAGGAAATTTTGACGTATCAAAATATATGCCATCGGATGTCTTGTACGCAAAACCTTTATCAATAAGTGTTTGAACAAGCGTAATCATTTCAGCAATATGATCAGTCGCCTTGCAGATAATCTTCGGCTCCAAAAAATTCATTTTCTTGCGATTTTCCAAAAATATTTTTGTAAAAAATTCCGCTATTTCCCACGCGGTCTTTCCTTTTTCTCTTGCGCTTTTTTCCATTTTGTCCTCGCCCGTGTCCGCGTCTGATGCGAGATGCCCGACATCCGTAATATTCATCACATGCAAAACATCGTATCCGCTATACGCAAGCACCCGCCTTAAAATATCCGATGCATAATAATTCCACGCGTGGCCCAAATGATCGTAATCATATACCGTGGGTCCGCACGTATACAGCCCGACTTTCTTTTTTTCTATCGGCTTGAATTCCTCTTTTTTACGGGTTAATGTATTGTAGAGTTTAATTTCCATATAATATAAACTACCATAAAATATAGGATTTTACAAATGTAAAAAAAAGCCATCCTGCTGTTGCAAGATGGCAAATTTTTTTACATTTCGCTTCTAAGTATGGGGGGTGAGGAACACCTCACCTTTCCCATAAAAAACCAGATACACTCCAGCTCGGATCTTCTCTTTTGCTCGGGTAGTTTTCCCGCTTTTTCCAGCATCTTCTTTTCAGCGCGGATTCTTGCGAGTTCCGCGTAATCCATTCCGCAATCGCTTACAACGCGCAGAATCCTCTTCGGACTTCCTTCTTCTGTCACCATAAACCACCTGTTTGCTACCACATTCAACGAAACCGACACAATAACGACAACTCCTCCTTTCT
>Ga0209211_10009247_pt1 | contig 13188 bp, 16 predicted proteins | sample RifGroA2_FD_183992 | JGI IMG/M metagenome (GOLD analysis project Ga0209211, IMG submission 183992) | Groundwater microbial communities from Rifle, Colorado, USA - Groundwater A2 (SPAdes) (version 2) | ecosystem: Environmental > Aquatic > Deep subsurface > Groundwater | place: Rifle, Colorado...
CTTATTTGCCAGCTTTAGCAATGTGTTAGCCCGTTTGAGCGCTGCTTTTGCCTTTTCTTTTTCTACACCGCTTCCTACTTTGAGCAATGCCTTTTCTGCAGAAGCCTTTTCAGCCATAGCCTTTTCGACGTCCACTTCCCCTTCTTTAGTACATGTATCGGTCAGCACAATAACATTGTTGGCTAATATCTCCACAAAACCGCCATCGAGGGCAAAACGTACCGTCTTGTTATTTACATCACTGATTGTCAATATACCCGTCTGTAGTTCAGCGATCATAGATGCGTGATCTGCAAGAACTCCGAAAGAACCCTCTGTTCCTTCGGCAGTAATACTTTGCACTGTATCATCATAAACGACTTTTTCTGGTGTAATAACCTCAATTTTAAATGTTTTAGCCATGTTTATCCGCCCATCTGCTTCGCTTTCTCTACCACCTCTTCAATACCGCCCACCATGTAGAAAGCCTGTTCGGGTAGGCTGTCGTGTTTACCCTCAACTACCTCTTTAAATGCCCTGATACTCTCTTTCAAAGGCACATACTTTCCTTTTGTGCCTGTAAACTGCTCGGCAACAAAGAATGGCTGCGACAGGAACCTCTGCAACCTTCTTGCCCTGCCTACCAACATCTTGTCATCTTCCGAGAGTTCTTCCATACCAAGAATGGCAATAAAGTCTTGTAGTTCTTTATAACGCTGCAATATCCTCTGTACTTCTCTGGCAACTTCGTAATGCTCCTGCCCTACAACCCTCGGATCAAGTATTCTTGAGGTTGATCTCAATGGGTCTACAGCGGGATAAATACCTAACTCGGCAATTTGACGGGACAGTGCAATGGTGGCATCAAGGTGAGGGAATGTAGCTACAGGCGCAGGATCGGTAAAGTCATCCGCAGGAACATAAACGGCCTGTAATGATGTAATAGAACCCTTCTTAGTCGTTGTGATTCGTTCCTGCAAATCACCCATCTCTGTTGCTAAAGTAGGTTGATAACCTACGGCAGAAGGCATTCTGCCTAAGAGCGCTGATACCTCAGAACCTGCCTGCACAAATCTGAATATATTATCAATAAACAAAAGCACGTCCTGCCCTTCCGTATCCCTGAAATATTCAGCCATGGTCAGACCTGACAGGGCGATTCTAAGCCTTGCGCCAGGCGGCTCATTCATCTGACCAAAAACCAGTACGGTCTTATCAATAACCCCTGATTCCTTCATTTCAAGCCACAGGTCATTTCCCTCGCGGGTCCTTTCTCCTACACCTGCAAATGCAGAATACCCACCGTGCTCGGTAGCGATACTTCGGATAAGTTCCATAATCAACACGGTCTTTCCGACCCCAGCGCCTCCAAACAGTCCAATCTTTCCGCCACGTGCAAATGGTGCAAGCAGGTCAATGACTTTCAGGCCTGTTTCTAATACTGTCGTAGTTGTCTCCCTCTCTTCAAACGAAGGAGGTGCACGGTGAATCGAGAGCCGATTGTTAGTCTTAACGGCTCCCAGCTTATCAATAGGTTCACCTAATAAATTAAAAACCCTTCCTAAAACTTCTTTCCCTACTGGTACGGTTATAGGCGAGCCTGTATTTACAGCCTCCATACCTCTGACAAGCCCATCTGTTGATGCCATTGCAACGCATCGGGCTGTATCATTTCCTAAATGTTGTGCGACTTCAACAATCAATTCAGTCTTTTTTTGCGGGTCTTTTATACTAATTGCATTTTTAATTGGTGGCAGATTTTCATGAGTGAATCTCACATCCACTACCGGACCGATTATCTGCACAATTGTTCCTTTATTATTACCTTTATCTTTTTTAGCCAAAGGTCTTACTCCTTCCTTATTTTGTCATAATTACAATTTAACTTAACGTAAATTTCAACCTTTAATCAACGCCTCGGCTCCGGAAATAACTTCCAGTAATTCTTTGGTAATTGTCTCCTGCCTGGCCTTGTTATAACTACGAGTCAATTCATCAATCATTTCTCCGGCATTTTCAGTTGCTGCAATCATGGCTACCCGTCTGGCTGCATACTCAGATGTCAAAGATTCCAAAATACATTGATATATCTGTGTTTCTATATATTTTGGAAATAGGTGTTCGATTATCTGTTCTGCAGAAGGCTCAAAAATATACTCGCCCTTTGCAATCACTTTCGTCTTGATGGCGTCTTTTTCTATAGGCAACAACCGGATACTCGTTGGAGAATATTGCATTGTCGTTTTAAATTTAGTGAAAAATATATGTAATTGTCCAAACTCACCAGCCTCGTATCCATCAATCAACTGAGATGCTAATGTCTTTACCTGATTGTATCCAAATTTCTCTACGTTTTCGGGATAATATTTTTCTATCGTGTAGCCCCCCTTAGAAAAATATAGATTTCCCTTTTTACCTATATGAATCAATTTTATTGTATTACCAGTATTTTCCTTAATAAACTTTGCTGTCGTCTGAATTATATTATTATTGTATGCCCCGCAAAGTCCCTTGTCCGCCGTAATCAGAACGATCTTAATTACTGGAACACTTTCTTTTTGTGTAAACAACGGATGAGACCTCTCCGATGGTATAGAAGAAGCAAGGTGGCTTAAAACCTGCTGCATCCTTTCTGTGTATGCCCTCGACGCTAAAACCCTAGACTCTACCTTTTTTAATCGGCTTGCCGCCACCATTTCCATAGCACGGGTAATCTGCTTGATACTCGAAATACTGCGTATGCTTTGTTTAATTTCTTTGGTACTAAGCATTCATTAACCCTTCTTTGCAAATATTTGTTTGAATTCTTTAATTGCGTCTTCCAACTTATGCGTTACATCGGGATCAAGCTTTTTCTTTTCTTTAATCTCGATACTAACAGAGGCGTACTTTTCCTTCATAAATTTTAGGAATTCCCTTTCAAAGGCCTTAATCTTATTTACAGGGATATCATCCAAGTACCCATTTATTCCAGCAAAGATAGCCATAACCTGATCTTCTACCGCAACTGGTGTGTATTGAGGCTGTTTTAAAAGTTCCACAAGCCTCTCTCCCTTTGACAACTGTGCCTGTGTATATTTGTCCAATTCAGAACCAAATTGTGCAAAAGAAGCCAACTCTCTATATTGAGCCAGGGTTAACCGCAACATACCCGCAACTTTTTTCATTGCGGGAATCTGGGCGTTTCCACCCACCCTGGATACTGACAGACCAACGGAAATTGCAGGACGGACGCCCGCATTAAACAAATCACTTTCCAGGTAAATCTGACCGTCAGTAATGGAAATGACATTGGTTGGAATATACGCCGAATAATCACCCCCCTGCGTTTCTACCACAGGAAGCGCTGTTAACGAACCGCCACCTAAATCGCTGTTAAGTTTAGCTGCCCTCTCTAATAAACGGGAATGCAAATTAAATATATCTCCCGGAAATGCCTCACGGCCTGGCGGACGGCGTAACAACAAGGAAATTTGACGATAGGCGATGGCGTGCTTGTAAAGGTCGTCATACATAATAACAGCGTGCATGCCATTATCCCTGAAATATTCACCCATAGCACAACCAGCATAGGGCGCAAGATATTGAAGCGGGGCAGGATCACCTGCTGAGGCAACGACAACAATGCTAATGTCCATCACCTTAGCATCTTCTAATGTCTTGACGACATTGGCAACAGTGGACATTTTCTGTCCAATCGCCACATAGATACAATAAATTCCAGATTCGCGCTGATTAATTATAGTATCCACAAGAATTGCAGTCTTGCCTGTCTGCCTGTCGCCAATAATAAGTTCGCGCTGACCCCTGCCAATAGGTATCATGGCATCAATTGCCTTAATACCGGTTTGTAAAGGCTCTTTTACGGGTTGTCTCTCAACAACATTGGGAGTCGTGCCTTCAATAGATTTATATTCTTCCGCAGCTACCGGACCTTTGCCGTCAATCGGTTGTCCCAACGCATTCACAACACGGCCTAACAATGCTTTACCTACAGGGACTTGCACAATCTTACCCGTGGTTTTTACAATATCACCTTCCTTAATCTTCTCGTCAGAACCCAGGAGAATCGAACCCACATTGTCCTCTTCCAGATTCATGGCAATACCATAAACATTATTGGGGAATTCCAATAATTCATTGGACATGCAATCGTCCAGACCGTAAATGCGGGCAACTCCGTCACCAACCTGCATGACGTGTCCCACATTTTCCATCTTTAATTTTTCTTCGTAACCTTCAATTTCTTTTTTAATAATTGAAGCAATCTCTGTAAATCCTAATCCCATATACCATTACTCCTGTCTCAAATTTAAAAAGCAACCACAGATTTCACAGATAACACAAATTTTTTTGTTCATCTGTATAATCCGTGAAATCTGCGGTTTCTAATGTTTTATTCGTTGTCCGAAGTTTTCACTCACCAGAATATGCAGTATTACGCTGTCCGTATTTCCATCAATCTGGTCTTGAGATTTTTTAATCGGCTTGCCACACTCCCATCTACCATTCTGTTGCCGATTTGAATAACCATACCCCCCAATATGTTTGAATCCTGAACAGCCTCTATCTCCACCATTTTACCGGTAAGCTTATCTAAGCGTTTCTTGAGGGTATTTAATCGTTCTCCTGTCAGAGGGATTACCGTCTGTACCTTAGCTTTTAGAACACCTTTCTTTTCGTCAACTACTCCCTTGTATACCTCAGGAATGAATTCCAGTATTCCTTCGTTCCTTCGATCTACCAATAAATTCAAAAAATTTCTTGTGAGATCGGAAACCGCTTCACCGAACACCTTCTTAATTAATTTCTTCTTCTCGTCTCTTGTAACAGACGGGTGAAATAAAATCTTTCTAAAGTTATCAAATTTTGTAATTACGTTACAGACTAAATCCAGATCTTTTTCAACCTGTTCAAATGTGCCCTTCTTCTTAGCTACATCTAGCAGGGCATCAACGAAAATAATTGCAGTGCTTTTATCTGACACTCAATTCCCCCATCTCTTCAATAAAGTCGTCAACAAGCTTTTCAGCCGTCTTAGGACTTATAGATTGCTGAATTATCCTGGAAGAAGCTAAAATAGAGAGAGTTACAACCTGATTTCTTATCTCAGCCAGCACTTTCTTCCGTTCCTGCTCAATACTCTCCTGTGCCTTGACTCTCATCAATTCAACCTCTTCTTTGGCACGCTGAATAATTCCTCCACTGATACGTTCACCCTCAACAACGGCATCCTGTATCCTCCTGGCAGCCTCAATTTCAGCTTCAGAGATTTTTCTCTGGTACTCTGACTTAAGCCGCTCCGCCTCTGCCATGTCTCTTTCGACCTTTGTATATGTACTTTTTATTCCTTCGGTACGTTCCTTTATGACGGCGGATATCTTACCGAAAAGGTATTTTTTGAGGATAAAGAGCAGTATGAGGAAACCAACGCCCTGGATGATAATGGGTTTAATATTGATACCCAGGGTTTTAAAAATATCCAATCAATTCCCCTCCTAACCTTATTTAACTGTGTGTTGAATTAACTCAAGGATAGCGTCTGTCTTTGGCAACTTTCCCATTAAAATAAAGGACATCATCAAAGAATAAATCGTTAATGATTCGATGAATGCCAGACCAATAAACATAACAAGCTGTATCTTACCCGCCATCTCTGGCTGCCTTGCCATGCCACTGGCTGCACCGAAAACCGCAATACCCTGTCCAATACCACAACCTAACGCCGCAAAAGCTATTAATGCCACTGCTATCGCCAAACCTGCAAAATAAAGCACGTCCTCTCCCTCCTTTCAAAAAATTTTAGTTAATGATTTTCTTGTTGGATGCTAATCACACCAACTACACAATTACAAAAATTCTACTCCACTACATAAATCAATAAAAACTGTCCATTAAATTCATTTAGTATCAATATTGATTGTGAATAATAATTTTATATACATTAAACTTTAATCATAGACGATAACAACATATTAACTACATAACTACTTTAAAGAACTGAACTCTGTATTATATTTTATCCAGAACTTCAAAATTATCTATATGTTTTACAGGTTTACAACAATTACAAGTTAAATTTAATTTGCTATATACTGCAAAATACTACCTGCAGACGAGAGAAGTTCTTTTCCCTGTGTGTTTTTAAACATCTCAAGTATGGCATCCGTCTTTGGCAATTTTCCAACCAGGATAAAAGACAACATTAATGAATAAATCGTTAATGACTCTATAAACGCAAGACCCATAATCATTGCTAACTGTATTTTCCCAGCCATTGCAGGCTGTCTGGCCATAGCCTCAACCGCACTGCTCACCACCCTGCCTTGCCCCATAGCACAGCCAAATATTGCAACTACTATTATGGACACACCTATTACCAATGCTGAAAAATAATCCGGCATTTTATACCCTCCCTTATAAAAATTTAAAGAATCTGATAATCTACGTTCTATTTCCTCCTTTTTCTTTATAAAAAATTTTAATGGTGATCCTCCTCCTCTTCATGTACACCAATTGCGCCTGCTATATAAAAACTCGCCAACAACGAAAAAATCATTGCCTGTATTGTGCTTCCAAGCAATGCTAAGAATACCATCGGCAGATGCATAGGTATGGGTATAAAACCCAATAACAATGGGGAGAATCCGATAAATATTGCAATAATAGTATCCTCACCCAAAATATTTCCAAAGAGACGCATGGACAGCGACAGCGGACGCGAAAGCAGTTCCTGCATTACATGTAAAGGAAATACCAAAGGGGCAAGCCAAATTGGTTTGCCAGCCATGTGTTTCAAATAACCCACAACACCATTATTTTTAAGTCCCTGATAATGTGTAACAAAGAAAACAATAAGTGTTAATGCAATTGTCGTATTAAAATTACTTGTAGGAGAGTGAAACAGGGGTATTTGCCCCAGCATGTTCATGATAAAGATGTAAATAAACAACGTCCCGATAAACGGAATGAATGGTCCGGCAACACGCCCCATCTGTGACTTGACAAAATTTTCAAGCCCTTCCACGATAATCTCCAAGAGCGCCTGTAACCTGCCTGGCACCTTTTGCAGCCTTCTTGTAGCAATAATAGAAAATATGCCCAGAAATATGATTATACCCACAGACATAATTATCGGCACCAATTCGTGTTTGGTTAAACCAAAAAATTGGCTGTGAGCATCAATAGGCATTAAATCTACAAACGATGGTAATTCATTTGTGTTTTCACTTCCATCACCTGCACCAGACACGTAACTTACACCCCCTTCTTACTAGCGTTGATTGAGACGCCGTTAATTCCCTTATAAGACACCTTAATAGATTTATTCATGTAATTTACAAGCAACCTGCCCACAATTTTCAGAATAACTACAGCCACCACTATACCCAACCCAGCCGCCATAGCAAATATATTAACATCTAAAAATAAACAGGCAGAAAGCAACATTGCGCCTAAAACAAAGTACTTTAAAAAGCTCACCTTGAGAAAAAAACCCTTAATTTGGGATTTCTTATGCTGTACCGCATACTGTATCGCCCACCATGTTGTTTTAAATAAAACGATACTTATAAAACAACCTATTGCAAGGCTCACCGATAACATAAAAGACATATAAGAGACTGAGCACACAATTAGAATCAACGCTAAAATAAACGATGTCTTAATCACCCTATCGGGAAAACCTTCGTCAATAATAAAACTGGGATTTTCTTTATCACCTGTTATCATTGTTCTTTTCATTGTTACCTGACAACTTTTTTATTACCTTAAAAAATTCTATAAAACTTCCAACAATTCCCAATATAATAAAACCCAGCATAAACCATGGCGAAGTGCCGAGTTTTTTATCTATATAGCTGCCTAAAAAATATCCACCTGCTATGGCGCCTGCCGTTGTAAAACCAAAGCTTCCCACCAGACCCATGATACGATACGTTTCATCTTTTTTATTATTGTTGAAAGGCAAAAATGATTACCTTTTTTAAATTTATATTGAAATATTTTATACCCAATCATTTCATATTATAAACTAGTGGTTAGCAACTTTCATTCCCTTCCGAGAGAAAACAACTTCCGCATAAACAAAACCCACCTTATCTGCGTATTTCACTATATTGCCGCCTATTACCGCATCCTAGACAGTAAAAATTTACCCTTATACCTTATAGTTATAATATTTCTTTTTTGAAATGTGTAATACAAATAGAAACTGCAAAAGGGTTAAGCGGTCACTTAGTTTCAAAAAGCCTCATCAATGCCTGTTTTGTGTGCCAAATCACCGTCATTATTGAATCCATTATATTTAAATATGCGGGAGAGTGTTTTGCCTCGCATAAACCTTTTATCAACCGTTCTTCATGCTCTTCAGCATACACATCGGCTATTTCACTGAGGTTTTTGTATTTATCAACAACATATTTCATGAGCACCTCGTTCTTGGTTACTAACGTATCACCGGCTGTTTTTAATATATCGAGTGTTTCTTTGAAGAGATGACGGATCTCACCCACCGCTTTATCGCTGAAGAGTATCCCTTCAGTAATTTTGGTTCTTACATGCTGAAGGGTAGAATCTAACCCAGTAATTGCCATTTCAATACTGCTTACGATTGATAACAGGGATTTGAGCAACTCCTTGTTAGCGTCCGATTCTGCAGCCTTTTTGCTAAGCAGATTTCTTAATTCATTTCCTTCATCACGAGCAGTTTGGCTTACTTTATTTGCCTCATCAAGCAAATTAACCTTATTTTTCATGAAACCGTCCATGCAAAGGTTCAAAATCGTCTCTGCCTTGAAGCACATACCACCGATACGCTCAAACACACTTTTCAAGTCAGCGCTTATATGTATAATTACCATAAGTCTATCCTCAAAAACCTTTTACTACATCTTTAAAAGCATCAATGGTTGCATCAATTTCTTTTTCACCATGGACAGTTGACACAAAAACTGCCTCAAACTGTGATGGAGCAAAATAAAACCCATTTTCCAGCATCCCATGAAAGAACTTTGCATATCGTTTTGTATCACACCTCTTAGCGCTTGTATAGTCGGTAACCGGCTGATCTGTAAAAAAGGTACACAACATCGAGCCCACACGAGTATGATAAGCAGGTACTTTGGCATCCTTACACACCTTTTCTATTCCCACTGCCAATCTTTGTGATTTTTCTTCCAGACTTTTATAAATTTTGTTGTCTTTTAGTATTTCCAAAGTAGCAATTCCGGCGGTCATTGCCACAGGGTTACCTGAAAGTGTACCTGCCTGATAAACAGGACCAACCGGAGAGATACTGTCCATAATCTCTTCCTTACCGCCATACGCTCCGACAGGAAGACCCCCTCCAATAATCTTTCCTAATGTAGTCAGGTCGGGTTTAATATTATAAAGCGATTGCACGCCGCCGTGCGCAACCCTGAACCCTGTCATTACCTCGTCAAATATCAGTACAATACCATACTTTTTAGTTATTTCCCTCAATCCTTCCAAATAACCTTTTTTGGGGAGCACGACTCCCATATTACCTGCAACCGCCTCAACAATAATACAGGCAATTTCTTTGCCTCGTTTTGAACAAACCTCATTTACGGCATCAATATTGTTATACGGAAGCGATATAGTATGCTTCACAAAATCTTGAGGAATACCTGGACTGTTTGGTATTCCAAGAGTAGTTGCGCCTGAGCCTGCTTGAACAAGCAAACTATCCACATGTCCGTGATAACATCCCTCAAATTTAATTACTGCATCCCGTTTTGTAAATCCCCTTGCCAGGCGGATGGCGCTCATAGTGGCTTCTGTACCTGAGTTAACCATCCTTATCTTTTCTATAGAAGGCATTGCTTCTTTAATAAGCTGTGCCAGCTTTATTTCTAACTCAGTTGGCGCACCGTAACTCGTCCCATTAGCAACCGCTTCATTAATCCTTTTTACAACCCTTGGATCAGCATGTCCCAGGATAAGCGGACCCCATGAACCTACATAATCAACATATCTGTTGCCGTCAATATCCGTCAGACAACAACCCGACCCAGACTTTATAAATATTGGAGTACCACCAACCGCACCAAAAGCCCTGACAGGACTATTAACGCCTCCCGGTATAAAATTCTGCGCCTCAGCAAATGCCTTTTTGGATTTTTCAGTAATTATCTTTGACACGTACAGTCTATTTTTATATTTTATATATACTTTATAAAATTACTTCAGAACTAAGAAAGGGAAAATGATAGCAAATCATAAATTCATTGTCAACATTTTTGATTATATATATGATAAAAAAAATTAATTTAGGGGTATTGATTTCAGGAAGCGGCAACACGTTACAAAATTTTATAGACCAGATAGAAACCGGAAAATTAAACGCCACTATTCAAGTAGTAATAAGCAGTAAACCAGATGTCATCGGTCTGGATAGAGCAAAGAAACATAATATCCCCACATCTGTCGTTTCTCGTTCAAATTTCAAAGATGTTGATGTCTTCAGTCAGGCTATTAATGCAGAATTGGATAAGTATCCCATTGACTTGATTACCCTTGCAGGCTTTATTCATTTATACAAAATTCCTGAAAAGTACAAAGGAAAAATTATAAATATCCATCCCGGACTGATTCCAGCCTTTTGTGGCCACAAATACTATGGCAATAAGGTGCACGAAGCCGTCATCAATTATGGTGCAAAGGTCTCCGGATGTACCGTACATTTCGCCGATAATGTTTATGATAACGGGCCGATTATAGTCCAGAGGTGTGTGCCAGTATTTGATGACGACACTCCCGACACTCTCGCTGCGCGTATATTCAGGGAAGAATGCGAGGCATATCCAGAGGCGATCCGGCTCTTCGCCGCAGGACGATTACGAATAGAGGGTAGAAAGGTAAGAATACTTAAACCTTAAATCAAACAATGTACACGTACAACAAAGAAGTATTACCAAACGGATTGCGCGTTATTTACATAGAAATGCCGCATATCCACTCTGTGGTTATGTCCGCTTATATCGGCATGGGGTCAAGATACGAAGGTGAAAAGAAACTGGGCATTTCACACTTCCTGGAACACCTGCTTTTCCGGGGAACAAAACAGTTCAAGAATTCTTTTGAATTATTACAGGCAATAGACAACATCGGCGGGGATAGTGACGCCTACACCTCGCCTGAACATTCAGCCGTTATAATTCAGGTGCACAACAAGCATATAGAAAGGGGCATTAACCTCCTGGGTGACATCATTCTTGGGGGAAATTTTAAACCGGATGGTATCGAGATTGAAAGACGTATCATTCAGGAAGAGATGAAACAGTTTGTAGACGTAAAAGGTGATTATATAGGCATTGACGACATGTCTTTTAGCCTGATGTGGAAGGACGGTTCAACAGAGTCTCCTTTATTCGGAGATGAAAAAACCATTGCAGCCTTAACTGCTAAAGATCTTAATGCGCACTACAAAAAATTCTTCGTTCCTGAAAATATGGTGCTTTGTATCAGCGGAAATTTCAAAAAAGAACTGGTTGCCCGCTGCGTAAACAAAACATTTGGAGATTTACAAGGAAAGTTTTCCGGGCAGAAGCCGCCCATTAAAACCACACAAACAGAGCCAAGATATTTATTTAAAAAATCCCCCTCTCAAACCACCAGTTTCAAACTCTGTCATAAGGCATATCCGTATAAACACAAAAATGTCCTTATTATGCTTCTGATTACAGACGTTTTGGGCGGAGGAATTAGCTCAAGACTATCGTTAAACGTCCGTGAAAAATTGGGACTGGTTTACGAAATAGCCTGCTATCCCACCATGTTTTCAGACGTGGGTTCTATTGATATTTACACATCAACTAAAAAGGAAAATTTTGAAAAAACCACACAGGCGGTAATGGATGAGGTACACAAACTATATCATGAAGGGATAACCGAACAGGAACTCAGCAGAACGGAAGAACGGGTATTTAGCCAGATGCAGTTTGTTATGGATAGCCCGCTCGCCATGGCTAACTGGTTTGGAGTCGAGGAGCTTTTAATCGCCCCAAAAACACCCGATACCCCTGAAAAACAGGCAAAAAAAATACACGATATTAAATTAGAAGACGTGCATAATGCCATTTCTGAAATTTTTGTGCCTGAAAAGCGTAATTTTATTGTTGTTGGGGCATTCAATTGGCTTGGCAAAAAGCATACGATAACGATGCTAAAATAATAAAGATACTTACATCCCTACTTCAAATTGCTTACAATTTCCCCTATTATAGTAAAGGCAATAAATAAGAGACACCTTATATGTCATTCCCGCATGCTCCCCGCTAACATCATGCGAGGACAAGTTCCCGATCGAAGTCGAGGACAAGTCTGGATTCCCGCTAAAAACATGCGGGAATGACAAGCCTTATTTTTTATGTCTACTTACTTATTGCCTTTACTATAACAAAAGATAATTATGTACACTAACACTTGCAAAAAGAAATTTATACACGTCAATACAATAAATAGAAATCAATGCCCTAACACAAATTTTTTAAAAAAATCCTCAATCATGCTCCATTCATTCTTCTCCAATCTTGCTTCTTTGCCATCCCTCAAAACCGTCACATCTCCCCGCGGGTTCAAGTTTGTAACTTGAACCCCACGTTTTATATCGTTGTTTTCGCCATTGCTTGCATACAGCGCCATTATCCAAATAAACTCATGGGTTCAGGTTGCAAACCTGAACCCGCCTAATGGTAATTGCCAGTTGTGAATATCTCTTAAAATGGCGGCGAGAGATGGCGATATTGCTTCTGAAAACACCTTGTATTCTCCCTTTTCAGATTAAAAAACAAACACCAATAATTAACAGTCTTAGAACTCAAATAAGAGCTTTCCCGCACAACACGTATGATATCCGCATATTCATAATTGCTCAAAACAAATTCAATTTGCCTGTCACCGCCATGCTCCAACAATCGTTCAATTATGAGAAACTTATCAGCTTCAAGATCAAGCAACCTGACAGCCGCCCCCCAGAGACACGGGCTGATAATATCCTTTACAGTATCGCTAATCATGATAAAATTATACCATAAACCTGCGACTATTTAAAAAAACAATTTTATTATTGAAATGAAACAAAAAAGGGAGGCTGTTTTAGCCTCCCTTTTTTAAACTACATTTTATCAACAATCGCTGAATTATTAATCCACTACTACATTATTTATCTTTGTCCTTCTTGTCACT
>Ga0209211_10009248_pt1 | contig 13187 bp, 17 predicted proteins | sample RifGroA2_FD_183992 | JGI IMG/M metagenome (GOLD analysis project Ga0209211, IMG submission 183992) | Groundwater microbial communities from Rifle, Colorado, USA - Groundwater A2 (SPAdes) (version 2) | ecosystem: Environmental > Aquatic > Deep subsurface > Groundwater | place: Rifle, Colorado...
GAGACGGGTTTATTTGTAGATTTTGTATTTAGGAGAACATCGGATGGCGATAACGCACTATCCACAGACCACTTATGATCACCCCGAGCGCAAAACTCAGTATCACATTCAATAAAATATTCGGCCGCGCCGGAAAACGCGAGGCGAGCGGTGTGTTCACAATTTTGAGTGCCACATCCGCGCCGACATATTCCCAACCACGACTCACCACCACATCCATCACTGCTTGAGAGAGAGCCGCCGCATCGACGGCATTAGTACTATATACAGTCAAATTCATCAAACCCGAATTGTACACCATCGACGCCTTCACATCTTTCTGCCATTGCTTACGCTGATGACGATCGTCCAAATTTTGCCAACGAGTTTTGTCAAAAGTCGTACCAACTTGCTCGAATACTTTTTGATAAAAATCCGTTGTCTGCATCACCTGCGCCAAATTGTCTCCAATACGCTCGGCTGATTTGGCCTGAGTATAAGGATCAATACCGGTGCGATCACGCGAAATGATAAGCATCTGACTGTCTGCGCTATACTGCTTCGGCCAAAACAAACTCACTGTGCTGGTGACAACCACAAAAACTACACCCCAAAGCAAAATTATCTTCGAATATTTTGACAGAGTATTGAGTGTACTCATACTTTGTTAATTAAAATTAATTATTGATCTTAGAAATAACCGCGACTGATTTGCCGACGCGCCACACAATCAATTGCGCATCGCTCTTACCATTCAAATTATACCACAAATCACTGTTCTCTCCAACTGCGCCACCCAACACCTTGCCATCAATTTCGGTAATAACATCACCGATGTGTAAAGGGGACTTAATATCCATTATCCTACTTACATAAAATCCGGAACGACGTTCGCCGTTCACAATAATCGGCCATTCGAAATCGTACCAACCCTCTACCCCCAAAGTGGAATAAATGATTTTTTGTTTTTCTAACACTTGTGACATTGGTCTCATAATATGTTCACTGGAAATCACATAACCATTGTTAGCCACCAAACCAACCACTTTCCCCTGCCCACTCACCACTACTGCCCCCGGAGCAAAATCATAGCGCAGACGATAGCCCCATGCCGGAGCACCATCGGCATGTGGCACCCCAAACACACCCGACACCAAAGCGGAAATCCAACTATACTGCCAACCTCCATCGTTAAACGCATAGACCTCATCCAACAAATCAGATTTTTCTGCAAAACTCACCACCTTAAATTGTCCGCCGGAACGTTGAACATCAGTTTCTTTTTGCAAAGAAATTTTCAAAAACAATACGTCGAGCTTGTCATCAAACAACGCCTTTTCAAAATCATAAACTGCGCCGTCAGCAGTCAATGCTTTCCATTTTTTATAATTTCCAACGCCACCTTTATGATACATCGCGAGCCACCCATCAGAGCTGAGCACAACCGCATCCCCTATTTTATTTTCCACTCGAACATACCCGACAGCAGCATTCCCATCAAGTTGGCTATAGACCGAAACGATTCGATCAGACACCTCAATGCGCACCCGATCTTCCAACTGCGTGCGATTTAAAGCCGTGCGGTTTTGTTGAGAAATCACCCATACGTCACCACCACCATAACCAGGCCAAATCCAACCTAAAATAATTGAAGCGCCAGACATACCCGCCACCAAACCAAAAACAGCGGCAGCCAATAAAATTTTCAACCTCTGCCAACTGTGATGCATCTTGATATCACAAACTTGAGGGGGCAAATGTGGAGGGATTTTTTTCATAATTTTATTGCCAACGGGCGAGAAAAATTAAATAGACCAAAATCGCTAATCCGTTGGTAATCAAAAACCAACGCTGTTTGGACCACACAATACCATCTTTGGATAAATGAAATCGTATTAGCAACCAAAAAATATACCAAAGCCAAATAAATAATATGCCGAGTAGTAAATAACCAAGGGGCCACAAAAATAAAACTCGCAATAATTCGACATTGATAATAAGCCACACCAAAATCCAACTATTCAGTCGCCCATCTCCAACCAATCCATATTCTCGCCACCACCAACAAGCGACGGCTGTAGACACCACAGCACCAATCGCAACATATGGCCAACAACTTAAAATATTGAAAAGTTGAAAGGCGTACACAGCAAATAATCCACTGATAATTCCGACCAATCCAAACACAGTCAACATAAACTGCCAACGTCGATACGGTTTGAACACAAAAGAGAACAGTGCGTCTTTAATCGGCAAAAACCAAAAACTGGTAGCTGGGGCAATCACAAACACCAATGTGATAATTTGCTTGGCAACGGGCCATTCTACAAACAGCATTAACAATGTAGTGCCGCACAAAAATACTACCAAACTCAACCAATGCCAAAACCGTTTGGTTGGCCGTGGAAAAAATACCATTTTAACAAATCCGGCCCAAATAATAATACGCGCCGCGAGCCAAATGAAAAACAGCCACCAAGTGCCCAAAATCGGCAAAACTACCACAAATACAAGGCCGATAAACAAATCCAACACTGCCGCCAGTTTGGGGTGAAAGGAAATTTTGGATAACGCAAAAAATAATTTTTTCATTTTTTTCGTGAATATCATAAATATATGGTATCATAATATAAGGGAAAAATCAACCCAAAACCCCCATCTACCGACAGACGAGACTCCAAGCCCTTGACAGGGCGACCAAAACATGATAATATGTGATGTTCTGCCCTGATTTACGGGGTGGACAACGATCTTTCAAAAATAACCGTCGATAACAATTTTTTGCGTCTGGAGACGCGAGGAGGTACTCATGCTTTCGAAGAAAATGACCAAAATTGGCCAGGAAGAAGTGGTGGTGGCTTACGAAAAGGCCGTCAACGCCAAGTATCCGCCGGAAAACGGCGAAATAATTCAAATAGAGACCGTCGTTTTCACCACCGCCACCGGCGACTCGGGCATATTAATTAAGTCGCCTGACAAATTCTTCGAACCAAACTGGTTCAGAATGAAAGACGCGTCAGTGCCGACGGCTTACCGTGCACTTAACATCCTGCTCCGAATGCCCAAGATCTCCCTCCACCCGGAGTTCAAAGAATGGGTCGAAGCGGCTTTCTACGCCGCCACCGTCAACTCCACCAGCAAAATGCCTGTGATGGCCGCCGAGAAAATCAAGGCCGTCATAGGAGATGACGTCTACGAGAGGATAATGCACACTCCCATGCCAGAGGACATATTCCTCGCCGAGTATGAACGGCCAGGAACCACAATGGTCTGGGATAAGCGCCACACCCAACACTGGTGACGCCACCTCGACCACCCCGCCACCCGCCCATTCTGGGCCGGTGGCGTATTTTTTTACCCAATAAACTCATAGCGATTTTATTCAATTGTCATTTCGACCGTAGTGCCACCCACCACGACTGCCGTCGAGGCATGTCGGGCGGGAGAAATCTCTGTCCGGTTTACCGTTGTCATTTCGACAACATGTTGTCACTCCGACACGGTTGTCATTTCGACCCGAAGGGAGAAATCTCTGTCCGTACGGTCAATACGACAAGACAGAGATTCCTCCTGTGTCGTCGGAATGACAGCGTGTGTGGGACAAAGATTCCTCCGGAGTTTACACTGAACGCAAGTGAACGTGTCGTCGGAATGGCAATCAAAAATTGCCTTTTTCATTTTTTTCTGATAATATAGTCCCGTATGACTCAACTAGCCGTCAACAAAAAAGCCTTATTCGATTATGAAATCCTCGAGAAATATGAGGCTGGTTTGGTGTTGTCCGGACAAGAAGTAAAATCCGTCCGGAGCGGCCACATGAGCCTCAAGGGCGCGTACGTCACATTTCACAATGGCGAAGCGCTTTTGACCGGCGCCCACATCACCAGATACAAGCCGGCCGGCCCCCTCCCCGACTACGACCCCGAGCGTAGCCGCAAGATATTGCTCAAAGCGCGCGAAGTTCGCTATCTGCAAGGAAAAACCCAAGAAAAGGGCTTGACAATCATACCGGTTTCGGTGTATACTAAAAACCACTTTATCAAAGTCGAGATCGCTGTTGGACAGGGTCGTCACAAGTACGACAAACGCGAAGTAATCAAAAAACGCGATACGGAACGAGAGATAAAGCGGTCTTTGAAATTTTGACAAAAAATAGGGGGTGCCGTGTTTCGATAGCGGCTCTCTGTCATACTGGCATGTCGAGGCGGTTCAAGGTCTCGTAAATCGCTTGAACAATCAAATAAGTGCCGACTTATTTAACAAAGCCAAGAACGCTGTTGCCAACTTGTTTGGTACAGTGAACTTTGCACCGGCCATGGCCTAACGGCCCAACCGGTCACTTCGTCCACCTTTGGCGGACGGGGCATCGCACTGGTGATACTCGGTATCCAGATCGCGGTGTCACTTACCGAGCGTAGGATGCGCGCGCTGTCCGTCGCACGCGTCTGAAAGAATTACAGACTCGTCGGGTGAGATTTCGTTATCTTGATACTCACACGATCAAATCCTCAAGACAACTATGCATGTAGAGGGTATCACACCAGTTAGCTACACGCGAGTTCAACTCTCGCCACCTCCACCAATATTTATTTCGTATGCGCATTTCGCACAAACGTAAAAAAGAAGAACCGAAGAAGATATATTTTTTCAATGAGGGAATCACCGCCCCCAAAGTTTTGTTGTTAGGGAGTGACAACGGCAATTTGGGTGTGATGAGCACCGGTGAGGCGATTCGTCTCGCGCGCGAGCAAGAGATGGATTTGGTAGAAATAAACCCCAAGATCGATCCGCCGGTTTGCAAGATCATGAATTTCGGACAGTTCCGTTATCAACAGGAAAAGGAAATGCGCTTGCGCAAAGCCCACCAGCATGTGGTGGATACCAAAGGTGTCCGCCTTTCACTGCGCATCGGCAAACACGATATGGATATTCGACGCGATCAAGCGGTGGAATTTTTGAATGAAGGCGACAAAGTAAAGGTAGAAATAATGTTGCGCGGCCGCGAGAATCAACAGACAGCGATGGCTTTCGATATTGTTAAAAATTTTATTAATGATGTTATCTCGTTAGTGCCGGTACGCTACGAGCAAAACGTCGAGCGCCAAGGAAATAAAATCACGGCGATTATTGTAAAAAGTTAATATATGCCTAAACAAAAAACCCACAAAGGTATAGCCAAACGTTTCAAAATTACCAAAACCGGTAAAGTCTTGAAGCGCATGGCCGGACAAGGCCACTTCAATGCCCGTGAAACCGGCAAAGTGCGCCGATCCAAACGTATGGACCAATCTTTAAGTGTGGCGATGGTCAAACACGTCACTCAGCGCTTGCCGCACAATAACTAAATAATAATATATGACACGTATTAAAGGTGGCATGTTACATGCCAAACGCCGCAAAGGAATTTTGGCTCATACCAAAGGTTTCCGCTGGGGCCGCAAAAGCAAAATCAAAGTAGCCAAAATCGCGAAATACAAAGCCGGTCAACACGCGTTCACCAGCCGCCGCACCAAGAAACGTATCAATCGCGGTTTGTGGAATATCAAAATCAACGCCGCCGCGCATATCGCCGGCACCAAATACAGCGCCCTCATCAGCGCTCTAAAGAAAAAAGGCATCGCGCTCGATCGCAAAGTGTTGGCTCAACTCGCCGAAAAAGAACCAAAAATCTTCGCTAAAATCGCGGAAATGGTGAAATAGTCACAAATTATCCACAGCCGCTGTATTGACTTTCGGGATAACGCGTGCTAAAATAATAAAAGTAAAAAAGACTCTGAATGTGTTTGGTATCTGGCGGTAGCGTCCCCTCCTTCGCTTCTGTCCTTATACCGAACGCACTCAGGGTCTTTTGTTTAGACCTTGAGACGTACATTTAAAAACAATACGGACAAGAAAGCAGGTGTGACCATGCCCGCAAGAGAATTCTTTTTCGAACCCGGCAACGCCGACTGCAACGAACGCCTTGCTATAGCAGTGCGCGACACCGGAATCGCTGCGGAGGCACAAACCTTGCCCGACACCGCCAATGAGGAACACAACGTCTGGGGGCCATTCAAAGACGCAGATGTCGGCAAAATCACCACAAGCCTCGACGGTTTCAACAGCCTTTACCACGTCTTCTACCGCATCGTCGGCAGTCTGGCCATTGATCCCATAAACAACGGCAACGCTTCCACACCCGCAATCACCGACGTCGCCGAAAAAATCACCGATGTGGCACAACTGCTCGACAGAGATTTGTCCGGCTGGATCGTGGCCGAGTTCACCAAGGTGCACCACACGGACGATGAATGTAGAAACTATATAAATGGCAACAAAAACGTCGGCGTGTTCCGCGACAGAAAATTGGCCGAAGCGTATATAGCGCTTAAACCAGCCGCAGCCCCACTCCTCTCCAACACGGTTTACGCCCTGGTACACAAGACCGCCGACGCCGATAATGTGGTGTTGTTGACAGGCACAATATTGCCCATCCTGGACGTGGACGACACCCTGAGAATCAAGTTGGTAAAGCAGGCGCTCGAGACTCTTCCCGAGCACTTGAAATACCTGCTGAAACTGGACGACAAATCCGGCACCAGCAAATAATCTCATTCGCCTCATCAGTTAGCGGCCCTTCGGCCGCTTTTTTTATTGCAATTTCGCACTGCCCAACACAAACGAATGTAGGTCGAACAAGTTATCCACAGGCACTTTGGCTATGATTAGCCTATTTTATTGAGCCTATCTTGACAAAACGGCCATTTTGTGCTATTGATTACATTACTTTGATCAAAGGTTGGGCACAGATGACCGCTTTGACAACTATTTACTTGGTAGTGCGACTATATCCAAAAATATTTTGTGGCTATGGTCGCACCCGCAGACAGGCTTGGTCGCCTGTCTTGCATAACCAAAAAGGAGGTGCATGATGACCAAAAAAATCATAGTTCCTTACACCAGAAACCCCCTCACGATCGCCGCCACCCTGGCGCGGCGTCTCAAAAACAAGTGTGCGCCGGACGAACAAGAATTTGCCGACGTGCACGATCTCTACAACGCGATGCTGGCCAAAGCCGCAAAAGGCCCGGACGGCATAATCGACGAAAATCCGGAGGCGACCATACCATGGACACCATTCGCATTCGGGAACACTCTGCATTACACCACTGGTTCAAGGAGGATGCGAATCGAGGTCGGAGACTCCCACATCGTATTCAACCTCTTCTCGCCCGCCTATCATGCCGGCGAGAGATCGTTATGTACCGTCGAGGTAGTTGACGGCATACTCACGCAGGTGACCATCAAGGAGGACGCTCGACCGATCGTGGATGAAAAATTATCCCGGATCGACAATCTGCATCGGTACCTCGCGCCCATCCTCGGACGCGATGCTATAATTGCCGCCGCCGACAAGTGGACGGCGATAGCCATCTGCTATTCGGCCATTAAAGCGGCCGAGACTGCGATGATCCGATATCAAGACAGTGTGGACGATCACATCGTCAAGATCGTCGCCAAAAATGCAGAAAATTGCGCGTACTACGCGCAGATGTTAGGAAAACTACAGGACATGCCGGATTATTGATGAACTATCAAACTGGTATACTCGAGCGGGAGCAATCCCGCTTTTTTATTATCAAAAAAAATACTAAAAAAACACCATTTACAACGATACTTTAATCTGATTGGAATACACTCCGCACTTTCCGCCCAAATATTCACACACACGCACATAATACTCCCCCTCGCCCTCAAAGGCGTCGAGGTTCGCGCTTCTGGTTTCTGGCTCAGAAAAATACTGGTATTTATCACCATCGCGAGTCGGATAAGTAGGTGAACTGTTTTGGGAATAAACCAATTTGAATCCATTTTTTGAATAACCATTGATTTTCCAAGTCACCTTGCTTTCACCGACAGATACTAGCGATAAAGATCGTACCGCGTCAGTGCTGGCAGTATCTTCGGTCGGTATTTCTACCACCGGAGCTTTTACATACACATTATTACTGTACGCCATACATTTACCATCGACATATTGGCACACCCGAAAATAGTATGACGAACCGGTATTTAACGCCCATTTGTATGATCGCACATTTGAATCCGATAAATACTGGTAATCATTCCCCGGGTAAACCGGATTTTTCTCTGCGCTTTTCACCACTTTAAACCCATTCGGAGTTTCTAATCCAGTCACTTTCCAAGATAAATATATACCACCGGAAACTTGTTTGCCGGTGAGTATGATACCGCTTATTTCTGCCGGTTTTTGTACTACGACTTCATCTTCGATTTTTAAATCATCTTTCACAGCCGACGTTTCCGATGCCGATTCATTTGTTTCGGACGCGGTCGTCTTGTTTTCATTTGAGACTGCGGCCGCGCTATCTTGAGCTTTATTCCATTTCAAAAATTCATCTTTATCCACCTCGGTTTGAGTAATTTTCACCAAAGTTTTTTCTATTTTTTTATTATCTTTATTCACCACATAATACTTATTGCCCTGCTCCACCAACAATTCAGTATTAGTGACACCCAAAACTTTCACCTTGCTTTCATACACCTCGACTCCTTTGATCTTTTCTTCATTGATGGTTTTGTAGGCAGTACCCACCGAACGATAGTTAACATCGTCCACTTTTACTTCAAATACTCGGTCGGATTTGGCTACGCGCGTATATACCTGCCCTTTATTATTGGCGATAATAAAATTCGAGGGGGCCAAAGAAGCAAGGGTGACCGCGCTATTGGCATTCAATCGAATCGCCGAACCATCGTCGAGATTAATTATGGCCTTGCCAACCCCAACCACTTCGATCGCGTCACCCTCTTTCAGAGCGGTTCCCTGCTCGGCACGCGTCCACGTGCCGTCGCGCTTATATTCCACCGCACCTTCGGCAAACGCGATTTCACCGGCAATCAAGCTCTGACCGACATCCGGCGAATTGATCGGCGCCACGACTTGATTGATGCGGGTAAAATACCACACACCACCAAAAATAATGATCGCCAACGTCCACATGACGAGTTTCCTGTTGGTGCCTTCTGTTTTTTGCTCGGTCATATTTATGATATTAAATACTAAATAATTAACTACTGTGGTATTTTAACACGATTTTAAATAATGACGCAAGACTTAGGTTGGTTTGGTTCAGCGTAAAAAAAAATACACCATTTCTATTGATGCATCTCTATTTAAAAACTGAGCGGGTCGGACGGGACTCGAAACTGTCCTGCCTACCCGATAGATTAGCGTAAATTCCGATAATTGTGCTAACTTTAGCCATTACAGATTTTCGTCTTTAGTCAGTATTAGTCACAATTAGTACTATTTGTCACCTTTTTTGGCAACCCGTGGGCAACACTCTGGGGAAGGTGACAATTCAGTCAAATCATTCTCGTGTTTGTGTTGCCTCGTTTGTGTAAAATGATACAGAGTATGATATCTCTAACCGAGGTCATTGTCAAGTAGATGCTAGCATCGCAAAACGTTGGCTTTTTATTGCGTCGGATTATTCTCTAATCCGCTGATATATAAACAACAAAATACCTACCACCATCACTCCCAGCGTAATCAGACCGGATAACCAACTTTTAGTTGTTGCATGCCAAATGCCAATAATTATCATCTTGGAAAGTTCGTATATTATTACAGCAGCGATTTTCAACCCCTCGAAGATTATCTGAAATATTGGAATTTTAAAGTAATGCGGGCCACTATTGGCCAAGACAATTATTCCAACAATTACCAATAATCCTATCATGCCGATGATTATACCAAGTTGCCGTTTATTCATATGACTATAATTTACCATTATTTAATTTATCTTTTATCCTCCTTTGGAAATTATCTATCAGCATCAAATATTTATTCACCTGTTCGATGCTGTAGGCCTCATATTCTTTGTGCTCCAAACTGGAAATGCACGAAGTTACGCACCTTTCTCAATTCGTGTAATAAATATTTCATATTACCGTCCAAAAGTCCGTGCCGGAAACCCAAATCAATCAAACTAAGAAAATCCTCGCGCACATCCACGCCAATGCCGTCTTTTTTCTGACTCATCTGATACAGCAGGTCGAACAAGGCGCACTCCATTATGGACGCCAAAGTAATTAGCATGTTTTTGCAGTGCAACGATTCCACAGTTAGATACATCTGATAATCATTGTACAGATGGACCATATACTCCAAATACTGCAATTGGTAGGAAATATTATCACGCGCCGGCTCATAATCAATAAACGACCACTCAGTGCGGTATTGTGTAGCTTTCTGTGGATGACGGCCCTCGGCCAACAATTCTTTTTTATCTGAATTATCGTCCTTCTTTTCTTCGTTGTGTTTGATTGATTTTTTAAGCAGTTCCATTTTATTGAGGATTATTTTTTCCGAATTGAAATACCAATATTTTCTTCCCGAGGCACAAGCGCAATAATCTTTTTCTTCATTTTATCGTCAAACACCTCTTCTTCCAATAACTGTTCCAATTTGCCACTGTTGATCACCGATGCCGCCTCCCAATATTTTGTTCCCTTCAATAATTTTTCTAACTTCTCGTAATTCTCCCAGTCGGATGATTTGGTGGGGAAAACATAACCTCGCTCTTTGTTAATAATAACCTGCATCTCGCTGCCCTGCAGCGCTTCAATACCCTGTTTTTCGGCATAATTCAAAATCGCTTCTTCCACTTTTTCGATTTCGTCTTGCACGACCACTACTTCTGTCTTGGCCCGTTTGTTTATCTCCGACCGTCTCTTGGCCAATGCTACATATTGGTTGGCCAATTTCACCCCACTCTCTTTCAGATATTTATTTTTCGGCAATTTCTCCATCTTGCTCAAATGTTTCTTTTTCGGACAATAATCCCAAAATCCGCACCACTCGCACTTGTTCTCCACGGCGGGGAAACTGTCCTCTTTCTCGGCAAGATCAATCTCGGCAATGGTCGTCAAGATATCTTTCTTTAATTCCTGTAATTTTTGGTCGGTTCGTTCTGAAACGACATCTTCTCCATAAGCGACATAATGCCAAATCAGCTTCACCTTTTTGGCTTCCTTAAAAGTTTGCTTGACGGCGATGGAATAAAGGGCCAACTGACGGTCGGTGTCGGCGTGATCCTGGTCCATCATACTACCAGTCTTGTAATCGTGCACAGCATAAATACCTTTGCTTTCGCGAGATAGCCGGTCAATATACCCTGTCATTGATACATCTTCCCATTTTAAATTTATTTTATACTCTATACCCAAAGTTTGATCTTGAACAAAAGGGTGATATTTTTCATAATAATTTTTGACGCACTTCTTCCCCAAATCGTAATAATGTTTCTTGTTAAAATTTTTATTATTAATCACAACCTCGTCGCTCCACTCCACCCTCCACGTCTCATCATAAAACAAATACAAATCCTCCAAAGAATTTAACTTCGTCTTTAGTAAATCGCGATACAACAGTTCCAAAGTGTCGTGCACTCGCGAACCCATAAAGGCCTCAATGGTGGTGCCTTCGTCTTCGGTTTTGAGTTTGGTAAGATATTTCAATTTGTACTGCAAGGGACAACGTTCATACACTTGTAGTTTGGAATGGGAGTATTGGGGCATGCAACAATTAAACTAAATAATATAATGGTCTGGCAAAACCAGACAACCCATTAAGATACAAATTGGTGGTATAATACCCACCTATGCGTAAAACATTTACCCCCAACCAAAAGGCCCATGTGGCCATCGCCGCCCTAACCGGCAAGCAGACCGTCGCTCAAATAGCGAGTGAGAATGAAGTCCACCCCACCCAAGTCAACCAGTGGGAAAAGATTGCCAAGGAAGGCTTGTCTACATTGTTTGTCGACAAGCGAAAACATGAATACCAAGACCTGCATGACAAAATTGATCAACTGTACAAAATCATCGGCCAGCGAGACAGCGAACTCGACTGGTTGAAAAAAAAATTGCACCTTGACACACTATGAGAAAGTCACGCTCCTTGAGCAGGATCATACTGTCAGTCTCACGCGCCAATGCGAGTTATTAGGTATCTCTCGCGCCAGCGCGTATTACCAACCAATGGTGAATGAACAGGACATAATTTTAATGGGGTTGATTGACAAAATTTATACCAAATTTCCGTTTTATGGCTCGCGTCGTATCCGCTACGAATTAATGACAGCCCATCATACCACAATCGCTCGCGACCATATTCGTAGATTGTTCCAACTAATGGGGATAGAGGCAATTTACCCCAAATCCAAGCCCAATACCAGCCATCCCAACCACCAGCACCGTAAATATCCCTATCTCTTAAAAGGCCTGCCCGTCATTCGTCCCAACCAAGTCTGGGGTACGGATATTACCTATGTCAAATTGGAAACCGGCTGGTGTTATCTAATTGCTTTCATTGATTGGTTTAGCCGGTATGTCATTAGTTGGGAATTGTCGCCGACATTGGAAATTCCTTTCTGTTTGTCCGCGCTTGATCGCGCCTTAAATATTGCCACACCGGAGATTAGCAACTCCGACCAAGGGTCACACTTTACCTCGGAGCAATTCATCCAACCGCTCCTCGACCGGAATGTCAAAGTTAGCATGGACGGACGCGGACGGTGCATGGACAACATCTTTACCGAACGACTCTGGCGAACGGTCAAATACGAAAATGTATACTTGAAATCCTACCGAACGGTTGGCGAGGCCAACGCCGGACTGACCGAGTACTTTCAATTTTACAACACCAAGCGTCCCCACCAAGCGCTCAACTACCGGACGCCGACCGCTGTTTACTTTCATTAATTATTAAAGGTCGAAAACAACCAAGTTACTCACCGCCGATTATATCTTAAACAAGGCCATTTAGTGTCTTGACAAACCAGACCACCTTATAATCGGTATTTTAATTTTCTTGGTTCGCAAGGCGGACATAACTCCAAAACCGTCCAATTTGGGCATGACCAGATCCAATAGCATTAAATCGTATTTATTTTTTTCTAATTCCATCAGCGCTTCCTCGCCGTCGTTCACCGCTTTGGCGGCAAAACCACTATTATTTAATTTGAGCTCCAAAGCCCGAGCCATCGGCCTGTCGTCTTCGACAATCAAAATTTGCTTAACACTCTTCGTAGTAGACATAAAAATACAAAAATTATCCCCTTTTATCCAGTGGATATTATATCATATATATGGTAAGCCCACCAGACGCCAAACTCACATTTCACTGATATCTTGCTCAT
>Ga0209211_10009249_pt1 | contig 13185 bp, 11 predicted proteins | sample RifGroA2_FD_183992 | JGI IMG/M metagenome (GOLD analysis project Ga0209211, IMG submission 183992) | Groundwater microbial communities from Rifle, Colorado, USA - Groundwater A2 (SPAdes) (version 2) | ecosystem: Environmental > Aquatic > Deep subsurface > Groundwater | place: Rifle, Colorado...
AGTATAAATTATTCAGAGAAGTGCTGCCGAAAGGCGCACAAACATTCAGAAATGGAGGCTTGGTTAAAAAGTTTGCGACGGAGCACCGACGGGAGATTTCATGCTCATCCTTGGATTAGAAAATGCTCGGGCTGTTGCGCGCGCGGGTGCATTTCATGGGTATTCAGTTCCTTTGGTGTGGAAATATTATTTTACCTGGCCAATGAAACCTGTTATAATTTAGCCATGAACACAAACTTAATTTCGGATTGGTTTAACTCACGGCTGATATTGGGAAATACTCCTGCAGCCTACGCTGTAGCCATTGCGGCTTTTTGCGCCGTCCTATCACTGCTTTACGTGGTAAAAAATGCCGGTATAGGAAGACTTAAGGCGCTGGCCGCCAAAACCGTGACGGATTTCGACGATTATGTTGTTGTCATGGCGGAAAAAATTCGCTGGTTTGAGTACCAACTGGCCGCTTTTTATGCGGCATCCCGCTACCTTCAACGAGGGCCGGCTTTTGACAAGGCGCTGAAACTGATCGTGTTGCTGGTGTTCACCTATCGCGCTATAACCATAATACAGGAACTGCTTTCATATTGGATAAACAAGGTCGCCGCGCAGCGCGATATCTCGGGCCAGGCGAAAGAGTCGGTTGTTAAAAGCACGCAGGTCATATTGCGCGCGCTTGTGTGGGTGGGCGCGGCTCTTTTTGTGCTGGAAAACCTGGGAGTCAACATCTCCGCCGTGCTCGCCGGCCTGGGCATCGGCGGCGTGGCAGTGGCACTGGCTTCCCAGGCTATCCTCGGGGATATGTTCAACTTCTTTGTAATACTGCTGGATAAACCGTTCATCGTAGGGGATTTTATAGTGACCGACGCTCTTTCCGGCACGGTGGAGCATATAGGGCTTAAATCCATCCGGATACGCAGCCTGTCCGGAGAACTTATAGTTGTTTCTAATTCCAAACTTCTCGGCATTGAGCTGAAAAACTATAAACAGATGCAGCGCCGGCGGGTGGTTTTGAAGACCGCAGTGGTTTATCAAACCCCTTTGGAGAAGCTGAAGTTGGTGCCGGACATGATGAAAGAGGCGGTTTTATCGCTCGGAAACGCCTCTTTTGACCGATCCACTATGTCAGGTTTGGGAGATTTCTCCATAGATTTTGAAACTGTCTACTGGGTTGAATCGCCCGATTATAACTTCCATATGCAGGCGCAGGAGAAATTCCTTCAGGCGGTAATAGCTAAGTTCCAAAAAGAGGGGATAGAATTTGCATATCCGACACAGACTCTTTTTGTACAGAAAATGAATACTTAACGCTGTCTGCGCAAGAAAAACAGTATGGTGGCTGGCATTGTAGGAACCCAAAAGCTCACGTAATTTTTCCGTCATTCCTGCGGTCTGTTGGCAGGAATCCAATCAGCTTCTATGGATTGCCGCCGGTAGATCGCGGCAAAGGCATAAGGATTTATGGACACCTGCTTTCTCCGCGCTCTAAAAAAACTTTCACCGGAACGATGAAAAATGTTCAGACGAGGGTATGCGTGTTACGTGAGTTTTTGGGTAGGAAGTCTGTCGCGTGGTATGCCGGCATATGAGAAGCTATAATATTCGGCGTGGCTGACGGAACGGCGGCTGCAGTGACGCCTGGATCGGAGCTTTGCCGCCGGGAAGATGCCGATTTCATCTGGTGCTCCTGTGTGTCGTAATCTGCGGGCAAATCCTTCACCTGTCCGATATCTTCCCGGCGCTTCCTACGGAAACAGGGATTACAAGACCCATTTCTGTGCCTTTGCCTGCTTCTGAATTTATTCCGGTTTAACTTTCGTGTCGGCTTTTCTGTTCTTGCCCCAGCATTCTTCTGTTTCATCTTCGCATGACGGTTTCTCTTCCCCGTAAGAGATGGTTCCGATGGATGATCCAGGCACGCCTAAGCGGGTGTAATAATCTCGGACTTCCTTGGCTCTTTTCTGGCCCAGGGCCAGATTATATCCCATAGTCCCGCGGCTATCACAATGCCCCTCCACCAATACAGCCCACTCTTTATGGGCTTTGAGGGTTTCCGCATTCTTTTGCAGGATTTTGCGGATTTCTTCGGAGAGACCGTACCTGTCTAAGTCAAAATAGACGGGTTGTATGGTTTCATAGGATACAAACTCCCCGCCGCGTATATCTCCCTCCGACCCCGGAGCATCGCTTCCCTGCACGTCCAGTGACGGGGCGGCGGCGATATCGGTAGTCATGTCGGTTGTTGAGCCGACGTTTTTCAGGTTCTTTTTGCTGCAGGAAGCCGTAGCCAGCGCCATAAAAGCTGAAAACAGGCATACAGCCAGCGTTCTGATGTTCATATTATAACCTCACAACAGGATTTTAGAATACTTGCCAGGAGCCTGTCCGATATAAGAAATTCCACCATGAAAGCCTTATGTCGGACAGGTTCCTGGGTCTTCACTCCGCCCCGAATGTGCCGGACCTATTTACCGGTTCCCATGGAAATAAACGGCACGCCGGCTCCAACATAGCCGGGCAGCACTCCGTTCCATTTCTCTATGGCTTTAAGCTGGGCGTCAACTTTGCGGAGTTCAATAAGAGCGGGCGTGACCTGTTCCCGCTGCATACGCAGGGCCTCGGCCTCGCCGCGTGACTTGGCTATCTGTTGCTCGGCGTCGCGCTTGGCCTTTTCAACCAGTTTTCCGGCCATTTGGGCCTGCTGATCCGCCACCTGCTTATCCTCCACGGCCTTTAAGAACTGGTCCGTGAAGTTCAGATCCACCACGGAGATGTCGGTGACGATTATTTCTTTTTTTGTGAGGCGGTCCTTTACCTCCGTATTAAGCTCGTGAACGAGCGTGTTGCGCTCCGATATGACTTTCTCTGCGGAGTAGCGGGCCGCTATCGCCTTAAAAACCTCCTGTACCATCGGGTCCACGATGTTTTCCACGTAACCGGGGCCCAGATTACGGAAAATGCTGACCGCTGTTTCCTGCTGTATCCGGTGGTTCACTACCAGATGCGCGTTCATGGTCTGCAGATCTTTTGAAAATGCCTGCGTTTTAATATTGGCGCGCTGTATCTGTATGGAGAACTTTGTGACGCTATCAAGTAACGGCATCTTAAAATGCAGTCCTTCGCTGTATGAGTTCACAATGGAACCCAGGCGCGTCTTTATAGCCACCTCTCCGGGAGAGACTATAAAGTATGCCGCAAACACGATCACAACCGCGATTACCGCAATAACCGGCAGCAACAGTTTTCCTATCAAGTCTTTTTCCATTTTGCCTCCATAGCGTTTTTTGAGTTGGTCTGCATCTTCTAACAAATCGTCAAAAAAAGAATTTTCCATAACGACATTATACCTGTAAACCGTTGCCAATGCTTCAATAAAACTTTTCCAAAGTGAAAACTTCGCGGCTTTCAAAAAGCCGAGGGTAGAAGTTTGCGCGCGGCAGCTATAAAACTGTTTTTATTTCCCGCAGCCACTCCGCCGCTTGAACGATGTTTTATTTTCAGAAAATTAACAAAGCGGCCGCTTTCCTTGACTCTAAAATCCAGATGCGGCCCGGTAGACAGGCCTGTTGACCCCACGTAGGCTATAAGATCCCCTTGTTTCACTCTTTTGCCCGCGCGTATTCCCCCGGCATAACGGCTAAGATGTCCGTAAGTAGTAATATAACCTTTCGCGTGGCGGACCTCTATATACCTGCCGTAATCGTTCTTCCATCCCGCAAAGAGCACCGTTCCGTCAGCCACTGAAGATACCGGCGTACCGCCAGGCGCGGCGTAGTCTATGCCCAGATGAGGGCGCACGATTTTAAGGATAGGATGCCTGCGGGTGCGGGTGAAATAGGATGAAATCCTCCGGTATTGAAGCGGCGCGCGCAGAAAAAAACTGCGCATAGATTCGCCTTTTTCATTGTAGTATCCGCCCCTGTAGTAAAAAGCGGTTTTTTTACCGGTTTCCCTGCCGTTATAGCGCCCCGCCAGCAGCCTGCGCGAAACCACCTTTCCCGATGGCGTAACAATGGATTCATAAACGGCTTCCACCCCGTCTCCGTTTCGGACCTCGGTAAGGAAGTCTATAGACCATGAAAAAACGTCCGCGAAATCCAATATGACCGCGGCCGCCACTCCCTGGCTGCTCATCGCTTCCCATAGCGAAGAGGCGATGGTTCCGCTGGAACGGGAGATCACTGCCGTGGTATTAACCGGTTTGACCGATCCGGAAAATGAACCGTCAGCTTTCCGGAACGCAAAGTATTGCTTCAGGTCTTTCTGGATATACATATACTTAAAAACGCCCGCGGTTGAACAAAACACGGCATACTCGTTTTCAGGCGTAAGCCGGCGTAGATTGAGTCTTTTGCGAAGCGCCGCTGATACGCCGCCAATTTCGGCGGATGAAAGGTCATGCGACGCAAGTATTGAGTTCAGACTTGTAGTTATTGTTCCGCTGGAAACCTTGAACGGGCTTCCCGACACGGTGTTGGAGGCGCTCCTGCCGGCGACGAGCTTGTAAACAATAAATATAAGACAAACTGACGCGCAGAGCGTTAACGTAAACGCCGCCCACCGACCGTTCCAGCCGGAAGCCTGGTTTAAAAAATGCGCGGTTCCATGCTTGAAAGACCGGCGGCCCATTAAGCGGCTACGGCGGGAATTAGGCGTCATGCTCATATAAACACACTACTCCCTTTGTACGCGGTTCATTGTCGGCATAATGGTTTTACGGCGCCAATTTATTAATGAGCGTAATCTCCGGCGGCTTCCGGCTGATAATGTATTTTTACTATTCGGATATGCCGGATTCCGGATGGGGCTTCCCACTTAATGGCGTCTCCTTGGGAATATCCCAGAATGGCGGTTCCCATAGGGGAAAGTATCGACAGCTTTCCCTGTTCTATATTCGCATCGTCCGGAAAAACAAGAGTGATCAGTATTTCTTTTTTTGTGTCCAGGTCCTTCAGGTGGACACGGGAGTTAACGGTGACGATATCCGGCCTGATAGCGCATGGGTCTGAAATCTTTCCTTTGCCGACTTTTTCACACAGAACCTCCCAATTATTCCGGTCGCGCGAATTTAATCTGTCGCTGGAGGAAAGATATTTGCTGATCCGTTCAGCATTCAGTTTTGTGAAGTGTAAGATTTTGTCCATTAAAATTTATCCCTCCCGGGGGTAATACTTCCCCATACGAGTTTTACAAAAATCCAGCCTTCTATTTCCCCATCATCTGAAACTTGAAGCCAGTCGCCGTTTCTCTCTATCGCCTTTAGCGGATATTCGCGCTCTACGGTCGCTATCACCTCGTAGTCCATGCCGGGCCCCGTGCGAATATTGGCATACTTTCCAGCTACGATAACAGCGGGTGTTTCAGAGAGTACTGATTTATGAATCCAACCGGTGTCTCCTACAAAATCCTCTACATAAGCCCATTGCTCATGCCACTCCCGCACTTTAAACGGTGTAAAGCGCCACGCCTGCCAAAGAACAGTACTCTCCATCGCCGGGCTTTCCCGGACATTGGCTTTCTCTGTTGAGATGCTCATAATCTCCGCGCCTGCGACGCTTGTAAGAAATAACGCTATTCCCGCCAAGGCGGAAATTAATAGCCGGCGTTCTATGCCGCGGCCCGCGGCCCGTATCAGGAATGAGATTGTAAGCATAATGTATAGTGTATAATATGGTTAATATATTTATACAACTTATAATTTCAATGACATTGATAGGGATAATCTATGATACCGGTCAACTATCACCATTTGTACTATTTTTGGGTTATTGCTAAAACCGGCCGCATCGGAGCCGCTGCACGCGAACTGTATCTGACCCAGCCCACGTTGAGCCTTCAAATGCAGCAATTGGAACGGTCCCTGGGAAACCGGCTTTTTGATCGTAACCGTAAAGGCGTAAAACTGACCCCTGAGGGCAGGATTACTTTTGACTATTGCGAGCGGATATTCTCTCAGGGAGCCGAACTGGTCGCCGCTTTGCAGCCGGGGCAGGCGCATAAACCCGCCATCCTGCACCTTGGAGTTGCGGGAGCCATCTCGCGCCATGTAGTGTTACAAATACTGGAATATGCTCATAAGATAGACCGCCATCTCCGCATCAGTATACTTGGAGGGCCGGTAGACAACCTTCGTGAGCAATTGGAAAAGCACCGGTTGGACCTGGTTGTTTCAAATACCGACTTTTCTTCGCAAATGGGCGTGGAATTCAGAAGCCGGCTGGCGGGCGCCATCCCAATCTACTTCATGGCTATCCCAAAATTAAAGGCCAAAGTTTCGCGCTTTCCTTCGGACCTTTCAAAAATCCCCATCCTCCTTATGGCTCCCGAGAACCCGGTACGCAAAGATGTGGACTTGTTTTTATGCCGTCATAAAATTTTAGTGTCGGTGGCGACTGAGATAGAAGACAGCGAACTAATACGATTCCTGGCCCTGCGGGGTCAGGGCGTGGCGACTATGGACGCTTTGACCGCAAGGGAGGATATTAAATCCCGGCGCTTGATGAAGATGCACAGGAAGGATGTCGGCATACGGCAGAATGTGTGGTTTGTATGCGGCAGGCACCCCAAACCCAATCCAATATTGCGGCGGATTATTCAGCACCTTATGGAGAAGTTCACTATCCGGGTCTGACGCTCTCCGGACTTGCCTTGAGTATGACTTTTTATCAAATGCCGCGGGCGCCGCATATAGGCGTAAAAGAACTTAAGAATAATTTGTCCATGCTGTTTAAAGACGCGGCAACATGAAAATAAGGCAACACCATCCAGGTGAAGGAACCGGTTTCCTTGGCACCGGCATGAAAGAACTCCATATGATTTCTCTTCGGCTTAGCGGCTCAGGACGGTTTTTCCCCTTTTGAGAAATAGGTATAAAGCGTCGGAAGCACAAGCAGTGTCAGTAATGTGGATGTCAGCAGACCGCCTATCACTACCACGGCCAGCGGCCGCTGCACCTCGGAACCGGGCCCCGATGCGAAGAGCATCGGAGTAAGACTGGCCACGGTTATCAGCGCGGTCATCAGTACCGGCCGCATCCGGCGCAGGCATCCCTCCGCAATAGCCTCGTCCATGTGCATGCCTTTGGCGCGCAATTGGTTTATATGCGTTACCAGCACCACGCCGTTAAGCACCGCGACGCCGAACAAGGCTATGAACCCGACGGCCGCCGGTACGGAAAGATACTGCCCGGAAAAAAATAGCGCCGCTATCCCCCCGGCCAATGCCAGCGGCAGATTCAACAGTACAAGCGTTGCCTGACGCAGCGAGTTGAAGGTCATGGACAGCAGCAGGAAGATCAGCAGTATGGCCGCCGGGACGATGACGCCCAGTTTTTTCATGGCGCGCTGCTGGTTCTCAAACTGTCCGCCCCATGTAAGGTAATAACCGGCGGGCAGCGGCACGCTCCTGCGTATTTTTTCCTGCGCCTCGGCAACAAAACCGCCCAGATCGCGGTCAGTCACGTTCGCTTCCACCAAAATGCGCCTTTTACCAAATTCGCGCCCTATCTGAACCGGGCCCTCCACGCGTTTTATGTCAGCCAGCATGGACAGCGGCACACGTGCTCCCGACGGGGCGGATATCACGATCTTGCCCAGCGCGGCCAGAGAATTCCTCTCGGTCTGCGGCAGGCGCACCGTTATATCGAAAGCCCTGTCTCCCTCGTAAATTACGCCGGCGGGCTTGCCTCCCAGCGCCGTCTCTATCACATCGTTTATGTCGGCTACGTTCAAGCCGTAGCGGGAGATCATGCCGCGGTTAAGTTCTATGTTCACGTACGCCTGCCCGCCCTGGCGTTCCAGCGCGACGTCGGTCGCGCCTCTTACCTCACCCAGCGCGGCCGCTATGGATGCGGCTTTCCGGGTGAGGACATCAAGGTTGTCGCCGTAAAGCCGTATGGCCAGCTGCGAGCGGGTGCCGGCCACCAGCTCGTCTATACGGCACTGTATAGGCTGGCTGAATCCCACCACAACTCCTGGGATGACAGCCAGAGCTTCCCGCATCTTCTCAAAAAGTTCATCTCTGCTCTTTGCCGTAGTCCATTCTCCGCGCGGCTTGAGCACGCCTAGAAAACCGGTTTTCTCCACGCCGCGAGCCTCTATGGCGCGGCCCGTCCAGCCGGTTTTGGAAACCACTGTGACCAGCTCAGGGAATCCCTTGAGGATCTGTTCTATCTTCTTAGCGGTTCCGGCGGAAGTCGCAAGCGATGCCCCGGGCAATATGCCCGTGTCCATATCGAAAGAGCCCTCGTCCATCACCGGCACGAACTCCGTGCCCAGGAACGGCACCAGCGCGAGGCTTGCGGCCAGCAGCACGGCCCCCCCCGCTAGCACGGTCTTCCTATGAGCCATGCTCCAGGCAAGTGCGGGCCGATACAGCCGCCCGGCCAAGCCCAGCAACGGGCTTACTTTGTCCGGGGCGGGGCGCAGCGCGGCCGCGCAGAGCGCCGGTATCACAGTAAGCGACAGCAGCAGTGAAGAGAACAGCGCCAGCATCACCGTCAGTGCCAGCGGCCCGAACATTTTGCCCTCTATGCCTTCCAGCCCCAGTATCGGAATAAACGTAAGCGCGATGATAAGTTCTCCGAAGATGCTGGGCTTTCGCACCTCTATTATCGCTTCGGCCACCGACTTTTCGTGGTGCGCCGGGTCTCTGTTGAGGCTCAGGTGGTGCAGAGCGTTTTCCACCTGTATAATGGTCGAGTCTATGATCATGCCGATGGAGATGGCGAGCCCGCCTAGCGACATGAGATTCCCGGTCATGCCGAAATAGCGCATAGCCAGGAAGGTGAGCAGCGTGGCCAGCGGCAGGGCCATGATGGTTACAAAAGAGCCCCTGAAGCTTAGCAGGAACAGGTAAAGTACCACCACCACTATAGCCGAGCCTTCGGCTAGCGCCTTGACTATGGTCCTCACGCTGCTGTTGATAACGGTATCGCGCGTGTAAAACGGCGTTATCTTCAGGCTGGCCGGCAGCAGAGTGCCGGCGTTGATCTCGGCCACTTTCTCCTGCACGCGGGCCACTACCTGACGGCTGTTCTCGCCCTTGAGCATCATCACCACGCCGCCCACGGCTTCTTTTTTGCCGTCTATGTAGGAGGCTCCCTGCCGCACGGCGTGGCCCTCCTGCACGCGGGCCAGGTCCTTCACCAGCACCGGCGTACCGCCGCGGTCCGCCACCACTATTTCGCCCAATTCCGTCGCGTTCTTTATCAGACCCAGGCCGCGTATCAGCAGCTGCTCGCCCGAGGTCTCCAGCAGGCCGCCGCCCACGTTGGAGTTATTGCGGCCGATGGCGTCGTAAAGTTCTTTAAGGCTGACGCCGTACTGCGTCATACGCCCGGGCAGGGCCACCACCTGGTATTCCTTAATGTACCCGCCGAAAGAGTTGATGTCGCCCACGCCCGCCACGCTTTTGAGTATCGGAGAGACTACCCAGTCCTCAAGGGTACGCAGTTCCGCGAGTTCGACGGCGGTTTCGGTGTCCCTGCCGGTTTCAAGGGTGTACTGATATATCTCACCCATAGCGGTAGCCGGCGGCCCCATGGTTATTTCTATGCCGTCGCCAAGCTTCTCGCGCGCCTCGGTCAGGCGCTCGGACACCTGTTGCCTGGCGAAATAGAGGTCCGTTCCGTCTTTGAAAACAACCGTTACCACGGAAATACCGTACTTGGAACCCGAGCGCAGCTGCGTGAGGCCCGGCAGGCCTCTCAGCGCGTTTTCTACCTGGTAGGTTACCAGTTTCTCCACTTCCAGCGGAGACTTGCCCGGGGCGACTGAGACTATCTCCACCTGCACACTGGTGACGTCGGGAAACGCGTCTATGGGCAGGGTGCGCAACGCGGCCGCCCCGACACAGGCAATTATAAAGGAGGCCGAAAGTATCAGCCATTTATGGCGTATGGAAAAATAGATGGAATTAATGAGCATGTCAGTCTTCTCCCATCTGTGCTTTCATCAGCTCGGACTTCAGCAGATATGCTCCTTCCACCGCCACCTTTTCTCCGGGTGTCAGGCCCTGCTTTATCTCCACCAGTCCGTCAAGCTCCCGGCCGGTCATCACCGGTCTCGGGGTAAAAACGGTCGCGCCCGTTTTGACGAAGACAAAAGGTCCCGCCGGGCCGTTCTGCACCGCGTCAGCGCGTACCGCGACGCCCTGGAAATATTCGCCCGTGCGCACTGAGGCGTCTATGAACATTCCGAATTTCAGCAAGCCGGCCGGGTTCTTAATCGCCACCCGGGCTTTTACCGTGCGGCTCACCGTGTCTATCTCGGGCGAGATAAAGGCTATTTCGCCCGTGAAAGTCTGTCGCGGGTAAGCGGCCGTCTTTATCTCCGCTTTTTGTCCCGGCCTGACTTGCTCAAGACCGCGTTCGGGGATGTCCAGCACCCCCCAAAGCGGGTCTATATCGGTCAGGGTGAAAAGGAAAGTCATCTCGTTCACTTGGTCGCCCTCTGCGGCGTGTACTGCGGTAACTATGCCCTTGTGCGGAGCGGTGACCTTTGTTTCTACTCCGGACGGTGATTCTACGACCGCCACAACGTCTCCCGGATTAACCGGCACCCCAAGCCCTACGGAAAGCGACTCCACCCTGCCGATTCCACCGGCCGTAACATGATGCGGCTTCTGCGCGTCCTGCATTACCCGCCCCATGGCCTGAAAAGTCTCGGCCACCGAAGCCCGTTTAAGGGTCTCGGTCTTTATCCCGCCTTCTTTCTGAGCCGTGATCGTCACTTCAACCGAACCACCCGCCCCGGCTTCATGTTCGTCCCCGTTATTATGCCCGTCCTTTTCAGCGGGTTCATCGTGCACGGGGTGTTCGCCGCGCGCCTCTTTAACCGCGGCGGATTTATCACCGCAGCCGGCAGCAGCCAGCAAAACTGCTATCGTCAGCATATTTATCAGGATTTTCATTGTTCCTCCCCGCTGTTTACCGCCGCTTTCATCTGTGCGGTCTTTTCGTAATATTCTTTAAGTGCGTCAAGGTAACTGATGTTCTCTTCAAGAAATATGCGGTTGGTCTCATAGAACGCAGTAAGGTTTAACTTGCCGGACAGGTAATTCTGCGCCGCCACCCGCCTGAGGTCGTTAAGCAGAAACACTGTCTCTTTGGCGGCCGATAAGCGTTTTCGCGCCAGGTCCAGCTCCAGCCAGGCGTTATAAACCTCCCGGCGGATCTTCAGTTCCAGGCGGCTTTCCTCGTATTTAAGCGCGGCTTTCTGCGCCAGCGCTTTCCTGATTTCTCCTTTATTGTTATACCAGAGCGGTAGTTCCATGCCCATAAATAGCCGGGAGTATGCTGCCCCGCTGTCGCTGCCGCGTATCAGCCCCAGTTCCGGCACGGGAAGACGCCTGCTCTTTTCCAGGGCAACTACCAGGTCCGCAGCTTTGCCGCTTAGGGCGAGCGCAAGCGGCTCGGCGCGTCTGACAAGAGCCAGCGCCGTATATTTTTCCAGCGGTTCGAGCGCTGGCGGAACAGGCGAAATGCTGAAGCCGCCGTCCGCGGCTGTATCCAGCGGGGAATCAGGCCTGCGGCCCATAAGGATGTTAAGTTCGCCGGCCGCTGTTTTCAACATGGCATCCGCCTCCGACAGGTGGTAGCCCCTGCGGGCCGTCTCAACTTTAGCCCTGGCCAGGTCGGAGTTGCCCGCTTCCCCGGTCTGCAGGCGCATCTCGATCTTGTTCAGGATATCCATTGAAAACTTCAGGTTCGTCTCCTCAAAATTGCGGCGTTCTTTGGCGATCCGCATGGTATACCATGTTTTGCGAGCCGCGCTGACCGTAAAATTCTCCATGGCTTCCAGCTCTTTCTTTGCGGCCTCAAGCCCAGCGCGTGCTGCGGCGCCGGCCTTTCCCGCCCTGCGGGTCAGCGGTATCGGCTGCGTAACTTTCACTTCATAGCCGGTTGAATCGGCGGACGCTGATTTCTCTGCTTCTATGCTTGGGTTCGGATATGCAGAGTTTATCGTTACCTCGGCCTCAAGCAGTCCCAATCGCCGTCTTGCGGCGGAAAGAGATGGATTATTGGCCTTAACTTCGGTTATAACACCGGCAATCGTCAACTCTGTGCCCGTTGGCGCTTCCGCGGCGAAAGAGGCAGGTACGGAGAATAGAAATTCGGCGAACAACAACATGTAGAAGAGCTTTTTCACACGGCCTCCCGAGGCTTATGAAAACCTGGCTGCAAGGACGCTCCAACTGCGCGTCGGATAGAACATTTTTACGGGGATTAAATAATGGAGTTCAAACAGCGGGCGGATGGAATATTTCGGCCTCTAAAAGACGGGGAATAAAAACTGTCTCAAAACCGAAAACCGCCGGTCGTTCAGGTTCTGCCGGCGCCGCGTACAGCCTGGAATCCGGATTGTCGCAATACGCGCCGCCGGAACTGCCCAAACAGACAGCCGGGCAGGGGATGTCGCAGGCTTCCTTGTGGTTATGGGTTGTTTCCGCGAACAGAGTAAAGACAAGGGAGACTGAAAATAAAAGCGGCGCAATACGTTGCATAAGGTTGCCTGTCTAGATTCTTTCTCAAATATTCTTCAATGTTGTATCAAGAGTGTCGTATATGTTCTATCCCCTGGCAAAGCAGAGAGGCGATGTGCTCATCGTTAATGGAGTACCATGCATTTTTACCTTCCCGGCGGTATTTAACCAGCCGTGCGCCGCGCAGCACCCTGAGCTGATGCGAAATCGCGGACTGGCCCATTTTAACGACTGCTGAGATATCGCAAACGCACATTTCCCTTTTCGCCAGGGCCTGCAGCATCTTTACGCGGGTAGGGTCTCCAAGGATTCTAAATAGTTCGGCTGTTTGCTGGGCCTGAGCGTCTGAAATCAATCCTGCCTTGGTCAGGCAGATTGTTTCTGGGTGTTTGCACAGTTCCTCGCAAATAGCGAAATTCTTCTTTTTTGCCGCCATATCAAGCACGCATGAACATGTGCTCATATGTAATATATCATCCCACGCGGCAGTTGTCAATCCCTAGAATTATCCCTAATCCTCCGCTAACTATACTTTTGTATTGGGAAGCAGATTTCACCCAATGGGTGAAGCTACGCTTTATTCGGATTACCACGCCAGTCTGTCACCGAAAATACCACCCGCAACCGCTCATAAAAAAATAGAATGCCTCCTGTAGTCCACGTCTAATAGATACAAGAGGCACTCGAATATTATGATACGACAAAAAC